>Ga0209166_10000596_pt1 | contig 37572 bp, 38 predicted proteins | sample Coa_R1_3_FD_187151 | JGI IMG/M metagenome (GOLD analysis project Ga0209166, IMG submission 187151) | Surface soil microbial communities from Centralia Pennsylvania, which are recovering from an underground coalmine fire - Coalmine... | ecosystem: Environmental > Terrestrial > Soil >...
CTACCGCGAGTACGGCCGCCCCTACGACCTGCAAGTCCTGGCCGCCGTGCACGAGGCGCCGCTGAACGTTTTGCATGTCTGCCGCGATCACAACCTGCTCGATCTGTTGCTCGATTATCCGGTCGCCGCCTTCAACTGGGACGACCACGGCGCCGGCAACGCCTCGCTCGCCGCCGCGCAGCAGAAGACGCCGCGGGCCGTGATCGGCGGCATCGACCGCGCCACCCTGCGCGACGGCACGCCGGGAGCGATCGCGGCCCAGGCGCGGCAGGCGCTGACAGAGACCGGCAGCCGCCGCGTGGTGCTCGCCGCCGGCTGCTCCGTGGATCCCTCGGCGCCCGCCGCCAACCTGCGCGCCGTCGCCGAGGCGGCGCGCGGAGGCTGAAGGATGCAGCGGTCCGAGGCAAACCCTGGTACGGAGCAGTGATGTGACGACCGATCAGCCCGAGCCGGAGCGGCTGTGGCCGGAAGAGTGGCAGCGCGGACCGCGCTTCAGCGGCGCCTACTCGTTCATGCGCGTGCCGCTCACGCGCGACCTGCGCTTCGCCGACGTCGCCATCGTCGGCGTTCCCTTCGACGGCGGCGTCAACCATCGCCCCGGCGCACGCTTCGGCCCGCGCGGCATCCGCAACGCCACGGCGCAGGTGCGCGCCCATCCCATGCCCGGCGATCCGCTGTGGGGGCCGCTGGAGACGCTGCGCGTCGTCGACTACGGCGATCTCGATGTCTCCTCCCCCTACATCGCCTACGCCATCGACAAGATGCAGGAGCTGCTGGCGCCGATCTTCGCCGCCGGCGTCACGCCGATCATCCTCGGCGGCGATCACACGATCTCACTGCCGATCCTGCGCGCCATGGCGCAAACGCACGGCCCCGCGTCGCTCGTGCACTTCGACGCCCACCCCGACTTCTGGAAGCCAACCGATGCGAGCCGCCCCTACCACCACGGCACGCCCTTCCGCCTCGCCGCCGACGAAGGCTTGATCCGCGTGCACGAGTCGGTGCAGATCGGCATCCGCGGCAGCGTCTCCGGCGCCATCCTGCACGAGGTGCGCGAGGCCGGCTTTCACATGATCACCGCCGACGAGTTCTACGAGCTCGGCGTGCACGGCGCTCTGGAGCGGCTGCACCGCGTGGTGCGGCCGCCCGTCTACGTCTCGCTTGACATCGACTGCGCCGACCCCGCCTACGCACCCGGCACCGGCACGCCGGAGGTGGCCGGCCTCACCAGCCGCGAGCTGGTGCAGCTCGTCCGCGGCCTGCGCGGCCTGCCGATCGTCGGCTTCGACATCGTGGAAGTAGCGCCGCCCTTCGACCAGAGCGAGATCACCGCCCTGCTCGCCGCCAACCTGGTCTACGAGTTTTTGGAGCTGGCCGCCGCCCTGAAGCGGGGCAGCAACCGGCGGGCAACGAGCAACCGAGCCGGGCGGGCGTCTGCGCCGGCCGCACGGCGCCGGCCGCGGAATCGGCCCGCTTCGTGATCGCAGAGCCCGTATACTCCAGCACGTAGACGTTGCCTGAGGAGCGCCGCTTGCACTCAGCACACTGCCGCCTTCTGTCCGCCCCAACCAGGTCGTGCGCCGGGGGCGGCGCGTGACGATCGAGGACCGCTTCCCCGACGAGCCCTACTGCTACCTCACCACCACCGGCCGCAGCAGCGGCCAGCCGCGCGAGATCGAGATCTGGTTCGCCGCCGAGGGCGACACGATCTACCTGCTCTCCGGCGGCGGCCACAACGCCCACTGGGTGTTAAACCTGATCAAACAACCGCGCGTGCGGGTGCGCATCGCCGACGAGACCTTCGCTGGCACGGCACGCGTGCTGGAACCCGGTGAGGAAGAGCGCGCGGCGAGGCCGCTGCTGGCCGCCAAGTACCAGGATTGGCAGCCGGGCAAGCCGCTCTCCGGCTGGGCGCGCACGGCCCTGCCCGTCGCCATCGCGCTGGAGAGCGGCGCCTGATCGACGGGTGGCGGCGAACCGCCGCCGGCGTGCCGTCTCCCCCACCTTGCAGCGCTGCGCCATTCCATCGCAGATCGCCTGTGATACAGTTTCCCTGCGGAGGCGGCGCGCTCGGCGGCCGCCGAAGAAAGGATGGTATGGACGAGAGCCAACCTTGGCAGGCGCACTACGACGAGTTGCGCGCCGTGCTGCGTCGCATCGGCGCCATACTTGGCGACAAGCGCACCCCGGCCCCGGATCGCGAGACCGCGGCGCAAGAATTCATCAGTGCCTGGCAGCAGATCACCCGTCATATCAAAGATCAACCGGCTACAGCCGGAGTTGCGGCGCCGCGCGATTAGCGTGGCGCCGCTCTGGCAGGCGAAGAATCCGCCATGACCGGCATGGAAACCGCGCTCTCCTTGCCCCGCCTCGACGAGATTGAGGCCGCCGCGGCACGCCTCGCGCCGTACGTGCGCCGCACGCCGTCCCTGCCGCTGCGCCCCACCTACGGGGCGCTGCCCGGTGAGCTGTGGCTGAAGCTGGAGAGCCTGCAACACACCGGCTCATTCAAGCCACGCGGCGCCTTCAACAAGCTGCTCAGCGTGGAGGAGCCGCGGCGAAAGGCCGGCGTGGTGGCCGTCTCCGGCGGCAATCACGGACTCGGCGTCGCCTTCGCCGCGCACCGCCTCGGCGTGCCCGCCACGATCTTCCTGCCCGTCTACGCCTCTCCCGTCAAGCAGCAGCGCATCGCCGCGCTCGGCGCTGAGATCGTGCTGAACGAGACGATCGCCGAGGCCTTCGCCCGTGCGGACGAGCGCGTTGCCGCGGCCGGCGCGGTGCCGGTGCATCCCTACGCCGACCCGCTGGTGATCTGCGGCCAGGGCACGGTTGGGCTGGAATTCGTACGCGATGCACCGCCGCTGGATGTGCTGTATGTGGCGGTGGGCGGCGGCGGGTTGCTCGCCGGCGTGAGCATCGCCGCGAAGGCGCAGCTGCCGGGGATCCACATCGTCGGCGTCGAGCCGGAAGGCGCGGCCACGCTGACCGCCGCGCGGCAGGCCGGCCGGCCGGTGACCCTGCCCAAGATCGGCTCCGTCGCCGCCGACTCGCTCGGCGCGCCGGACGTGGCGCCGCTCACGTTTGCCGCGGCACAGCAGCACGTGGACGAGGTCGTGCTGGTGAACGACGACGAGATCGTGGCGGCGCGCGCACGCCTCTGGCTTGAGCTGAACCTGGCGGCGGAGAACGGCGGCGCCGCCGCCTTCGCCGGTTATCTCAGCGGCCGCGCGGCGCGCGAGGGAAGCTGCGGCGTGATCGTCTGCGGCGGCAACATCGATCTCGGCTGGTGATCGGGCCGCCGACAGCCGTGGCCGTGCAGTCGAGATTGCCATCTATATCGCTGTAACTGCCTCAGGACTATCCCCAAAAGGGTGAATTGACAGGCCCGCGGACCCCGGCTACGGTGGGCGCTGGCGCCGCGCCGTCACCGCAGCGGCGGCGCTCGCGCGAGGCTGAGGGTGCACCGTCGTTCGCAGAAACGAGTTTGGGCGCCGTATGCCGGCGTGCTGCTGCTGGTCGCGCTGCTTGCGGCGTCTCCCGCGCTCATGCCCGGCGCCGTGCCGGCGCCGGGCGCAGCGCTGGCCGACGACGGACCGAACGGCCCGCCGCAGCCCAGGACGCCGCCCGTGCCCACGCCCGATGCGCCCACGGTTACGGCATCGCTGCCCGCGACCCGCACCGGGTCTCCGACCAGACCGCCGCCCACGCCAGCGCCGGAGAGAACGCGCACGCCAACGCCGGCGGTGACCGTCGCCCCGACGCCAACGTCGCGGGCGCCGGTCGCCGCCACTTCCGCGGCGCTGTCGATCGTCGCGATCTCACCGGCGCCCGCGGCGCTGAGGATGCTGGCGCCGGTGTGCAGTGGCGGCGGCGACGCGATCAGTTGGTCATGGGTTCCCGCGCCGGACGCCGCGGGCTACCTCCTGCAAGTCTCAACTACCGCCGGCCAGCTCGATGACGGCACGCTGGCCGATGCAGACACCTTCAACGGCCGCCTCGACGCCACGAACACCACCTTCTCCACCCCGGCTGTGCCCGGACAGCCGTACTTTGCGGTCGTGCTGCCGCTCAGCGCCGCAGGCCTGGCCGAAACCGATCGCGTGAGTCTACCGATCGAAAGCGTCTGCATCGACGCCGGGGCGAGCTCGCGGCCACTGCCGCCCACGCAGGCGCCCGCGCCGCCAGCGGCTGCCGTGGCGGACGCCGCAGCGCCCGCCGCGCCCAGCGACCTGGTCGCCACCCCGCTGGACGCCAGCGAAGTACGCCTGGACTGGACCAGCAACTCCGAAGATGAAGGCGGCTTCGCCGTGGACGACGGTTACAGCGTGGTGGCCCAGGTGCCCGCGGGCGTGACCACGATCACGCTGGTCGGCCTCGATCCGGACGGGCCGTACTGCGCGGCCGTCTACGCCTACAACCAGGCCGGCGCGTCTGACCTGAGCAACTTCGTCTGCTTCACCACGCTATCCGACACCGGCGACAGCAGCACCGCTCGCGAGCCAGCGGCGGGGTTCTCGGGATGAGCGCACGGCGGGCGGGCCTGGCCGCGCGCTGCGCGGGACTCAGCGGCTCCGACCGGGTCACCGCCGGACTCTGGCTCGCCTTGGCCCTCTCGCTGGCCGTCGTTGCCGCGGGCGCGCTGGCTCACTCCGGATCGCGGTCGGCGCGACGCGCTGGCCGCACTGCGGCAGCTCCCGCGGCGATCGCCCCTCCCGCCGAAGCCAGTGCGGGCACGGCGCCGGCCGTGGCTGGCTCGATCGTCGCGGCGGCAGAGGCCGCACCCGCAGCCGCCGCCACGCCGGCGAGCAGCGCGCCCGCGCCGTGGCTCCAAGCGCCGCTGTCTGCCGACGCAGTCCCTGACACGGCGATCGCGCCCGCTGGGGCGACGCTCGTGCGGCGGGTGAACCTCGCGGCTGTGGACGGCAGGCCAGACACGATCGTCGCCTACTGGCAGACGGTTGCCGCGGGCGGCTGCGCCCAACCGCGTATCGTCGTCTTCCGACCGGACGCAGGCGGCCAGTGGGCGGCCGTCTGGGACGCGAGCGCCGGCCAGAACGGCAACGCGCCGCTCGTTCCTGCTTCGTGCGATGCCGCCGTGGGCCTGTTCGCGGTGCGGCCGCTGGACGCCTCAGGCACACCGTTTCTCGTCTTTTCCGCCACCGGCGCCGACGGCAGCCAGCGGGTGATCGCGCAAGCGCTCGACGATCCCGCGCACGCGCCGTCCGTGGTGCTGCCGGTCGCGGCGGCGGCACAGATCAGCCTGGCCGACGGCCTGCCCGGCTCGCTGCAGATCGAAACGTCCTTAACCGCGCCGGACGGCGCGGGTCTCGCCGAGCTGCGTGGCGAGGCGATCGGGCGTACGGACGATCTCTTCCGCTGGCAGGACGGCGGCTTCGCGCTCAGCAGCCGCAATCTGACGCTCAACTGCCTGGCCGGCAGTGTGCTCGACATGACGACCTCGGCAAACGGGCTGGCGATCGCCTTCCGCTGCCCCGCCGGCCCAGGCAGCGCTGTCACGGCAATCGAGGTCACGCCGGCGACGCAGATCGCGCCGAACCTGCTGATCGGCGGCTTGCGCACGGGCGACGATATCAGCGTCAGCCTGCTGCCGCCCGGGCCGGACGCCGCGCCGGGCGGGTTGCCTGTCGCGGCGCAGGTCAGCTCGCAGTCGGCGGCGGCACGCCAGGCAGCGTCGCGATCCGCCCCGGCCCCGGCACCGGCAGCGCCACACGCCGTTGTCGCGCCGCCGGCCACGTCGCCGCAGCCTCGCCAGCCGGTCGCCGCTCCGGTTCCGACAATCACCAACGTGGCCGCGCCGGCGGCGGAGGACAACAGCCAGCCGGCGCCGTCAGCCGCAGTGGCAAACACGACGATCGAGCCGCCGGCGCGGCCGATCCCCCTGCAGCCAGTCTCGGCCGCCACCGCTCGGCCGATCCCGCAGCAAGGTCGCTAGCCAGCCGCGCGAGCCGGTGGTGGACGCCTACTCCGGCAGCTCGGGCTCCGCGGGCCGCAGGTCGAGCGCCGCCTGGATCTGACGCACCGCCGCCTCCGGATCGTCAACGCCGACGACCACCTTCTTGTAGTGCTCGTGCGAGGTGCTGATCACGATCGCCTTTTCCGCGCCGTGCACGTCCCAGAACGCCCAGCCATCGTCCTCCCCCTTACCCGGCCGCCAAAACGAGCCGGCCGTGATCACGCCGGGGATGGCTGTGCCGGCCAGCCGCAACCCGCGCCGCCAGCGGCTCGCCTGCGCCGGGTCGTACACCACGTCGGTCACATGCGCCAGCGGCAGCTCCAGCCGGCTCTTCAACGCCCAGAGCTTATCCATCCCCTCCATAACGATCGCCAGCTTGCCGCCGGCAATCTCGATCCTCGCCATGCCGCCCGCTCCTCCAGGATCCGGCCATCCCCGCGCCGCCAGCGCACGCTTGCGCCAGCCTGCCGCATTCATCATCGTGCAGCAGCGGCCGCCTGCACAGGACCGATTGGCCGCGCACAGGCGGATCTTCCGAGCGCCGCCATGTGCCCGCAGCGGGCCGCCGGGTCTAGGAAGCGGCTGGGCGCCGCGTGCTACACTCCGGCTGCGGAGGCGGCCGCCGACGCCAGCGGGAGGCAGGGCATGGAGATCGGCATCGGCATTGACGGCTCACTGGCGCTCACGCTCGACGAGGAGCGCAGCCTGGTCGAAGAGGCGGTGACGCTGGGCTACGCCGCCGCCTGGACGCCCAGCGGCGCCGGCAGCCGCGACGGCTTCCACGTCTGCGGGCGCTGGTCGCTGTGGACGGGCGGAGCCGGCCAATGCCTGCCGACGGGCATCGCCGTGGTGCCGGCGCCGCTGTGGAGCGCGGCGCCGCTCGCCAGCCAGGCCGCGACGGTGGGCGAGCTGAGCGGCGGCCGCTTCGTGCTCGGCATCGGCACCGGCAGTTTGTACAGCAGCGCCTACCGGCCGATGTTCGGCCTGCCGGATGTCGGCGCCGTCGGCGCCATGCGCGACTACCTCACCGCGCTGCGCGGCCTGCTGAACGGCGAAGCGGTCACGATCGACAGCCCGCTGATCCGGCTGCGGCGGGCGCAGATCCTCCAGCGGCCCGTCTCGGTGCCGCTCTATCTCGCCGCGCTGGGGCCGCAGATGCTGCGCCTCGCCGGGCGCCTGGCCGACGGCGTCTCGCTCAACTGGTGTACGCCCGAGCAACGCGCCTGGTGCCGCGAGCAGGTGGCCGCGGGCGCCAGCGCCGCCGGCCGCGATCCGGCCGCCGTGCGCATCACCGAGTACATCCGCGTCTGCGTTGACGAAGACGAGGACCGCGCCCGCCGCGGCCTCGCCCGCGCGGTGATGGGCTACGCGCTCTCGCGCCCCGGCGCTGGCAACGACCGCGGCTACCGCGCCCATTTCGGTCGCATGGGCTTCGAAACGCACCTGCAGGCGATCGAGGCGAAGCGCGACTCCGGCGCAAGCGAAGCGGAGTTGATCGACGCCTTCCCGCCCGAGCTGCTGCGCGCCGTCGGTTACTACGGCCCTGCCGCCGGCGCGGCGGCGGCCTTCGCGCGGCCCGCTGAAGGGCTCGACCTGGCGATCGTGCGCATCGTGCCCGCACGCCCCGGCCTCGAAGGCGCCCGCGCCGCCCTGCGTGCCTGCCGCCCGGACCTTGTTGGCGCGCCGGCGACGGCCTCATAGGCCGAAGCGGTCGATTGACGCGGATGCATCGCTGTCGCCGGCGAGGCGCACGAACGAGCGGCCGCTCCCATCACGAGGGAGCGGCCGCTCGTTCGTTCGTCGGTTTTGCTGCAGGGACGGCTAGGCCATGCCGGTCGCGTAACCGGGTGCGGCCGGACCGGGTTCCATGCTGAACGGCGGATAGGCATCAGTAAGCAGGAGCACATAGGCGCTCGCGCGTTGCTGCCAGCGCGACACGCCGACCGCAAAGGTGAACATGCCCTGCGGATATTTACCCGTGAAGAGAATCGCCCACCAGGCGATGAAGGTAATAACCTCAAGGGCGATTCCCAGCAGGTAAAGAACGATGATGTGCGGGATCGCGTAAATGATCCGCAGCAGCGTCGAAAGCCGATTCATCGGCTCCGAATAGGCCAGCTCGTATTGCAACGGATAGTCGCCGCCGCCGCCAAAGGGTGGGTACTCGTCGCGCAGCAGCGCGCCGTAGGAACTGACACGAGCGGCATAGCGCGCGACCGACAGCGAAAAGTCCCACATGCCTCGCGGATACTTGCCCGTAATCAGAATGGCAAACCAGGCGATGACGGTAACGACCTCCATGCAGACACCCAGCACGGCGAGCACGATCATGTGCGGGATCAGCATGAAGATGCGCAGCAGCGTGGTCACGCGGTTGAGTTGGGCGGGATACGGCACGTCATAGTGCACGGTGTCGGACATGGCTGCCTCCAGCGGTCAAACGAGTTCACGCGCTGAATCTGCTGACGGGGCGCCGCGGCGGCGGCGCAGCATTCGCCCGATACCTCCTCCTTACGCACAGAGGAACGGCACCTAACGCCAAACTACCCACAGCAGCGTAGGCGTTTGGCCAAGAGTACGGTGTCATCGATCGCATGTCAAAAATGTGAATTCGTTCACAGCCGAACCGTTACAGAATGTGATAGCGTTCCACGCTTGCTGCCTTTCGCCCTTTGCAACCGGCCCCGGCGCCGCTAGCATGGGGACGATCGCTTCCTGCGCGTCGGTCTGTACGGGGCAAGCCGCCCATGGCCGTGCCCCGCCAGTGTGTGCCGGATTGTGCCGTCTGCTGGTGACCGCTCACCCAGCGGCTGAATTGTTCAAGCGAGCGCAGAGTTATGGCGCGCGACTTTTCTATTGATCTTTCCGGCTTCCCGGATCTGGCTCGCCTGGCCGAGGAAGTGCGCGCCAGCCGTCGCCGGCGTGTTCTTCGCCGCGACGGCGAGAACATCGCTGTCCTCGCACCGCTGCCCGTGCTCCGGCGTCGCGCTGCGGCGCCGGGCCCCCGCGGCGTTGCCGCAGCCCTCGCGGTCGTTGAGCGGACTGCCGGTATCTTCCACGATAACGCAAGGCGGCCGCCGCCAACCATCGCCGAGGAAACCGCCGCGTTCGAGCAGGGCGTTGCTGACGAGGTCGTGCACGGTCCGGGAGCGTAGATGCCCGACCACCCGTTTCTCGATACGAATCTGTTCCTGCGCCACCTGACTCAGGACGACCCCGTCCGCTCGCGCAGGGCGACCGCGCTCTGGCGACGGGTCGCCGGCGGTGCGGAAGTGGTCGAAACCGTCGATACTGTCGTCTTTGAGACGGTCTTCACGCTGCAGCGGTTCTATCAGGTCGGCCGCAGCGACATCCGCGACGGCGTCCTGCCGCTGCTGCTCTTGCGCGGTGTGCGTCTGGCGAACAAGCGGCGCTACCTTCGCGCGTTCGACCTCTACGTCAGCATGCCTGCCCTCTCCTTCGCCGACAGCTTTCATATTGCCGTCATGGAACAACGCGGCCTGACCCGTATGGTGAGCTTCGATCGCGCGTTCAGCCGCATACCGACCCTGAAGCGCATGGAGCCGAGCGACACGGGCGAACTCACTGCGCAGCCATGAACCGTACGCGGACGCGGTGAAGTCGCGCTCACTGCCGTACGAGTCGCCCTTTGCAAGCGGCCCCGGCGCCGCTAGCATGGGGACGAGCGGTTCCTGAGCGTCCGCGCGCCTGACCCCACAGGCGGCGGCCGCCCGTTGAAAGGGCATGGGCACGATGCCGGCGCTAGAGCAGATGCGCATTCTCGACCTGACGCAGTACGAGGCGGGCACCTCTTCGACTCAGTTGCTCGCCTGGCTTGGCGCCAACGTCGTCAAGATCGAACGGCCCGGCGTCGGCGACCCCGGACGCCACACCGAGCGCACCACCAGCGGCCACGACTCGCTCTACTTCCTCAGCTTCAACAGCAACAAGCGCAGCGTCGCCATCAACCTCTCGACGGAAACCGGCCGCGGCCTCTTCCTGCGCATGCTGCCGCGCTTCGACGTGGTCGTCGAAAACTTCACCCTGGGCACGATGGAGAAGCTCGGCCTGGGGTACGAGGTGCTCAAGCAGCACAACCCGGCCATCATCTACGCCACGCTCAAGGGCTTCGGCACCACCGGCCCCTACAAGGACTTCAAGTGCTTCGACATGGTGGCCCAGGCCGCGGGCGGCGCCTTCAGCACCACCGGCTGGCGCATGGAAGATCCGCCTCTGCGCCCCGGCCCCACCCTGGGCGACACCGGCACCGGCATGCACCTGGCGATGGGCATCATGGCGGCCTACATCCAGCGCCTGCAAACCGGCGCCGGCCAGATGGTCGAAGTCTCGATGCAGGAGTCGGTCGCCAGCTTCATGCGTTGCCCCTTCTCCCACCGCGAGCGCACCGGCGACCCCGTGCCGCGCCGCGGCAACCGCACGGTCTCGCCCACCGACCTCTACCCCTGCGCCCCAGGCGGCCCCAACGATTATGTCTACATCATGATCGTCACCACGCGCATGTGGGACGCGCTGGTTACGGCGATCGACCGCCCCGAGCTCTCGCTGGACCCCCGCTTCGCCGACGCCAGGGCGCGGCACCAGAACGGCGACGCCCTGTTTGAGGAGATCGCCGCCTGGACCAGCCAGCGCACCAAGGAAGAGGTCTGGGAGCATCTGGGCGCCCACGGCGTGCCTTGCGGCGCCGTGCTCGACAGCAGCGACATCTTCACCAACCGGCACATGCGCGAGCGCCGCGCCGTGCGCACACTCGTGCATCCCGAGCGCGGCGCCTGGGACTTCATCGCGCCGCCGATCCGCATGAGCGAGTCGGACGTGGAGATGATCCCGGCGCCGCTGCTGGGCCAGCACACCATCGAGGTGCTCGGCCAGGAGCTGGGCCTGGCAGCGGAGCAGCTGCGCGAGCTGAGCGCGTCCGGCGTGGTGCAGGTGCGCGAGGCGCCGGCCGTCTCCGCCGCCGCCGACTGAGCCGCCGCGGGCGCTCCGGGGAGCAAGCGCGATGCTGGTCCGCCTGATCGGCGCCTGCCGCGTGGCGGTCGGTCTGCTGATCATCGCCCGCCCGCGCCTGGCGGCGCGCCTCTTCGCCCTGCCCGAAGCCGGCGCCACTGCCGACGCGCGCTTCGTCACCCGCATCGCCGGCAACCGCGACCTGATGCTGGGCGCGGCGCTGCTGCTCGCGCCCGCGGCGCAGACGCCGCCGCTGCTCGGCGCCTGTGTGGCGGTCGATGCCGCCGATCTGCTGGTGGCGCTGGGCTCAGCGGGCGCTAGCTTGCGCCCGCGGTCCGTGCTCAGCAACGTCGTCGTCGCCGGCGCCGCGGCCACGGGCGAGTTCTGGGCACTGGATCGCGCTCGCCGGGCGCGGCGTTTCTAGACGCCGGCGCGGGTGAGCGTGGCCGCCAGCGCCAGCAGCGACCGTGCCGCGCGGTCGCCCGCCTCCGTGATCGCCGCCGGCACCTCCTCCGGCGTCAGGGCGCAGGCGGCCTCGTTGTCCGACATCACGCGGATGGCCGCGAAGGGCACGCCGTGCATGGCGCAGACCTGCGCCACATAGGCGCTCTCCATGTCCTCGCACTCGGCCTGGTAGAGCACGCGCAGCTCCCGCAGCGCCTCGGCCTCGATCGTCCAGGCGTCCGCCGAGCCGACCACCCCGCTGACCACGAACGGCGCCCGGCGTGGCAGCGCCTGCGGCCAGCCCGGCGCCTGCCACGGTCCCGCCGCCTGCGAAGCCGCGGCGGCGGCCTGCTCCGCCTGGCGCAGCAGCTCCGGCTGCGCGTCGATGTACTCCAGGCTGACCATCTCGCCGTACCGGTAGAAGCGAATCAGCGAGCCGGGCAGGCCGCGAGCGATGCGCGCCTCGCGCACGCCAGGCGCCGCCACGATCACGAAGCGTGAGCCGACCACCACATCGCCGGGCATCAGCGCCGGGTTGTGCGCCCCGGCCGAGCCGCCGTGCAGCACCGCCGCCGGCGCAAACTGCGCGATCAGCCGCTCTGTGGCCGCGGCGGCGTTCACCGGCCCCGCCGCCGAGAGGATCAGCAGCAGGCGGCGCCCCGCCAGCGCGGCCTCGTACAGCTCCCAGGCGCCGGCGCTCGCCAGCGGCTGCAGGTCCGGCAGCAGGGCGCCGTATGGGGTGAACTCGCCGCGCGTGGGCACGAGGATCGCAAGCGGTGCTCGGTGGTTCATCGCGCGCAGCATAGCGGCCCGCGCCCCGGCGAACAACCGCGCACACCGGCGGGCGCGCCACGGCCATTGGTAGCGGAAACAGGGCGCACCGCAGTGTCGATCGGCGGGCTTGCGGCCGGTCCTGCAGATCGCTGCCGCGGCACAGGCGGAGACCGCATCCTGTAACAGAGAAAGCAGGGGTGACCACCCGGCGAGGGAGACGACGATGAATCAGTTCGAACTGATGATCCTGCTCGCGCTGGACCATCCGTGGGAGATCCGCCGGCAGGCTCGCCTCAAGGCAGATGGCCCCAGCAAATTTGCCCGCCTGCGCGGCTGGCTGCAGCGCTCCACGCCGGCGGCGGCCGGCCTCGCTGCGCCCGGCTCCGGCAGCTATGGCCCGGGCGGACCTGACAGCGAGGACGAGTCGTCGCGGCGTGCAGCATAAGCGCCGCGCCCCGCGCCTGAAGCCTCCGGCGGCCATGCGGCGCGGCCGAGCCGGCGAGCGCGAAAACTCACGCCCCCCCTCTGGACCGGCGCCTCACCTTCTCCTCACTATAGGGAGAAGGTGAGGCGCCGGTGCTTTTTCGGCGCGCCGGGAGCAGCGAGCGATGCAGTACCGCGTCCTCGGCCGCACGGGGGAGCGCGTCAGCGCCGTCGGGCTGGGCGGCTTCCACATCGGCAAGATCGAACGGCGCGCGGCGATCTCCCTGATCCGCGCCGCGATCGACGGCGGCATCACCTTCCTCGACAACTGCTGGGACTATCACAACGGCGAAAGCGAGGTGCGTATGGGCCACGCCCTGCGCGACGGCTACCGCCGGCGCGTCTTCCTGATGACGAAGCTCGACGCGCACTCGCGCGAGATGGCGGCGGCCCAGCTCGAGCAGAGCCTGCGCCGCCTGCAGACCGACTGCATCGACCTCGTGCAGATGCACGAGGTGATCCGTCCGGGGGATCCTGACGCACTGCTGGCGCCCGGCGGCGCGATCGAAGCGCTGCTGGCCGCGCGGCAGGCCGGCAAACTGCGCTACATCGGCTTCACCGGGCACAAGGACCCGGCGGTGCACCTGAAGATGCTCGCGTCGGGCTTCCCCTTCGACACGGTGCAGATGCCGCTCAACTGCTTCGACGCGCACTTCCGTAGCTTCGAGGCCATGGTGCTGCCGCAGGTAGTCGCGCGGGGCATCGGCGTGCTCGGCATGAAGCCGCTCGCCGGCGGGCGGATTCTCGAGAGCGGCGGCGCCGGCGCCGAGGAGTGCCTGCGCTACGCGCTCAGCCTGCCGGTCTCCGTCGTGATCACTGGCTGCGAGTCGCGGGCGCAGGTCGAGCAGGCGCTGCGCGCCGGCGGCGCGTTCACGCCGCTGAGCGCCGAGGAACGCGCGGCGCTGCTGGCACGCACGGCGCCCGCGGCGGCTGACGGCGCCTGGGAGCGCTATAAGACCACCAGCCTGCACGACGGCACCGATCGCAACCCGCACTGGCTGACGGCATCGGTCGCCTGAGGACCGTACGGCCCCGGGCAACGCGGAAAGGACCGCCACAGATGCAGTACGACGAGTACCAGTTCCTCAAGATCGCGGTTGAAGACGGCATCGCCCTGATCACGATCAACCGCCCCGAGTTCTACAACGCCACCAACAACCGCCTGCACTGGGAGCTGACCCAAATCTGGCCGGACATCGACAACGACCCGACGGTGCGCGTTGCCGTCGTCACCGGCGCCGGCGATCAGGCGTTTTCGGCCGGCGGCGACCTGGGCGACCTGGAAGCACGCGACACGCTGCCGGCCAACGAGCGCTACGAGGCGATCGTCGCGCTCGCCAAGGAAGCGCGCGAGCTCGTCTACACGATCGTCAACTGCGACAAGCCGATCATCTCGGCGATCAACGGCGTGGCGGTCGGCGCCGGCCTGGTCGTGGCCCTGCTTGCCGACATCTCGATCATCGCCGAGGACGCGCGGCTCACCGACGGTCACACGCGGCTCGGTGTGGCCGCGGGCGATCACGCCTGCATCATCTGGCCGTTGCTCTGCGGCATGGCGAAGGCCAAATACTATCTGCTCACCTGTGACTTCATCGACGGCCGCGAGGCGGAGCGCATCGGCCTGGTAAGCAAGGCCGTGCCACGGGCGCAGGTGCTGTCCGAGGCGATGGCGGTGGGGCGCAAGCTGGCCGACGGTCCGCAGCACGCGCTGCGCTTCACCAAGCGGGCGCTGAACCAGTGGCTGCGCCTCGGCGGCATCACCGCGTTCGACTACTCGCTGATGGCCGAGATGATGGGCTTCTTCGGCGGCGACGTGGCTGCCGGCATCCAGGGCATCCGCGAACGCCGGCCCGGCGCCTTCCCCTCCGCGCGCTAACACCGCTGGCCCGCGCCCCTCCGCCGGCCGAGCCCGCCAGGCGCCGGCTGTGCCTCTGCTCCCGATGCTCGCCCGCTTGATGGGCCACCCGTCGCGGCAGGGGCTTAGTTCACCTGGAACGAGCGCTTCGCCAGGCCGTACCAGTAGCCGTCGATCGTGAACCGCGGCGCGGTCGCGGCATCAGTCGCCGCGCCGAGCGTCACGAACAGCGGCGCGAAGTGGTCCGTGGTCGGATGGGCGTAGCGCACCGCCGGAGCGCGGTGGCGGAAGTCGATCAGCTCGTCCACAGCGCCGTGGGCCAGTGCCTCCGTCGCCCAGGCGTCGAACTCGGCCGACCAGGCGGGCGCGGGCGCATCCGGTGCACGGAAGTCGAGATACGGCAAGCCGTGCGTCATGAAACCGCTGCCCATGATCAGCACGCCCTCGTCGCGCAGCGGCGCCAGCCGCCGGCCCAGCCTGAACAGCCGCTCCGGATCGAGCGAGGGCATCGAGATCTGCAAGACGGGGATGTCGGCCGCGGGGTACATCACCGTCAGCGGCACGTAGGCGCCATGGTCGAGGCCGCGCTCGGGATCCTCGGCGACAGGCTCGTCGTGCGGCATCAGCGCCCGCACCTTCGCCGCCAGATCGGCGGCGCCGGGCGCGTCGTAGCGCACGCGGTAGTACTTCGCCGGGAAGCCGTAGAAGTCGTAGGTCAGCTCCGCCGGGCCGGTGGTGCCAATCGTCAGCGGCGCCGACTCCCAGTGGGCGCTGACCACAAGAATGGATGAGGGCCGCGGCAACTCGCCGGCCCAGGCCGCAAGCTGCTCGGGCCAGATCGCGTCGTCAACCAGCGGCGGCGCACCGTGGCCGAGGTACAGCGCGGGCATGCGCGCCGCACCGGTGCTAGATGAGGTCATTGGACGGATTCCCTTCGGGGTTCGGTTAGAGCGCCAGCGCCTTCACGGGCGCCAGCACCAGCTCCGGGTGGTTCTTCCAGTCGACGCCCGGCACGTCGACGTACAGCTCGATCTCGTTGCCGTCCGGATCGAGGATGTAGAGGCTGTGGCTCACGGTGTGGTCGCTGGCGCCGACGATGCGCGCCCCGGCGGCCTGCAGGCGCGCCAGCGCCTCGCGCAGATCCTCGTCCGTGTCGCCCACCTTCAGCCCGAAGTGATAGAGGCCCACCCGGCGGCCCGAGGGGATCGGCTGCGCGTCCGGCCCGACCTCGATCAGCAACAGCTCGTGATGGGTGCGCCCGCCGGAGAAGAGCGCCACCGGCGCGCCCTCCGGCGTGGGAATGCGCTGCCAGCCGAGCACGTCGCCGTAGAAGGCGGCGGAGTCGCGCACGTTGCGCACGTAGAGCACCAGGTGCCCGAGTTCTTTGACGGTCATGTGAAGACCTCCGATCGCCCGCCCGTGTTCGCGGTGTATACTTACGATAGTAGTGATGGTGTTGGTTCGCAAGAAGGCACCAAGATGTGATGTAGGTACCCGATGGTAACCAGCATTTCGGACGAACCGGCGGCCGTCTCATCGCTGAGCCCGTTCAGCGCCGGCTGCCCTACTCGCACCCTGCTCGACTCGATCGCGGACAAGTGGGCGACACTGGTCATCGACCTCCTCGGCCTCGGTCCACGCCGCTTCGGCGCGCTGCGCCGCGCCATCGACGGCATCTCGCAGAAGATGCTGACGCAGACGCTGCGCAACCTCGAACGCGACGGCCTCGTCAGCCGCCGCGTCTATCCCACCACGCCGCCCAGCGTTGAGTACGCGCTCACGCCGCTCGGCGCGACGTTGATCGAGCCGATCGGCGCCCTGCGCGCCTGGGCCGAGGCGAACATCGAGCAGGTGCTCGCCGCCCGCGACGCCTTCGACGCGCGCTCGAGCAAACAGGTTGAACCGCTGCCCTGACCAGACGCGCGCCCGAGCTACTCAGCCGCCGCACCAACATGTATGCTTTCTGTATATAACATGGAGGTACGGCGATGCTGCGCGTAGCGCTGCTGGACGACTATCAGGATGTGGGGCTCACTTCGGCCGACTGGCACCGGCTGGACGGCAAGGCCAGCGTCGAGGTCTTTCACGACCATCTCACCGACGAGGCGGCGCTGGCCGAGCGGCTGCAGCCGTTTGAGGTGGTGATGGCGCTGCGTGAGCGTACGCCCTTCCGCCGCTCGTTGTTGCAACGGCTGCCAAACCTGAAGCTGCTGTGCACCGCCGGCATGCGCAACGCCTCGATCGACATGGAGGCGGCCAAAGAGCGCGGTGTGCTCGTCTGCGGCACCGGCGGAGGCGGTCGCGCCACGATGGAGCTGACCTGGGGGCTGATCCTCGCCCTTGTGCGCAGCATCCCCCGCGAGGATCGTTCGGTGCGCGCCGGCGGCTGGCAGGAGACGGTCGGCTGCGGCCTCGACGGCAAGACGCTGGGCATCATCGGCCTGGGCAACATCGGCGGGCAGGTGGCCGAAGTTGGTCGGGCCTTTCATATGCGCCTGCTCGCCTGGAGCCAGAACCTGACCGACGAGCGGGCAGCGGCCTGCGGCGCCGAGCGGGTGAGCAAGGACGAGTTGCTGTCGCAAAGCGACATCGTTACGATCCATCTCGTGCTCAGCCCGCGCAGCAGCGGCCTGCTGGGCGAACGCGAGCTGGCGCTGTTGCGACCCAGCGCCTACCTGGTCAACACCTCGCGCGGGCCGATCGTGGACGAGACGGCGCTGATCCTGGCGCTGCGGCGGAACGCCTTCGCCGGCGCCGGGATCGATGTGTATGACCGCGAGCCGCTGCCGCCCGATCACCCGCTGCGCACGCTGCCCAACGTCGTGCTCACGCCGCACCTCGGCTACGTCACCGGCGACACGTACCGGGTGTTCTACGGCCAGACGCTGGAGAACATCGAGGCGTACATCGCCGGCGAGCCGCACCGCGTGATCAATGGGTGAGGCCAGTTGTGGCCCCCACGCCCCAGGTCATCTCGGTTGCCCCCGATGACGGAGGAAGGGAAGATCTGGACGCGGAAGGCTGGGGGGCTAAGGCGTAGCTGTTTGATCAGGCGCAGGGCGCCTGCAGGCGCCCACAGGTGGCCTCCGCAGCGCGCAGCAGCCTCCGTCCCCTCGAACCAAAGCTCCCCTCCCTCTCCCAGGATTGGGAGAGGGAGGGGTTGGGGGAGGGTGAGGGCCGACTGCCCGCTTACACCGCCGCGGCCACCGGCAGCTTCGACTGGTCGATCGCGTAGAGCTGCTGCACGTTCTTCCAGACCATCGCCTCGCGCTCGTCATCCGGCACGCCGGCCATGATCTCGCGCAATACTTCTTGCGAGCGCGGCCAGATCGAGTCGTGGTGCGGGTAGTCGTTGCCCCACAGCAGCCGGTCCACGCCGATCGAATAGCGTGTCTCCACGCCGATGTCGTCGTCCTCGAACGTCGCGTAGAACTGGCGCTTGAAATACTCGCTTCCCGTCATCTTCAGGTCAGGCGAGGCGTCGTTGCGGCTGCGGTAGATCGCGTGGTCGAAGCGCTTGAGCACGTGGCCCAGCCAGCCCGTCTCCCACTCGGCGCAGATGAAACGCAGCTTCGGATGCCGCTCGCAGACGCCGCTCGTGATCAGGTTGCTGACCGTGTTCCAGATGCCGGCGTGCGAGAGCGTGTAGCCGACGATCGGATCCCAGTAGTCGGGCAGGCTCATGCCCCATTCGGCGCCGCAGAAGATGTGCATCGTGATCGGCAGGCCGACCTCTTCCGCCGCCGCCCAGAACGGCTCGTAGACCGGATCCTTGTACGGCTTGGCGACGGGCGCCGTGCAGGGGATGGCGACGCCGCGGATGCCCATCTTCGCGCAGCGGTACAGCTCCGCGATCGCTTCGTCCACGTCGGGCAGCGGCAGGCAGCCGACGCCGATCAGCCGCTCCGGCGAGTGCGAGCAGTAGTCACGGATCCAGTCGTTGTGGCGCTGCATCACCGCCTGCGCCACCTCGCGGTCCGGGACGGCGAAGGTGAACATGTTCAGGCTGGGATACATCACTTCGCCGACGATGCCGTCGACCTGTTGCTCATTGAGCCGCGCCACCGGGTCCTTAACGCCGGGATTCATCCCCTCCCAGCCGTGCTTCATGCGCTCGTGCGTCTCCGGCTGGTCGAGCCGGCTGCCGGCGATGCCGAGCCGGCCGACGAGGATCGGTCGGTTGAGCTTGGGCCAGTAGAGATAGACGCCCTCGCGGCCGTTGACGCCGTCCACCACGCGCGGCGCCCGGTCGCCAAAGCGATCGACGAGGCCGTCGTAGACCTCGGCCGCCTCCACCACGTGCGAATCGCAGGAGTAGAAGATCTGCGCCATCTTCGTCACCTCTCTCGTGAACCGGGTGCGCCGGGCTCCGCCATGACTGCCGGCATGCGGCGGCTTCGAGGTCACAATACGCCAAATCCGCGCCCTTCAACAGCGCGCCAGGCATGCCCGCGGCCGTTCGGCCCTCAACCTCTCGTCTCGCCTTCTCCCAATCCTGGGAGAGGGAGACGATCCGGCCTGAAGCGTTCCGATCGGTTTGCGGTTTACCGGACGCCGTCCGAGCCAGCACCCGAGGATCGCCCCTCGCCCAGGATTGGGCGAGGGGAAGGGGGTGAGGGCCAGAGCCGCGGTTACGCGCCCAACCGCTCAGTCCGACAGCGGGATGAAGAGCGATACGCGCTCTTGCGTGCCCAGGCCCCTGGTGATGTGGCCCTTGCCCGTCAGGTCTTCGGCCAGCAGAATCGTGCCGGGGCCGATGTGGCGCTTCTCGCCGTTGGCGCCCTCGACCTCGGCCTCGCCGGAGAGCGTGATCACGAACTGCCGGCGCGGCGCATGGTGCCAGTCCACGAGCTGGTCTGCCGGGCTGGTGCGGAAGATGATCCCCGCGCCATTGAAGAGCTTCGACGTCTCCGAGGAGCCGTTGGCCGAAAGCTCGATCTGCACGTCCTCGAAGTGCGTCTGGCCGTCGTCGCCGGCGTACATACGGATGTACTGCATGGCCTCACCCCCCGGCCCCCTCTCCATGCCATGGAGAGGGGGAGGCTGCGGAACTCGTTTTGAAGTCTGGAAGCACCCCCTGGCCCGCAAAAGCCCCCTCTCCATGGCATGGAGAGGGGTTGGGGGTGAGGTCAGAAGTCGAGGTGGTAGAGCGCGGCGGCGTTGTCGTGGAAGACGGCGCGGCGCACCTCTTCGGGTTGGCCCGCCATGCAGCGCTCGATATGCTCCTTGGCCGTCTCGGCGGGATAGAGCGAGGTCGGGTGCGGAAAGTCCGTCTCGAACAGCACATTTTTGTGGCCGATCACGTCCAGCAGCCGCTGCGGCGCCGTCGTTTCGAACCAGAAACAGGCGTAGATCTGGCGCTTGAAGTACTCGCTGGGCAGCAACTTGTACTCCGGATGCTCTTCACGAACGCCGCTGCCGACCCACTGCCAGTCCATCGCCTCCATCAGGAACGGGATCCAGCCGATGCCGCTCTCGACGGAAACGAACTTCAGATCGGGGAAGCGGTGGCAGATGCCGCTGAAGATGATCTCCATCACGGCGTAGGCGTTGTTGATGAAGAGGCCGACGCCGGAGGCGGCGAAGTTGGCGTGCTTGCCGTTCTCTTTGAACTGCTTGTGCTCCGAGCTGAGGTCGCCGGAGCCGATGTGGAAGTTGATCGGCAGTTGCAGGTCCTGCGCCGCCGCCCAGATCGGGTTCCAATGCGGATCGGCCAGCATCGGCAGATCGAAGTCGTCCGGCTCGCTGGTGAAGATCACGCCTTTATGCCCGAGTTTCCGGGCGCGGTGCATCTCCTTCACCGACGCCTCGACATCCCAGAAGGGCAGCACGCAGAGCGGCACCAGCCGCCCCTTGCCCGGCGCCGACCACTCGATCGCGAAGTCGTTGTAGGCCCTGGCGCTCTCCAGCATCAGCTCGGGGTCCTTGAGCTTGAGGAAGCGGCCGCTGCCGAAGCCGGCGACGTTGGGATAGAGCACGTGGGCGTAAATGCCTTCTTCGTCCATCAGCCGCAGCCGTTCGATCGGGTTGAAGGCGCCCTGGTGCGCATCCTCGTACGTCGGCGGATTGTTGGGCGGCGGCTCCTTCCAGCCGGCCATCGCCGCGGCCGGCGCGGCGGCGATCATCTCGTCGCCGATGAACCAGGCGAGGTTGCCGCGCTCCTCGTTCTTCTTGACGTGCAGGACTTTGTCGCCCCACTTCTTGGTGGAGACGCGCGAGGTCCAGAGATCGGCCGGCTCCGAGATGTGTGTGTCGACGTCGATGATCTTGAGCGGCTGTGCGGTGACCATTCGCTGGCTCCTTGCGGCCTGTCGGCCCTCATCCCCCTTCCCCTTCTCCCAATCCTGGGAGAAGGGGCGATCCTGCGTCGGGCGCTCCGTAGCCGGTGCGGTTACCCATGCTCCCTCTCGGCATCGCGATGCCGAGCCTCCCCTCGCCCAGGATTGGGACCAGAGGATATCCCGGGGGTGAGGGCCGAAAGCCGGGTGAGGCCCGCCAGCCTCTCTCCTACGCCCTATGCCCTCCGACCTACGCCCTCAAATTACGCCTTCGGCCCGCAGCTTCGCCAGATCTGCTTCGGTCAGGCCCAGTTCAGCGAAGACCTCGGCGTTGTCTTCGCCGAGCAGCGGGGCACGGCGGCGGATCTGCCACGGGGTCCTGGTGAAGCGGATCGGCGCGCCGGGGTAAAGGAAGGTTTTGCCTAGCTCCGGGTGCTCGACCTCGACCTGGAAGCCGCGGGCCTTCAGGTGCTCGTCTTCGAACGCCTCTTCCGGGCTGTAGACGATGCTGACCTGGAAGCCGCGCTGCTGCGCGCCCTGGAAGAAGTCCATGGCCGGCGTGCGCTCCGCGATGAAGTTGAGCGCGTCGCGGCCGGCGCCGAGGCGGGCGCGCACGTTGTCGTCGCTGGCAACCCGGTCGAGCTTGAGGCCGCCGGTCTCTTCGATCGCCAGTTCGAGGATCGGCGTCTGGTCGAACTCTTCGGCGATACCCAGCTCGTGCAGCCAGTCGAGCACGCTGCGGAACTGGGCGGCCGTGCGCGGCGGCACACCGGAGACGACGTAGCGGCCGTCGGCGCAGCGGATCTGCGTGGGCTGCGTGCCGTGCACGGAGGCGTGGCGGCCGGTCTGGCGCTGCACGGTCTCGCGCATGCCGAGCCAGGTGTACGTGCCGGCTTCCGTCGTGACGTTGGCGCAGGCGTGCATGTTGACGTCGATGTGCTGGCCGCGGCCGCTGCGCTCGCGCGAGAGCAGCGCGACGAGCGTGGACATCACGGCGAAATGGCAGGCGGTGTGGTAGCCCTGGTTGCCGCCGCCGCGCACCGGCGGCAGCGCGTGGTCGTCGTAGCCGCACATCCACACCGGCCCGCCGCCCGCGAGGATGGTCAGGTCGGTGAACGCCTGGTTCGTACGCGGGTCGGCGAGGCCGAACGGCGTGATCGTCACCACGATCAGGCGAGGATTCCGCTGCAGCAGCTCGTGCCAATCTGAATCGGGCGCCAGCCCCGGCGCGGCGCCGGCGACGGGGCACGCGAGCAAGACATCGGCCTGCCGCACCAGACGATCGAAGAGAGCGCCGCCCGCCGCCGCTTCCCGGTTGAGCGTGACGCCGCGCTTGCTCGTGTGGTAGTGCCAGCGCAGGAGCTGCCGCTCGGGCGTGAGTCCATCAGCACCGGGCTGCTCGACCAGGACGACAGCCGCGCCCATGTCGGCCATGAGCTTGCCGGCAAACGAACCGTACTCGCTGGCCACTTCAATGACCGTGACTCCGGTGAGCGGCCCTGCCGTCATATCGCACCGCTCTGCTGCATCACTCCGATCGCCGGCGTGCTGTAGCCGAGGATTTCGCCGAGCACGCAGCCGTTGTGCTCACCAAGGCAGGCGGCGCCGCGCTCAATCGTCCAGTCTGTTTCGGACAGGTGCACCGGCTGCCCATCCACGCGCACGCCGCCGAGCTCGGTGTGCTGCGCCTCCGGCCACAGCCCCCACGCCGCCGTATTCACATCGTGGTCGATGCGCTCCTCCGGCGACACGACGGCGCTCGCCGGCACACCGTGCTCCTGCAACAGCTGGGCTATTTCGCGGGCCTCGGCCCGCCCGGTCCAGTCCGCTATCAACGCGTCAAGTTCGTCCTCGTGCTCAGCGCGCCCTTCCAGCGTTTGGAAGCGCTTCTCCTTCATCCAGGGGAGATCAAGCGCCGAACACATGCACTCCCAGTCGTGCTGATCGCGACAGGCGATCGCCACCCAGCGGTCCTCGCCGTTCGCCGGGTAGACGCCATGCGGAACCATGCGATGGCCCAGCTCAAGCCCCTGGTCGCGGTTGCTGTTGGGCATGCCGGGGCGGCGCAGCGGGCGGCCGTTGATGGTGTAGTCCAGCAACGCGGGGCCGTTCAGCGTGGCGGCGACTTCGGTCGTGGCCATGTCCACCCACTGGCCCTCGCCCGTGCGCTCGCGGTGGAAGAGCGCGGCCATGATCGCGATCGCCATGTAGTAGGCGCCCGTGTGGTCCATGTAGGAGTAGCCCCAGCCGGCCGGCGGCTGGTCCGGCAGGCCGGACTGAAAGGTCAGGCCCGAAAACGCCTGCACGCTCGGCCCCCAGGTCTTGTACTGCTTGTACGGCCCGGTGTGGCCGAAGCCGCAGTTGGAGACGTAGACGATGTCCGGCCGGATCTGCCGCAGCCGCTCGTAGCCAAAGCCCAGCCGCTCCATCACGCCCGCGGCGAAGTTCTCCGAGACCACGTCCGAAACGGCGATCAGGTCTTCGAGCGCCCGCCGCGCCGAGGCGGTGCGCAGGTTCAGCGTGATCCCCAGCTTCTCGACGTTGTGGTTGTTGAAGCTGATGCTGCGGTCTGTCCCCGGCTTGTGGTCCTTGAACGGCCCCATCTGCCGCAGGATGTCCCAGCGGCCCTGATTGGTCGGGTCTTCGATGCGGATCACCTGCGCGCCGAAAGCGGCCATGAAGCGCGTTGCGCCCGCGCCCGCGAGCTGGCCGGTAAAGTCGCAGATGCGCAGGTGTCCAAGCGCGGATGGGCCGGAGGGAACGCCGTCCAACATCGCTTTCCCACTCACTCCTGTTTCCTATTTTCTAGTTGCTATTTCCTGTCGAGCCATCGGTCACGCCTCCGGCGGGCCGAGCACCCGAAACGGTGCTTTGCGGCTGCGTACCCGCGGGGTAGGCGCCGGCCATCGCTCCGGGCGGCGGGCGGTAGCGCGGGCGGGCGCCGGGGCGCTCGGACGAGATCGGCAGCGACGTGCCCTCGCGCCGGCCGAGCGCCCGCTCCACGATCTCGCTCAGCGGCTCTTTGTCGTACTGCAGGTAGAAGCCGGCCATGTTGCGGATCGGGTCGCCGGAGTAGAACCTCACGTACTGCTGCATGCGCTGCGCGAACGACTCGCCGGTCACGTCCCAGGCGAGCTTGAACAGCGACACCCGCTCCTCCGCAGAGATGCCCGGCCGCCCGCGCACGAATTTGTCCACATACGGCCGGATCTCAGGGCTGAGCAGGTCCGCCTCCGACGGCGCGTAGAAGAAGCCGCCGCCGGCCAGGCTCTGCACGATCTCGACGAAGCGGGCGTAGATCTGCGGCGTGTGCAGGTGAAACGCGCGGCCGCCCAGCCCGCCGGAGAGCCAGACGCCGTCTGGCCCCGGCTGCGCCGTCGCCTCCGTGCCGTAGAAGACGGCGCGGGCGATCTCGAGATACGAGAGCATCTCGCCCAGTTTCTCCTGCACGTGCAGAAAGCCGGTGATGCCGATGCAGTCCGCCAGCTTCGTGGCCAGGCCGCAGAAGAACTCCATCTGGCTGAGCATGCGCGCCGCGATCTGCAGCTCGGTCGTCGAGCCCACGGCGGCGAAGATCGGGTTGATGATCGCGCCGCTGCCCGGCGAGCCGTCCACCAGCACCCGCTCCCAGGGCACGACCACATCCTCGAAGATGGCGATGCAGTCCATCTCCTCGAAGCGGCTGCTGAGCGGGTGGTCAAAGCGCGAGCGTGGCAAGGGCGAAACCGTCTCGCGGCAGATGAACTTCATGCCGGGCGTATCGATCGGGATCGAGAACGTCACGGCGTAGGCGTCGTCGCCGGGCGCCACGCCGCCGTAGGGGATGACCGCGACCTCCTCGGTGAGCGGCGCCATCGTACCCAGCATCTTAGCGCCGCGTACGACGATCCCCTCGCTCGTCTCCCCGACTTTGCCCAGGTGCAGGAACGGGTCCTCCTGCTGCGCCGAGGTACGCGAGCGGTCGATCTGCGGGTTGATCAGCATGTGCGTGAGAAACAGGTCGTTCTCCCGCGCGAACTCATGGTAGCGCACGGCGTTCTCGCCGTACTCCGGCTTCCCTCTGGCGAAGTGCTGCTTCGCCAGGCTCCAGCCGGTGACGAAGCAGTTCATGAAGTCCGGCCCGCGGCCCAAAAAGCCGAAGTTGTGGTCGGCGCGCAGCTTGCAGTGCTGCCGCTTCTGGATCAGCTCTGCCCGCGAGCGCGGCACGAGGAACGAGGTCGAGACCGGATCGCCGCTGCTGGGCGAGCAGAAGGTCATCACCTCGCGGTAGGCCGGGTCGAGCTGCATGTCGTACAGCTCGGCGATCGCGCGCATCGGCTCCTGCAAGATCGGTTCTTCGGTCACGTCGACAACGCGCCGCCCGCCGAGATAGACACACGGCTTGCGCCGCTTCAGCGACTCGATGTACTGCTGGCCGGAGCGAGCGGGCATGGCGCTTCCTCGATTTACGATCTCCGGCGGGCTTCAGCCCACGAACACGCCGCCGCTGGGGTGCAGCAGCTCGCCGGTGAAGAACGAGGCCTCGTCCGAGGCGAGGAAAAGCGCCGTGTTGGCGATCTCCTCCGGCTGGCCGAAGCGGCCCATCCAGGTCATACCCAGCACGCGGCGCTGAGCCTCCTCATCGGTGCGCAGGCGCTCCGTCATCGGCGTCTCGATAAAGCCGGGGCCGATGGCGTTGACGCGGATGCCGCTCGTCGCCAGCTCCATCGCCAGCACTTTGGTCAGCATCCAGACGCCCGCCTTACTGATGCTGTAGGCGCCGCCCTGCCCCGGCATGCGCGACATGATCGAGCCGAGGTTGATGATGCTGCCCGGCCGCTTGTTAGCCAGCATCCAGGCGGCGGCGGCCTTGTCCGAGTAGTAGACGCCCCAGAAGTTGACGTCGATCACGCGCTTGAACCAGTCCACCGGCATCGTCAGCACCGTGAACGGCTGCTGGGGCTGCTCCTCCGTCGCCGGCCTGCCGGAGCCGATGCCCGCCGCGGCCACCAGCACATCGACGGCGCCGAAGGCCGAGACGCACTGCTGCACCATGCGCTCGTTCGCCGCCTGGTCGGTGGTGTCCACCTGCAGCGCCGTCGCTTTGCCGCCGGCCGCCTCGACCTGGCGCACCGTTTCGGCGGCGCCTTCGAGGTTCATGTCGGCGGCGCAGACCGCGGCGCCTTCTCTGGCGAAGCGCAGGCAGCAGGCGCGGCCAATGCCGCTGCCGCCGCCCGTCACCAACGCAACCTTGCCCTCAAGCCGTCCGGCCATCGTCAATCCCTTGACTCGATCATCGCTGCCCACTAACAGAGGACACCCAGCTAGCAGCCCACCGGGATGTCATGGAGTCGGCGAATATAGCTCAATGGCCTTGGCCAAGGCATTAGAAATGTCAGACCGATCCCAGCGGCTCACCTCAAACTGAAACGATATCCCGTTGTGCAGGTGAATCAAGAGATGCTTCCGGAACAGGCCAGTGCCCCCGCGGCTATCTATCCTCTCAACATCCCTCCATGCATTGCTAGCCGTCGGGGACTGCCCCGGAGTGACAGGATTCTGATAGAATGCAAATCCGGTGCTGTATATTATGATCAGCCCCGTGCGCTTTTGCGAGTTTGTGATCAGTGTGACCGCAAACTTTCCAGTTACGACCGCAGCACACTCCCCCTCACGCACAGCTCCTGCGCTCTTGCCATTGCCAAAGACACGCTCTTCCAAGTCGATAGGCATGGCTTGTCCGAACTGGGCCACGTATGCATGGTAAGTCGCCGGATCCAGTAGCATTTGAAGGAAGCTGAGAACAGATGGTATTACTCCCTTTTGGATCACAAACTTCCATTGCCCCCCATCTCTCATGCAGATGACTAGTGTGGGGATCACCACATACGAATTTTCCTGTCTTGCGGTAGCTATTTCATGATACGGAATACTGACAACGGTGATATCAGATGTATACAGCCTTGGAACATAGAGCAATCTTCTATCAGTGAAGACCAGATCGCCTTTATCTGACATTGATGTTCCAAACATCGCCTCGGCTTCCATAAGATAAAGTTCTTGATTACCATCGTCCTCGCGATTCGAAGCGGAATGACTCGAACTTTCTTGGCGTGAATATGTACCGGAGGATCGATCAAGATTGTCGCGTATATCCCAGTCGCAGTCATAGGCTCTCCTCTCCACTTCGTCACTCAGCACATCATGAGCACGATTGAGGCTCTTCATGACAGAGTTGTCACCGTTGACTTTGTCTGGGTGATACTCCTGCGATAGGCGTCGATAGGCGGCTTCGATCACTGGAAGGGTGGCATTCCTGTGCACCTGAAGGATTTCGTAGTAGTCTTCCCATAGTATTAGCCACTGCTTCTGATCCATGACTTGCACGCCTCATCGCAGAGTGAATCGCCGATTCAGGTGGCGCGACTCTCTTCGCGGAGCCGTACTCCTCCTCTGGCTTCAACCATCTTCGCAATGCTGGTGAAGTCGTCATCGCCGTAGCCTTCGGCGACGGCGTGGCGCCAGGCGTTGACGTTCGCCTCGCAGACGATCGTGGGCACGCCCAGCGACTCGGCCAGCTCCTCGAACAGCTTCACGTCCTTCAGCATATGCTTCGTGAGGAAGCCACCCTGAAAGCGGCCCGTCAACACCTGGCGCGGGATCTGACCCAGCGTGGCGCTGTTGCTGCCGCTGCCCGCGTTCAGCACATCGACCGCGAGGGCAGGGTCGATCCCCGCCTTCGCGGCCACGGCCAGCGCCTCGGACGTCGCTGCCAGCGCCATCGAGGAGAGGATGTTGTTGACCAGCTTCATCGCCTGCCCCATGCCCGGCTCGGCGCCGAGGTAGAAGACGTTCTTGCCAATGATGCCGAGCAGGTCGCGGTGCGCCTCGTAGAGCGCCGCCTCGCCCGCGCACATCACCGCCAGCGTGCCCTCTTCGGCACCGCGGATTCCGCCGCTCACGGGCGCATCCAGAAAGCCGATGCCGCGCGCCGTCAGCGCCGCGGCCACCCGCCGGCTCACCGTCACGCCGGTCGTGGAGAGGTCGATCAGACAACCGCGAAAGCCTGCCGCCGCGATGATGCCATCCTCGCCCGTCGCGACCGCTTCCAGCACGGCCGGCTCAGGCAGGCTGGCGAAGATGACGTCCGCCGCCTCGGCCACGGCGCGCGGCGTGCCGCAGACCGTGACCTCGGCCCGGTCGGCGAACGGCGCCAGCGCCGCCGCGTTCACGTCGCAGACCGCGAGGGGATGGCCGGCGCCGTGCAGCCGGCGCGCCATCGGGCCGCCCATGTGCCCAAGCCCGATGAAGCCGATCCGCTCGCTCATCCCGCCTGTCACCTGTTACCTGGCACCTATCACCTGCATTCAGACCAGCCCGGCGTCGGTGAAGGCACGGTCGATGCGGTTGAAACGCCGCTGGATGAAGCCGCGCGCCTCGGCGTGCGTATGGATGTAGAGCCGGTTCTCGCGCACACCTTTCAGCACCAGCTCGGCCACCTCGTCCGGCTCGATGTGGCGGCCGACCACGGCCTCCTGCTCCTCTTCGGAGCGCGTCGGCGCCGCCACGGGCCCGCCGAACTCCGGCTGGCGGTTGCGGCCGGCGAAGCGGATGTTGGTGTTCACGACCATCGGGCAGAGCACGGAGACGCCGATGCCGTAGGCGCTGAGGTCGCGGAACAGGACCTCGGAGAGGCCGAGCACGCCGTACTTGGAGACGCAGTAAACGCCCAGCCCCTGGTTCGGGATCAGGCCGGCGAACGAGGCGGTGTTGACAATGTGCCCACCCTCACCCTGTTCAAGCAGGCGCGGCACGAAGACCTCGACGCCGTGGATCACGCCCCAGAGGTTGACCTGCAACACCCACTGCCAGTCGGCGTGCGTCATTTCCTGGATCGGCCCGGCGCGGTTGACGCCGGCGTTGTTGAAGACGACGTGGACTTTGCCGAAGCGTTGAACCGTACGCTCGGCGAGGCGCTGCACGTCTTCCAGCTTGCCGACGTCGGTCCGCACGCCAAGAGCCTCGGCGCCGGCCGCCTCAAGGCCACGTGCCGCGGCGTCGAGCGGCGCCTGCTCGATGTCGGCGATCACGATCTTCAAGCCCTCACGGGCGAAGCGCCGCGCCGTGGCGAGGCCGATGCCGCTGGCGCCGCCGGTGATCACCGCGACTTTCCCGGCCAAATCCTGCATCCCACGCCTCGCCGGTTCCTGCTCGTGCCGGCGCCGCCACTCGCGGAAAACGCCGGCAACGGGGCCACGATAGCATAGAAACCGCGGCCGCGCGGCGGGCGGCTCTCAAGCCCAGCACGGGACAGCCGCAGCGGCTATGCTGAAGAGGACATCCTTTGCGCATACTCCGCCGAGAGAAGCGTCAAGATGACGAAACGAACAGTAGCACCTCCTGTGGTGCTGTCGCCGCTGGACCGGGAGCGCGCCTTCTGGCGAATGCACCGCGAGGAGCTGACGGCACGATACCCGGATCAATTTGTCGCCGTGCGACGAGCGACGGGTGAAATCGTCGCCGTCGCGCCGCACCTTGCTGACGTGTGGGAGGCCGCCCGGCAGCTGGGCTTCGATCAAGGCGACGTGTGGGCAAGGAAAATGATCACCAAGCCCCTGATGTTGATCCTGTGATCCGCGGAAGCTTTGAGCGACTCGAAGACCTTAGGCTCCAGAATCCGTTTCCCATCGTACGCATCGCACTGTCAATCAACGGAATTACACCCGAGCCGGCTGAGATCGACTTCGTGATTGACACGGGTGCTCAGTTCACTTGCCTGCAACCGAACGACGCGGGGACTTGGGCAGGCATCCCGGATGATCGGCTGCGCGATCCGCGCGCGTGGCCATCCACATCCGGCGGCTTCGGCATAGGCGGAAGCAGCGCATTCTTCCCCATGCCAGCGGTTTACAGGTTCGCGCATGAATCAGGACGTCATCTAGCGCTGCGCCAACCTATCTACATCGCGCAACTCACACGTGAGAACGAGGAAATGCCATCCCTGATGGGCTGGGATGTGCTGCAACACTTCCGTCTCTCGCTCGATTACGCTTCCGGCGACGTGCGCCTGACGCGCCGGCGGGGCCGGCAGCGGCGAGCGTAGTCGGCCGCGTCGATCGCTGGGCGGACATGGCCTGACGCTTGATGCCTGCAAGCTCCGGCCGCAGCGCGCCCGCACCGCGACGTTGCCAGCCGAGTCCGTGAAGGTGCCGCTTGCTATTGCGCCACGATCTCCTGCCGGTATGGCGCAACCGCTGCCAGCGCCCGTGCGACCAGCGGCTCCGGCACGCCGGCGATGGCGAACGCTTCGTTGAAGTAGATCAGCATACGATCGAAGTCGGCTGCGGTGATGCCACGGCCCGCGTGCGCCTCGTGCATCGAGCGCCCCGTGTATTGCTCCGGCCCGTGCAGCACCAGGCCGAGGAACTCGCGCTGGTGCCGCTTCAACTCCTCCAGGTCCGTGTGCGCGAAGAACGCGGCCAGCCGCGCGTTGCCAAGCACGCGCAGATAGAACGCATCGACCACCTTTTCGAGCACCGGCGCGCCGCCGATCGCCTGATAGAGGCTCCTCCGCGTGCTTCGCGCCAACGCCGCCTCCGGATCGCTGCCACACCGAAGCGGGAGGCACCGAACTCGCACGTTCATGTGCTGCCCGCGGCCGCCCTCCGACCTGTACGAGCGTTCCGCACCAGTCGATACCGTATACTACGCGGGAGTCTTTCGGCCGGTCACGCTCGATCGCACGGCCCGGACGGAGCGGCGCGAGACCGGGGGGATGACGCCGCTGCGCGCAGGACGGCCGCATGGTGGCAGCACGGTACTCCTCGCGGCTGCTGGAGCGCGAACTGGAGCTCGATCGCCTGCGCCGAGCTTGGCGCGAGGTGCGGGCCGGGCACGGATCGGCGTGGCTGGTTTGTGCCGAGGCGGGCGGCGGCAAAACGCGCCTGGTGCACGAACTCCTCCGCGAGAGCGGCGCGCGGGCGCTGTGGGGAGCCGCTGAACCCGTCGCCCCGCCTGAGCCATACCTGGCGCTGAAGCGCGCCCTGCCCGGCTTCGAGCCAGCGGCCACGCGCGAAGGTTCGATTGCGAACGTCATGGCGCAGTTTGAGCAGGTAGGTGCGCGGGGGCCGCTGCTGTGTGTGCTGGACGACCTGCACTTCGCCGACGAAGGCACCATCGCCGTACTCGTGCGCCTCTGCCTGGAGAGCCGCGAGCGTCCCTGGCTGATCGTTGCCATGTTGCGGCCCGCGGAGGGTTCTGCTGCCCTGCAGCTTGCCGTGACCGAAACGGTGGCGCAGGGCCGGGCTCAGCGGCTTGACCTGGCGCCGCTGTCCCGTGAGGCAGTGGCCATGCTGGTCACCGCCGTGCGCGCCCGGGGCGATGCCGAGATCGACGCCGACAGCATCTACCGTGACAGCGGCGGCAATCCCTGGTTCGCCGAAACGCTGGCGCGCGGCAACAGCGCCATCGCCGCCGCGCGCGACCGCCTGCTGCTGCGCTTGGACCGGCTGGAGAACGCGACTCCTGGCGCCTGCGCCGCCCTCGCCGCCCTTGCGCCGGCTGCCCGCCCGCTTCCCCATGCCGTCGCCGCCGACGTCTGCGGCGGCGACCGGCCGGGGCTGCGCCGCGTCTTCCTCGGCCTGCGCGACGCCGGAGTTTTGATCGAAGAGCCGCTCGGCTGGGCCTTCCGGCACGAGTTGCTGCGCCGCTCGCTGCTCGACGGGATGATCGCCGCGGACCGCCGCGACGCCCACCGCGCCCTGGCCGAGGCGTTGGAACGGCGCGAGGCCGGCGCGCCCGAGCTGGCGATGCACTACGCGGCCGCCGGCGATCGGCGCGCCGTGGACTGGGCGCTGCGCGCCGCGCGCGAGGCCGGCGCCGTGGACGCGCACGCGGAGGCGCTCGCCCAGCTTCAGCGGGCGCTCGCGTTTGACCTGGAAACGGAGCAGCGCCGTGCGGCGTTGCGGGCGGCCGCCATGGAGGCCTTCCGCCTCGGCCGCTTCGTCGAGGCGCAGCGGCTCAACGAGGAAGGGATCGCCCTGCCCGGCGGCGATCCGGAGACGATCTCGCTGCTGCACCAGCGCGCGGCCAACGCGGCCCGGCTGCATGGGCACCTGCCCGCGGCCGGCAGCCACATGAACGCCGCCGAACAGGTGCTGGCCGATCGCCCCGTCAGCTTTCAGAAGGCGAACGTCGCCGTGGCGCGGGCCTTGCAGTACACGGTACAGGTCTCGCCCGACCAGGCCATCGACGCGATCGAGCGGGCGCTGACAATGGCGCGGGAGTTGACCGACCCTGCCCAGGCGCTGCGCATCGACTCCGAGGCGCGTGCCTACCTCGTGCTCACCCTGCTGGACCGCGGAGACCCGGCCGCCTACCGCAGCTTCCGGCAGTTGCTCAGCGTGCCGGCCGGCGGGCGCAACTATGCCAGCGACATGGTGATCGCGCGCATCAACACCTTCGCCGGCTCGGTGTTCTCGCTCTTCCATGCCGAGGCCGAGCGCCTGCGCGAGGAGCTGCTCGACGGCATCCGCCGGCACGAGCTGGGCTGGCTGCCCTGGGCCGACCCGCACCGTGTGCTGGAACTGGTGCAGCTCGGCCGTTACACCGCGGCGCGCGAGCTCGCGCGAACGCTGACGCCGCCGCAGCCCGGCTCACTGGAAGGCAGCACCCTGCTTTGCGCGAACATCATCGCTGAGGCCCGAGCCGGGTCGCTTGAGCGGGCCAGGGCGCTGCTGAACACCGCCGAGCGAAACGACGCCTATCGGCACCAGGCGCTGCTCGGACTGGCCGAGCTCGACCTGGCGCTGGTCGAGCCGGACGCTGCCGCGGCCGGGCTGGCGCAGCGCGTCTACGAAGAGGCCGATCGCCGCCGGCATGCGCGGGTCGCCGGCGTGGCCGCGGTCGCGCAGGCGCTCAGCGCGGGAGAAGCGCCGTCTCGCCCGCCGTGGCTCGCAGACGATTCGCCGCTGGGCGTTTTCTGGGAGTGGGCCGCCGGCATCGTCGGCCAGGATGCCGAGGGGCTGCGCGCCGTCGCCGGGCGGCTTGCGGCCATGCGCTGCCCATACGAAGCGGCGCTGGCGCTGCGCGACGCCGGCGACCTCGCGGCGGCCTACAAGGCGTTTGGCGAGCTGGGCGCCGGCAACGCCCGCCGCCAGACGGCGCTGCTGCTGCGCGCCAACACCCAGCGGATTCCGCGCCGCACGCGCGCGGCGGTGGCCGACGATGGCCTCACGCCGACCGAGCGCGAGGTCTGCCGCCTCGTCGCCGCGGGCGCCAACAACCGTGCGATCGCCGACGACCTCGGCATCAGCGTACGCACCGTCGAAAGCCATCTCGCCCGCATCTACCCCAAGACCGGACAGCGCGGCCGCGTGGCCCTTGCCGTCTGGTGGCGCGAACACGACGGCGCCGGCCGCGACGACAACTGAGTCCGACCTCCCGCCCCTCTTCCCTCTTCCCCTCCCCGGCCCAGCGGAGCGCGGACCGCGTGGATTGCCTCCTCACGTCTTCGCTCGGACCGCGCCTTCGGCTGGCGGCTTCACTGTTGGCTGCACCACACAGCGCCCTTAACTTGCGTAGTCTCGCGGAGCGAAACCGGGGAGAGTCCGCGCGATGCTGAGCATGCCGGCGGTGAGCGCCGCCGAGTATCTGCTCAACGAGGTGAGACTCATGCGTGACGCGACACAATCAGCGACCGATTTGCCGAACAGCACCAGCGGCAACGAGGCGCGGGACGAGGTACAGGGCTACGGCATTAAGGTGCCCGACTTCGGCCCACAGATGCCCTCCGCGCTGAACTTCACCTTGCCGGCGCTGGGCAGCCCCACCAGTACCGCTGGAGAGGCGGACCCGTCGCTTGCCATGCGCAAGGCCGGCGGCATCCAGGGCGAATTCAGCATCATCGGCGTGCTCTAGCCCGCTCGCACCGTCCCCTGCTTCCTCGCTGCACTCGCCCTGGAACGGCGACGGCGAGTGCCACGTCCTCGTCAACATCTCCACCTACTGGGCATAGCGCGGCTGCCGGCCCTTGCGTCCCTCTCTGCGCCGGGGCCGCGGCAGCGCCCCCCTCCGTCACTTCACGTCACGGACAAGCAGGTCGCCCGCGTCATCGATTCCGGTGGCGCGGAGCGCCGAGGAGCGAAACGTCATGCGGCACGATACTTCGATCTACGACGCGATCGGCGGGCAGCCGGCGGTGCTGGCCGCGGTGGAAGAGTTCTACCGGCGCGTGCTGGCCGATCCGGCGCTCGCCCCCTTCTTCGCAGAGATCCCCATGCAGCGGCTGAAGGGACATCAGGCCGCCTTCTTCGCTATGGCGCTGGGCGGACCGGACCGCTACAAGGGCAGATCCATGCGCGAGGCGCATGCCGGCCGCGACATTATCGACAGCGATTTCGACCGCGTCGCGCAGCACCTCACCGACACGCTCGAATCGCTCGAAGTCGACCAGGAAACGATCGGTCAGATCATCGGCCACGTCGCGCTACTGCGCAGCGAGGTGGTCGACGCGGAGACGGAGGAGCCGGCGGCGTAAGAGTCGGCATTTCGCCTCTGTCTCCGCATATACGTCCTGGGCGTCGCCCGGCTCATCCGCGCCGGCCGCGTGCGCCAGCGACACTGAAAGGGCGCGGCCCCGGCTTCGCCGCGCTGAGAGGAGGAGGCAGCAGCATGCAAAGCCCCGTCGACCGTTTGGAGAAGCTCGCGGCTTTGCACCGGCGCGGCAACCTCGGCGACGCAGCGTTTGCAGCCGCGAAGGAGTCGGTGCTGGATGCCTGCGAGGAGAGCGAGAGGCCAGATCACGCGGGCATGGCAGTGGCGGACGCGCGCTCGTCGCACGGGGGCAGCGTTCACACAACCGCAGGCGCCTGGCCGGGAGCGTCACGCCGCGCGCCGTTCTGGCGCAACCCGTGGGCGCTGGGTGTGGCGATCACCGTGGCGATCTTCTGCGGATTCATGTATGCGGCGGTCGCGACAGCGGTCATCCCGTCGAGCGCGCTTTGGACCGGCCGGCTCGCCTGCAGCAGCCCCGCTCACCTCGTCTCTCACCGCTCGAGGGCGAGCTTCGGGAACAGTACCCAGATGACCGTGCGCTTCACGTGTGTAGACCCCTCGGGAGCATCGAAGCGCGCTGATACATTTGCGATCTTCGGGCTACAGCTTGCGCTCGGCGCCGGGGTGTCGCTGGGCCTTATCGCCGTCACCGGTCTGGTCTCCGCCGGAATCGCCCGCCGGCGGAGATGACCGCCTCTCGCGCTCCGGCCGCGGACGTGGTTCGATCGATCCTGCGGGGACCGCGACAGGCGCGCCCCGACACCTCCGACTCTGCCAGGACGTCCGCCCGTGGCAATGCTCAGCGTGCTCGACCAGTCTCCCATACGCCGCGGCGGCACGCCGCGGGACGCGATCAACGAAACGCTGCGCCTGGCCGAGGTCTGTGACCGACTCGGTTATCGGCGCTATTGGCTGGCCGAGCACCACAACTCTGGCGGCCTCGCCTGCGCCAGCCCCGAAGTGCTGATCCCGATGGTGGCGGCGCGTACGCAACAGATCCGCGTCGGCTCCGGCGGCGTGATGCTCAGCCACTACAGCCCGCTGAAAGTGGCCGAGACCTTCCGCATGTTAGAAGCGCTGCATCCGGGACGCATCGACCTGGGTATCGGCCGGGCGCCGGGGAGTGACGGCCGCACGGCGCGGGCGCTGGCGCACGGCCCCGGCGCCCTCGGCATCGAGCACTATCCGGAACAGCTCGCCGACCTCTACGGCTTTCTCACCGACGACTTCCCGCGCAACCACCCCTTCCACGGCATCCACGCCATGCCCGCCGGACCAGAGATGCCCGAGATCTGGCTGCTCGGCTCGACGGCGGAGAGCGCCAGCCTGGCGGCGCACTTCGGCTGGGCCTTCTCCTTCGCGCAGTTCATCTCGCCGGAGGGCGGCGAGGGCATGATCAGAGCATACAAGCGCCACTTCAAGCCTTCGCCGCTGCTGGCCGAGCCGCGGGCGAGCATCGGCGTCTCCGTCACCTGCGCCGATACCGAAGAAGAGGCGGAACGGCTCTGCTGGAGCCGCTGGTACTGGCGGGCGACGGCGCTGGGCGGCGGGCGCGGCGGCGTGCCGCCGGTGGAAGAGGCGCTGGCATATTCCTACACCGAGCAGGAGCGCGAGTACATCGAGTACATGCGCCGTCTCTCGATCCACGGCACGCCAGAGCAGGTGAAGGCGCGCCTGCTGGCGCTGGGCGAAGCGTACGGCGTGGACGAGTTCGTCGTCGTCACGATCACCCACGACTTCGCCGCCCGCGTGCACAGCTACGAGCTGCTGGCCGAGGCGTTCGGGCTGTCGGCTCCCGTTCCCCCGTCCCCTTTCCCCCAATCCTGAGGGGAAAGGGGCGATCGCGGGTTGGAGCGATCCGGACAGACGTCGGGTTAACCGCAAAGCGATCGGAACGCCGTAAGCGCGATCGCCCCTCGCCCAGGATTGGGCGAGGGGAGGGGGTGAGGGCCAATCGGCCCGCCCTCAGTCCCCTGCCGGCACCGCGTCGATCGCGCCCTCGAGCGCGAACTGCTGCTCGTAGAGCCGCGCGTAGACGCCGCCGCGGGCCAGCAACTCGGCGTGTGTGCCGCGTTCCACCACGCGGCCGGCTTCCACCACCAGGATCAGGTCGGCCTTGAGGATCGTGGAGAGGCGGTGTGCGATCGCCAGCACCGTGCGGCCGCGCGTCAGCCGCTCAAGCGCCTGCTGAATCGCCCGCTCCGTGCCCGTGTCCACGCTGGAGGTCGCCTCGTCCAGGATCAGGATCGCCGGGTCTTTGAGCAGCGCCCGCGCGATCGCCACCCGCTGCTTCTCCCCGCCGGAGAGGCGGTAGCCGCGCTCGCCGACGACGGTGTCGTAGCCGTCGCGCAGGCCGGCGATGAACTCGTGGATGTTCGCCGCCCGCGCCGCCGCCTCGATCTCCGCATCGGTCGCCTCGGGGCGGGCGTAGCGCAGGTTCTCGCGGATGGACGAGTGGAAGAGGAACGGCTCCTGGTTGACCATGCTGATCGCCTGGCCCAGCGATTCCAGCGTCACATCGCGCACGTCGAGACCGTCGATCGTCACACGGCCGCTGCCCACGTCGTAAAGGCGCGGCACCAGGTAAGCGATCGTCGTTTTGCCCGCGCCGCTGGGGCCGACCAGCGCCGCGAACTTCCCCGGCGGCACGGCAAAGTCCACGTCGCGCAGCGCCGGCACGCCGCGCAGATATGAGAAACCGACATGCTCGAACGCCAGCCGTCCGGCGACGTTCGTCAGCGGCAGGGCATTGGGCTTGTCCGCGATCTCGTGCTCCAGGTCGAGGTAGTCGAAGATGCGCTCGAACAGCGCCAGCGAGCTGAGCACCGTGATCTGCACGTTGAGCAGCGAGGAGATCGGCCCGAACAGCCGCTGCACGAAGGCCGCGAAGGCCACAACCGTGCCGATCGACGCCTCGCCGCCGATCACTCGGTGCCCGCCGTACCAGTAGACGACGGCCGGTGCGATCGCGGAGAAGAGGCCCATCGCCATCTGGAACCAGCGGCCGACCATCGCCCGGCGGATGTTGAGGTCGCGGATTCGGCGCGAGGTGCGCTGGAAGCGCTGGTACTCGTCGGTCTGGCGGCCGAACGTCTTCACCAGCAGGGCGCCGCTGACCGAAAGCGTCTCCTGCATCTGCGCGTTGAGGTCGGCGAGCTGCTCCTGTGTCTCGCCGAAGATGCCGCGCTGCACCTCGCCCACGCGCCGCGCCGGCAGCACAAAGAGCGGCAGCGGCGCGATCGAAAAGAGCGCCAGCCGCCAGTCGA
>Ga0209166_10000597_pt1 | contig 37523 bp, 36 predicted proteins | sample Coa_R1_3_FD_187151 | JGI IMG/M metagenome (GOLD analysis project Ga0209166, IMG submission 187151) | Surface soil microbial communities from Centralia Pennsylvania, which are recovering from an underground coalmine fire - Coalmine... | ecosystem: Environmental > Terrestrial > Soil >...
GCCCTCAACCTCATCCGAAGGGCGCCGGGCAAGGACTCCATGCGATTGAAACGAAAGGTCGCCGCTTGGGACGACACCTTCCTCATCAGCACCATCACCGGATGATTAACTCACCCGATTCCCCTGGGCCGCGGTGGTGTCTCATGTTTGAATTTGTTCAGCGCGGGATGAATAGGCCGCGAATGCAGCCGTTGTTTCGCAGGCGATCTGCGCGTGGCTCTTTGACGGAACCGCTTCCGCCATAGAGGCGAGGTCCCTCTGTGAACATACCGCGCACGGTATCGAACGGCTCGATCTGGCGATCGTCCAGAGGCTGCGCATCGAGAATGGCGTGTAGGTGTCGGATGACCGAGCAGTCCTTAAGTTCCATTCACCACAATAGGTTGTAAAGCTTCAACATATCGACGGCATAATGAAGACATAGTAGTCCTGGAGTTCTCGATGCCGCCTGCGTCCGTCGCCAAGCAGGACTTGCGATTTCCGTGGGATCCAGAGTCTCTCAACCGGGCGAACCTCGCCATGACCGCTGCGCGCCAGCTTCTGCTGGAACGCGTGCCCAAGCGCAGCCCGCAGACTTTACTCATCGCCGCCGGAGCACTGGTGGGTTTCGCAGCGCAAAACGCAGCCTTGGAACAAGGTGAGCTGCTAACTGCGCGTCGTGACCTTGTGGCCCCAGACAGCCTTGTGCTGCGCCAGGGCGCAAACGGCCAACGCTTCCTTATGGGACGGTGGGTCAATGCACCGCTCCTCCTTGGCTACGGCCACGGCTTCCCGCTCCAGCGCTTTGTAATTCAGGCAGCCGCTACAGCGGGCGTCGAGCGTGGCCAGTTTCCCGACTACTGGGAATTGGAGCGCCAGGTCACCCGCATCGCCAAGGACGGGGATTTCGGTCGACTGCAAGACGTTGATGGTCGCGGGCCTATGGCCCGACCTCAGGATGTGCTTCGCGTACTTTGGCCTTCCATCCGCAAAATAATGAACGCACCCATGCCGCTTGAGTTGGCCGATGAGCCCATGCTGAGCGAAGCGCACTGGTCGACGGCCATGTCGGTGGTGGCCGCACGCCTGATTGCGATGGCCACTGAAACCGTGTCCCCGCTGCTGGCGGCCGACCTGGTGATGGAAGCCGCACTTATCGGCTCCAAGCTTGATCCCGACCTTATTGACCCTGGCCGCTGGACGCTTGGACCTGGGCCGCGCGGACTAGAGATCGTGCGTGATGACCGTCGGCGAAAGGCGATCGCCTAGGCGCACGGTCGCGCGTCGCGACCGATGCGCGCATGCTGAGCCAGCTCAACCGCGGTCAAGCCCAGCAAAGGATGACGCCACTCGGGGGCGATTTCAGCCAATGGCCCCATCACGAAGAGCCGCTCGTGAGCTCTGGGGTGGGGCAGAACCAGACCGGGCGCGGCGCTGGCTTGGCGACCCATGGCGATAAGGTCAAGATCGAGGGTCCGTGGGGCGTTTGGGATCGTGCGCGTCCTCCCAAATGCGCGTTCGATGGCAAATAACGCCTCCAGAACGATCAAGGCGGGGTTGTTCGTCTCGACAATCACAACACCGTTGCGATATTCGTTGCCTTTCGGGTCGGGCCAGGCGGCAGAGTTCCACCAGCGCGACCGGGCCAGCACGGGCAATCCTGCCCGGGGGAACAGCGCCAAGGCAGCCTCAAGCAGCGCTTCGGAGGACGGGTGATCGCCAGGCTGATTGGAGCCCAGGGCCACGATCACCGCTCCGTCGAGCGCCGCGCGGGTGGCTTTCCAGCGCTTGGTCCCTGTATTTTTGGCCAAAGGGATTTTCGAGACGATGACTTTTTACCCCACGGACCGTCTGGCGCTCTTCATCGACGGATCCAATCTATATTCCGCCGCCAAGGGCTTGGGCTTCGACATCGACTATCGAAAGCTCCTGGAAGAATTCCGCAAACGCGGTGTTCTGATCCGCGCCTACTACTATACCGCGCTTGTCGAAGACGAGGAGTATTCCCCGATCCGTCCCTTGGTCGATTGGCTGGATTACAATGGCTATTCCCTCGTCACCAAGAGCGCGCGCCAGTACGTCGACAGCCAAGGTCGCAAGCGTTGGCGCGGCGACATGGACGTCGAGATCGCCGTCGACATGATGGAGATGGCGGCGAGCGGCGTTGACCACCTGGTGTTGTTCTCAGGGGACGGGGATTTTCGCGCATTGGTTGAAGCCGTGCAGCGGCGAGGCGCGCGGGTTACGGTGGTCTCGACCGTGAAATCGCAACCGCCGATGGCGTCCGACGATCTGCGCCGGCAAGCCGACAACTTCGTGGACCTCGCCGATCTTTCTGACATCATCGGCCGCCCCTCACGCCTGCCGCGGTTCATCCAGGAAAGCCGCACCGAACGTCATCATGAGGATGAATCCGAGGCCGATGCAGAGGCCTGATCCCACGCCGGCGAGGAATGCCGAACCCCCGCACGATTGCCCGCTCTGCCCTCGCCTCGTCGCTTATCGCGCGGCCAATGCGAAGGCTAATCCCACCTGGTTCAACGGGCCGGCGCCGTCATTCGGAGACAAGGACGCGCGCCTCTTGATCGCGGGCCTGGCGCCGGGACGTACGGGCGCAAACCGCACGGGTCGCCCGTTCACCGGCGATCACGCCGGCGTTCTACTCTACGCCACCTTGAAGAGCACGGGCTTCGCCCGAGGCGATTACGACCCAAACGGCGACGACGACCTGCAACTCATCGACTGCATGATCTCCAACGCTGTGCGTTGTGCGCCTCCCGGCAACAAGCCCGAAACGTCAGAAGAGGCGAACTGTCGGCCTTTTCTCGTCAAGCGCATGGCGTCGCTGCCCCGGCTGCGGGTGATCGTGACCCTGGGCGACGTATCGCGCCGCAATGTGCTAAGAGCCCTGGGCCTGAAGGCTTCGGCGGGCCTGCCAGGGCATGGCACCGAATTCGACGCCGGCCCTTACGTCATCTTGAACAGCTACCATTGCTCGCGCCTCAATACGAACACCGGCCGACTTACGGCGGCGATGTTTGAGGCGGTGTTCGCCCGCGCACGCGCCCTGATCGACGGTTAGTAAGACTGGATCGAGCTGCGCAGTCGGCGTATCCTTGTTATGTCGACTTAGGCGGCTCGTCGTTTGGAGGCTGACCATGTTGCGGAAGCTTCTGCTGGCGCTAACCGTGGCCCTCGTAACCTTGGGTGTAGCTGGAGCAGCCCTAGGCGGGATCGCCGGAGCTGCGGCGCCGCCGCCTACCCTATCGGCGGCCCCGCAAGGGGCCCCAGACTATAGCCTCCCCGCCCGCGTCCACCTGAGATGATCTTCGAGCAAACCGCTACCGGCGGATGCCAATCCTACATGGTTGGCTGTGAGACGACGCGCGCGGCGGCGCTGATCGATCCGGAATTGAGCCGCATTGACCGTTATCTGGGTTATTGCGCGCAGCATGGGCTAACGTTGAAGTACATTATCGATACTCACACCCACGCCGACCATTTCTCCGCGAGCCGAGAGCTTGGCAGGATGTTGGGGGCGCCTGTGGTCATGCATCGCTTGGCGCCAGCGCCGCATGCCGACTTGCGTCTTGACGACGGCGACATGCTGATCCTTGGGGAGCTGCGCCTGACGGCCCTCCATACGCCGGGCCATACACGCGATTCCATGAGTTTGCTGATGGATGACCGCGTCTTTACCGGCGACGCCCTGCTGATCGGCGCAACCGGACGCACCGATCTTCCCAGCGGCGATCCCCACGCGCTTTTCGAGAGCCTGTTCGACAGGCTCTTGAAATTGCCGCCCAAGACCATGGTCTTCCCCGCCCACGACTACAAAGGCCGCAGCCATTCTACGATCGGCGACGAGATCGCCGAAAATCCGCGGCTTCAGAAAACCGATCGGGCCGAATTCGTTGCGATGATGCAGGCGCTCAACCTGGCCGCCCCGACCCACCTCACAGAGGCCCTTCGGACGAACATGAGCGGGGGCAAGACCGTGGCCCAACTCCTGAGCGACGCCGCCGCCAAGGTGCCCTTCATGTCGCTTGAGGAATTGAACGAGCGCCTGGGCGGCAATCGACGTGACCTCATCATTCTCGATATCCGTGAGAAAGACGCGTTTGACGCCGGACATGTTCCTGGTGCTCTGCATCTGCCGCGCGGCCAACTTGAGCTACGCGTCGATGCGGAATTGCCCGACCCGACGGTGCGTATTCTGACCTGCTGCGAGCTTGGCAAAATATCGACGCTGGCGGCCGCGACTTTGCGGGAGCTGGGTTATGGCCGCGCGACTGCGCTCGACGGCGGCATGAAAGCCTGGCGCGACGCGGCGTTTCCTCTGGAGACGTGAACCTGCTCGCCCCGTTCGGCCGCCCCGTTTAAGATCACTCTTCCTATCGTCGTTTCCTGGGTTGGTGATTTGAAAACCAAAATCCTGCTCTGCGCACTCATCCTACCTACCCTCCTCGCCACATCAGGCCTTGCCGCACCACCGACGGATCCGGCGCTGCATGAAAAGGCCTTGGACACTTTGAAGAAGGGGATCGCGTTTCGCACTGTGATCCCTGGCGATCAGACGCCGGCCTATGGCGCCTATCTCAAGAGCCTGCTCGTCCAGTCAGGGTTCAAGCCCGACGACGTCACGATAACGCCAGTGGCCGGCAGCGCCACCCTGACGGCGCGCTATGCGGGAACCGACCCCAAGAAAAAGCCGATCCTCATCATCGATCATATGGACGTCGTGGAAGCCAAGGCTACGGACTGGACGCGCGACCCGTTCACGCCGGTTGTCGAAAATGGCTACGTCTTTGGACGCGGCGCAGTGGACGACAAATTCGACGTGTCGATCATTGTCACGGTCTTGGGCAAGTTGAAGCACGAAGGCTGGAAGCCGGGTCGCGATGTGATCTTGGCCCTCTCAGGCGATGAAGAGACCCTGATGCAAACGGCCCGAAGGCTTTCCCAAGACCTCAGGGGCGTGGAACTGGTGCTAAACGGCGATGGCGGCGGCGGCCTGCTCAGCGAGGATGGCAAGCCGGTTCTTTATGAGGTGCAAGGCGCCGAGAAGACCTATGCCGACTTCGCGATCGAAGTCACTGACCCGGGCGGCCATTCGAGCCGGCCGGGCAAGTCCAACGCGATCTACCAGATGTCGCGCGATCTTGACCGCCTCGCCGCCTACGAATTCCCCGCAATGCGAAGCGAACTCACCGATGCGTTCTTCAGGGCGAGCGCGGCCAGTACGCCAGGTCCCGCCGGCGAGGCGATCAAGCGCTACCTGGCCAATCCGGACAATCCTGCGGCCGTCGAAGAACTTTCCGCTAATCGCGATTTTGTAGGACAGCTGCGCACGACCTGCGTGGCGACCACGATCGTGGGAGGACACGCAACCAACGCCCTGCCCCAGAAAGTCACGGCCAATGTGAATTGTCGTATCTTCCCAGGCGTTGCGTCAGAAGCGGTGCGCGAAACCCTCGTCAAGGTGATCGCCGACCCCTCGGCCACGGTGACCCGACAGAATGATGGCTCGATCGACGCACCGGCCTCGCCGCTTCGCCCAGACGTCCTGGCCGCCGTGACAAAGGCGGTGCATGCGCGCTACCCCGGTCTTCCCATTGTGCCGTCGATGGCGGCGGGTGCTAGCGACAGCATGTTTTTTCGGGCTCTGGGCGTGCCCGCCTATGGCGTGTCGGGCCTCTTCATGAAGGCCTCAGATGACTTCACCCATGGCCTGAACGAGCGCGTTCCCGTCGATGCAATTGATGGGGACTTGGCGCATTGGGAAAGTCTCCTGAGGGATCTGGCGAAATAGCTATCGCCAGTAATGATATCTCCAAATCGGGCGAAAACCCGCCCGGCGATAGATTCGACGGGCCGGGTTAGCCTCCTCGACCTGAAGCAGCACCCGCTCCATGCCGCGTTCTCGTGCGACGCGCCCCATTGCGGCGAGAATGGCGCTGGCATGTCCTTTTCCTCGATGCCTGGGCGATGTGCGCATGCCGTGGACGCCCGCCCAGACCGATCCGAACGTCATGACGCCAACCGCCTCGGTGGCGCCTTCTTCGCCCGCAGCGGCGAAGATCACATCGCGCGAGCGCGTCAGGGACGCCACGCGATGGGCTCCGTCGCTGGGATCAAAGCCCTCGCCCAGGAACACGGCCACCCAAGCTGCGTCGGGCTTTGCAAGGATCCGCGCCGGCGCCGCTGAAAAAGCAGCGAGGCTCGAAATCGAACCGGTCTTAAAAACGGTTGGCTGCTGAGCCCTAAACTAAGGCCCCTACGCGAGAGCTCAGCGCAGACCGCAGCTAGGGACCCAACGTCAGCGACCCGAAATTCAGGCGATAGGCCGCGATCGCGATAGGCGGCCTCGATCTGGCCGATCGCGGCTGGACCCAGATTGTGGCTGAGGGGAACCGCACTTTTGGCGCGACCGATTGTTCCGTGATCGAGCGGGACGAGCCAGCCCCCGATCTCCAGCGTTTGCGGCGGTGCGACGGCTGAGACCGTGTCGCGCTCAAGACGCGCGATCTCCTCGTCATCCACCTAGCCGTGATCCTTCATCAGGCGCGCCTTGTCGCGCTGCCACTCGCGTTGCGCAGTCGCCTCGCGCTTGTCGTGCTCCTTCTTGCCCTTGGCGAGGGCCACTTCGAGCTTGGCCAGGCCGCGATCGTTCCAAAAGAGTCTTGTCGGAATAATCGTCCGCCCGTCGCGCTGCACCGCACCGATCAACTTGTCGATCTCTTTGCGCTTCAGCAGCAACTTTCGATGACGTCGCGGTTCGTGATTGAAATGGGGACCAGCCTGGGCGTAGGGCGGAATATCGGCATTGACGAGGACGATCTCGTCACCTTCCACCGCCGCATAGCTCTCAGCGATGTTGGCTCGACCATTTCTAAGGCTTTTCACCTCCGACCCGGTCAGCGCCAGGCCAGCCTCAAAGGTTTGCTCCAAGAAATAATCGAACCGAGCTCTGCGGTTCTCAGCAATGAGCTTGCCGGCCATCAGATGACGCCGGCGTCTCGCATCGCAGCGAGAACCTCTGTGCGCGACGCCTCTGACGCCGGGACAATCGGCAGGCGCGCGTCCTCTGCGCAGAAACCCAGATGGGCTAGCGCAAACTTGGTTGGCGCAGGCGAGGCGTCGGAGAAGAGCGCCTTGTGCAGGCGGATCAAGCGGTCTTGCCCATAGAGGGCGTCTCGCCACCGCCCAGCCATGGCGTCGTCATAGAATCCAGACACCTGTTCTGGCGCAACATTCGCTGTGACTGAAATGCAGCCATGACCGCCATGCGCCATATAGCCAAGCCCGGTGGGGTCGTCGCCCGTCAACATCGTCCACCCCTCGGCGCACATCAGCCTCTGCTGGCTGGCCCGCGCCAGATCGCCCGTGGCGTCCTTGATCCCGACGATATTTGGCAGCTTTGAAAGCCTGGCCAGCACCTCGTTGGAGATATCGACGCTTGTCCTGGACGGAACATTGTAAACCAGTACGGGCAGCTGAACGGCGTCATTGATCGCTGCAAAATGGGCGTAGAGGCCTTCCTGACTTGGGCGGTTATAATAGGGCGTGACGACCAATGCAGCGTCTGCGCCGACGGCTTTGGCATGGCGGACCAGATCGATGGCTTCGGCCGTCGCGTTCGATCCGCAGCCGGCCACGACGGGCGTCCGACCGGCCGCCGTGGCGACGCACAATTCGACGACACGACGGTGTTCATCGTGGCTAAGGGTCGCACTTTCTCCCGTGGTGCCGACCGGCACGAGGCCGTGCACCCCACCAGCGATCTGGCGCTCGACCAGTCGTACGAAGGCGGCTTCGTCCACTTCGCCGTCGCGGAATGGCGTCACAAGGGCCGGAAGAACGCCCCGGAACATAGGCTCTGACATTGTAAGCAAATTGCCGTGATTGGACGCTTGTTGAAGCGTCGTTCAGATTCGTTGGGACAATATGTTGCCGTGGGCGTCGCCTGCAATGACCTATTGATTCGACACGAACTCCGTTGGGGCGTCTTTTGCACTCAATCGCACGCAAGGCCTTCCTGATCGCAGGCGTCGCCATGTTGGCGAGCGTGGCGGCGCGCGCCCAGCCGATCGACCCTCTTGGCGACCTGCTTGAAAGCGTCACGAAATCGAGTCCGGTAGACGCTCCGCTCCAGCCCAGTGACGCCAGCCACCGCCTCTCAGACCGAGACGCGATCCTTTTTCGCCAAGCCATCGATGCAGCGCGACACGCCAACCCGAACGGTGCGCGCGAAGCCATAACCGCGATGAGCGACAGTCTGGCGCGCAAAACCGCCACCTGGGTGCTCACCGACACCAACGCCGACTCGTTGGGATTCTTCGAAGTCGACAGCGCGCGCCGCGACCTTGCTGGCTGGCCACGCGCCAACCGGCGCCAAGCCGCGGCCGAGCGGCTCTTGGAGAGCGCGGGCAAAACGCCGCAGCAGACGCTCGATTGGTTCGCCGGCGCTGAGCCTGCGACGGCGCAAGGCGCCATGGCGCTCGCTGCAGCCTATCGTGGCCTTGGTCGCATCGACGAGGCGACGGCTTTGATTAAGCACTGGTGGCGCGACAAGAGTTTCGAGGCCGAGCCGCAGCGCCTGATGCTGGCGCGGTTTGGCGATGTATTGACCCAAGACGATCACGTGCGGCGCGCCGACATACTCCTCTACGGCAATCAGGGGCCCGCAGCGCGCGACATGATCGCCCTCTTGCCCCTAGATCAGCAAGAAGCAGCCCGCGCGCGTTTGGCGTTGCGAAGTGAAGCCCGCGACGCCAATGAGCTTTTATCGGCATTGCCCGCCAGCCTGGCCGGCGCGCCGGGCGTGGTTTTTGAGCACGCCGCCTATCTGCGCCGCAAAGGCCTCGACAATCTGGCCCTGGGCCAGGTTGCGAATTTCCCTCACGAGGTGGTCACCCCAGATCAAGCCGACCGCGTCTGGGAAGAACGCCGCCATCTCGTACTGTCAGCGCTCCGCGCGGGAGACGCACACGCAGCCTACGTCGCGGTGGCCGACAGCGGCTTGACGAGCGGAGCCGGCGGAGCCGACGCCGAATTCGACGCTGGCTGGATCGCGCTCACCAAATTGAACGAGCCGGAGAAGGCGGCGCGCCATTTCACAAATCTGGAAAGGATCGGGACCACGCCGATCACCAAGGGACGCGCCTTCTACTGGGAAGGCCGCGCCGCTGAGGCGCGGGGAGACAAGCCGGCGAGCGAGGCCTTCTACGCCAAGGCCGCCCACTTCAACACGACCTTCTACGGCATGCTGGCCGCCGAAAAACTCGGCCAGCCCCTGACCTTGCCTCCAGACCCTGAGATTACGGCCAAGGCGCGCGCGACTTTTGAGAGCCGCGAAGCCGTGCAAGCGACCCGTTTGCTCTTCGACTATGGCCAACGCGAGCTATTCAGGGTCTTCGTTCTCAACCTTGACGAGATTTTGCCGACCGCCGAAGACGAGGCGCAGCTTGTCGATCTTGCCAGAAACTATGGCGACATGGACACCTCGATGCGCGCGGCCCGCGCAGCCGCCCAGCGCAGCTTTGTACTTCCCCAACGGGCCTACCCGATAAGGAACGCCCCTGACGGCGGCGCTGCGGAACCGGCGTTTGTGCTCGCAATCACGCGTCAGGAAAGCGGCTTCGACCCCAGCGTGCGATCTGGGGCTGGGGCGCGCGGCATGATGCAGCTGATGCCGGGTACGGCCAAGATGTTGGCCCGCAAGATCGGCGTCGGATATTCGCCTTCTCAGCTTGATCAGCCTGAATACAACATGCGGTTAGGCGCCTTGCTCTTGGGCGAGCTGGTCAACCAATTTTCAGGATCCTATGTGATGGCCGCGGTCGGCTACAACGCCGGTCCAGCGCGTCCCATCCAATGGCGGCAGTTCTGCGGGGACCCGCGAGGCGGCGCCACTGATCCGGTCGACTATATCGAGTGCATTCCGTTTTCCGAGACACGCAACTATGTGATGCGCGTCATGGAGAACCAACAGGTCTATCGCGCGAAGCTGAACGGCGGCTCGGCCCCGCTCACCTTAAGCGCCGACCTGAAGAGGGGGGCATATGGCTATCCGATCGGCCCCTTGCCTACCGAGCTCGGGGCCGGCGCGCCTTCGGGTCGTTAGGGTCTAATCGACGACGAGGCCGTTCAGCAAACTCTCGAGGGTGACCGCGATCAGGTCTTCGTGGTCGGCCCAGCCGAATTTAGGCCGAGATGAGAGCAAGGCCACTACGCCGTGGCACGACATCCAGAGCGATTGGGCCGCACTATCGGCCGTGCCTATGCGCAATCGGCCGGCGGCGGCGATCTGGCGTACGACGTTGCAGAAGATTTCATAGCACTGCGTGGAAAGATCACGCGCATCCTCCGACCAGGGTCCGGTGGCGACGCTGGGGCGGCCGCAATACACCAGATGATAGGCGTTGGGATGCTCCATGCCCCATCGCATGTAGGCTTCAAGCATCATCTTGACGCGCACCACCGGATCGAGGGGCCTGGCGGCGATCTCGCTGTTGCGCTCCAGCAGCAACCGCAACGTCCGCTCGCAAATCTCAAGAAGAATGCAGCCCTTGTCCTGGAAATGCATGTAGAGCGCCGTCGAGGAGACACCCACTTCGTCAGCAATCTTGCGGATGGTGGCGCCCTCGTAGCCTTGCGCGACGAAAATTCGCTCGGCGGCTTCGAGGATTTCCGCACGACGAAGATGGCCATCGCCCTTGGCCTTACGGGCAGAACGTCGGGGCGAGGCGGCTGCGACGGACAAGTTCATCTTTCTAAGGTTCCCCAGCGTCGCTACCGGACCTCAATTCCGTGATTGTGACAAGCCCGGGGTGAAAAGCCGGGTGAAGTTCGACGCCTTGCGTATGGACGAAGCCACTTGCAAACGCGTAAGCGCGAACAATGAGTTCTGCCCGGCTCCATATTGTGGACGACCTACCGAGCGTCATGCGCACGCACGGATGGAGCGACTATGGCCTGCTCGATAGCGGCGACGGTCGTAAATTGGAGCGTTATGGCCGCTTCACCGTGGTTCGGCCTGAGCCGCAATGTCTTTGGACGCCAAGCCTTGAGGCCGAAGTTTGGGACAAGGCCGACGCCATCTTCGATCCGACCGACGAAGAAGACGCCGGGCGCTGGAAACTAAGGGGCGCGCCCCCTGAAACCTGGCCGTTGGCCTGGCGTGACGCCAGGTTCAACGGTCGATTTACGAGCTTTCGGCATCTGGCCTTCTTTCCCGAACAGGCGGCCAACTGGGAGTGGCTCGATGCGGCGGTTCGTAATTCGGCCGGCCAACCGCGCGTGTTGAACCTCTTTGGCTATACCGGCGTCGCAAGCCTGGTGATGGCGGCGGCTGGGGCGGCGGTGACCCACGTCGACGCCTCCAAGCGTGCGGTCAGCTGGGCGCGTGAGAACGCCGCCCTGTCCGGCCTGGCCGACAAGCCGATCCGTTGGATCACGGAAGATGCAAGAAAATACGCCAGGCGTGAGGTGCGGCGCGGGGCGAAATACGAAGGGATCATCCTGGACCCGCCAAAGTACGGTCGTGGTCCGGATGGCGAGATCTGGCGGCTCTTCGAAGACCTTCCTGAATTGACCGGCCTTTGCGCCGAGCTGCTCTCCGACGACGCCAGCTTCCTCGTCCTCAACGCCTATGCCGAAAGGATCAGCGGCGCGGCGTTGTCGGGGCTGCTCTCCGATAAGCTTGGCGCGCGCGCTGGACGCATTTCATGGGGCGAACTTGCACTTGTGCAGGAAGATGAGACCCGAGAGATCGGAATGAGCTTCTTTTCGAGATGGCGGGCATGACCACGCGGGTTGTGACTTCCTTGAGCAATCCGACGGTGAAGGCCGTCCGGGCGCTTCATCTGCGCAAGGAACGCGACGCAACCGCGCGGTTTGTCGCCGAGGGCCTCAAGGCGGTGATCGAAGGGGTCGAGCTGGGGCATGCCCCGGTGATCCTGATGCACGGCGCCGAAAGTCACCCGCTCTTGAAGACCGCCGTCGCCGCCACCTTGGCTGTGAACGGCGAAGTAGTTGAAGTCACCCATGAGGTTCTAGCCAAGGTCAGTCGCAGGGATAATCCTCAGGCCGTCGTCGGGGTTTTCCAGCAAGCCTTCACGTCGCTTACGACGCTTGAACCGCAAGCCGCCGCCTGTTGGGTGGCCTTGCACCGGGTGCGCGACCCGGGAAACCTTGGAACCATCATTCGCACAGCTGACGCGGCTGGCTGCGGAGCCGTGATCCTGGTCGGCGAGTGTTGCGATCCGTACGCCGTGGAAGCGGTGCGTGCGACCATGGGTTCGATTTTCGCCGTACCCCTCGTCAAGGCTTCGGAAGCCGAGTTCGCGGCATGGCGCAACGGATGGCCAGGCTCTGTGGTTGGAACCTTGCTCTCGGCCGAGATCGATCACCACCAAGCCGTCTATGCGCGTCCGACGCTCGTCCTGATGGGCAACGAGCAGCAAGGTCTTCCCGATGAGATGGCGGCCTTGTGCGACGTCAATGTAAAGATCCCCATGCGCGGGCGCGCCGACAGCCTCAATCTGTCGGTCGCCACCGGCATTATGATCTATGCAGCGACGCAGCCGCCGGGGCCCTGACCTGGGTCTTCGCAAAGGAGAGCAGGTTCACTGCAGCCCAACGCCGCATGCGAGGCGATTTGACGGGAGATTAGCTTCCTCGCGGCTTAGGACGTGCGCTCGGCGCTGTGTTTGCAGGATCCTGGGGCCATAGGTGCTTGGGATATCGACCGCGCATTTCGGCGCGCACCTCTTTCCACGAACCGCTCCAGAACCCCGGCAGGTCCTGGGTCGTCTGGATCGGGCGGTGACCGGGGGATAGCAGCGACATGGTGATCGGGACGCCGGCGACCCTGGGGTGCGAGGTGGTTCCAAACACCTCTTGGACACGGACATCTACCCGAGGGCCGGCCGCGGCGGCGTAGTCGATGGTGAAGCTGTTGCCGCTTGGCGCCGTCCAGCGGACGGGTGCGATGGCGTCGAGGCGATGCTGGAGCTCCCAGGGGATCTGGCTGCGCAACGCAGCCTCCAGAGCGTCGGGCTTGAGCGCAGAGAGCGCGCGAACCCCGGTCAGAAGCGGCAGGAGCCAGTCATCCAAATTGGCGAGCAAGGCGGTGTCTGACAGGTCGGGCCAGGAGGGGTCGTGGACGCGGACGAAATCCAGGCGCTGGCGCAGGGCCCGACTGGCTTGGCCCCAGGGCAAGGCCTCCACGCCCTCAGCCCGGACGCGATCGGCCAGGGCCGCGGCGATCAAGGCCGGATCCGGATTTTCATCGATGGTCTCGCGGACCACCAGGCGACCAAGTCGCGTCAGGCGCTTGGCGCGTAGGCGCCCTGCCCCACTTTCTTCGAGCCGTTCCTCAGTCGCCAGCTGGTGGGCGAAGGCGCTGAGGAGTTCGGCTTCCCCCAATGGCGCGGCTAGCAAAATGCGGTCGCGACGCTCGCCTGCGCCCAATTCGGCGATTGCAAGCCAGGTTTCGCGCGCCAGCGGGTCGGTGGCTTCCACGAAGGCGCCGCGGCCGCTGACCAGCTGAAACTCGCCCTTGGGGCCGCGCGCGCGGGCGATGCGTTCGGGATAGGCGAACGCCAGCAAAAGCCCATCAGAGAGCTGCTCTTTATCACCCGATCGGCCCGCCATGGCGCTCCAACGCTCGGCCAAGGTCTTGGCGTCCTGGGCCCTTCGGCTGCGGTCGCGTTCAAAGCTCTCCAGGCGGTGGCGCAGGTCAACCTCGCGACCGCCCAGGTGACGCTCGGCGACCAAAGCGGCGATACGGGCGGCGCGCCGCGCCTGCCCGGTCTCGGCGGCTCTCAAGACCATGTGAGCCAGACGCGGCGGCAACGGCATGTCGGCGAGCCGGCGCCCATGAAGGGTCAGCACGCCCTGGTCTGTGAGGGCCTCCAGACGCGTCAGCAAGGCGCGGGCTTCTGCAAAGGCGGCTGAGGGGGGTTGGTCGAGGAATGTCAGATCGGAGGCGTCCTTGGCGCCCCAGCGTGCGAGGTCAAGGGCCAGGCCCGAGAGGTCGGCGTCGAGAATTTCCGGGTCAGCGTAGGCTGCGAGCGCGCGCGTTTCGGCGGCGTCCCACAACCGGTAGCAAACCCCCGCCTCGGTGCGCCCTGCGCGCCCCTTGCGCTGATCTGCGGCGGCGCGCGAGACGCGTACGGTGGCCAGGCGCATGAGCCCGCTCGCCGGATCAAAGCGCGGCACGCGGGCCTGGCCGCAATCGATCACGACGCGAACCCCTTGGATGGTGAGGCTCGTCTCAGCAATCGAGGTGGCCAGCACCACCTTGCGCTTGCCCGGCGCGGGTGCGGCGATGGCGCGATCCTGCTCGCCAGGATCCAAGGCGCCGAAGAGCGGAGCAACCTCGATATCGGGACGAACCCGCTCGTTCAACCGATCTGCAACGCGCAATATCTCGCCCCGCCCCGGCAAGAACACCAAAAGCCCCCCGGCCTCTGCAGCAAGAGCACGTTCGATCGCACGGACCGTGCGGTCCTCAAGCCGCAACCGTTCGTCTCGGCCAAGGTAGTGCGTCTCCACGGGGAAAGCTCGGCCAAGGCTTTCGACAACCGGAGCGTCACCCAACAGCCTGGCGATCGCCGCCCCATCCAATGTCGCCGACATCACCAAGATTCGCAGGTCTTCGCGCAGAACGCTCTGTGCATCCCGCGCCAGAGCCAGACCAAGGTCCGCCTCGAGACTGCGCTCGTGGAATTCATCGAAGATTACGCAGGCCACGCCAGCCAGTTCCGGGTCGGACAGGATCATGCGGGTGAAGACTCCTTCGGTCACCACCTCGATACGCGTGACGCCAGACGATTTGGTTTGCATGCGCACGCGCAATCCGATCGTCTGGCCAACCGCTTCGCCCAAGGTCGCGGCCATCCGTTCGGCTGCAGCTCGCGCCGCCAGGCGGCGAGGCTCCAGAACGATGATCTTGCGACCTTCGACCCAGGGTTCAGCCATGAGCTCCAAGGGCGCAACGGTCGTCTTGCCAGCGCCTGGCGCCGCCACCAGTATGGCGGCCTTATTGGCGGCCAATGCGGCTTTTAGCTTCGGCAGAGCTTCGTAAATTGGCGGCGAAGGCGATGCGACCATTGGATCCTTATGAATGCGCGCGGTTGACCGGGCCGCAGCGTCACGCCACGGTCACGCGCAAAGTTTTAGGCGGCCCATGGGGGGCGGCCGTTCGGAGGTTATATGTGGCGCATTAAGTCGCTCGACGCGATCCTGGCTACAGCTGAGAAGAAATCGCTTCACCGATCATTGGGACCGTTCCAGCTCACGCTGCTGGGGATCGGCGCCGTTATCGGCACTGGAATCTTCGTTCTGACAGCCACCGCAGCCCAAAAAGCGGGTCCAGGCATGATGGTGTCCTTCATCATCGCCGGCGCTGTGTGCGCTGTTGCAGCCCTTTGTTATTCGGAACTGGCTTCGATGGTTCCCGTCGCCGGGTCAGCCTACACCTATTCCTACGCCGTGATGGGCGAGCTCATGGCCTGGCTGGTGGGTTGGGCTCTCATTCTTGAATACGCGCTAGGCGCCAGCGCCGTGGCGGTGGGCTGGTCGGGCCATATCGTGGGCCTCTTCGATGCGATGGGCATGCACATCCCTCACGCCTTGACCGTCGGTCCCAAGATTTCGATCGGCACCTTCCTCGAAGGTGGAGAGGTCGGCGGGTTCATCAACCTGCCTGCCGTGATCATTACGGTCCTGGTCACCGCCCTGCTGGTGATCGGCACCAAGGAAAGCGCCACGGTCAATGCGGTGCTTGTGGCCGTGAAGGTCGCGGCCCTCACGCTCTTCGTGTTTCTGACGGTCCCAATGATCACCGGCCACATGAACCATTTTCAACCGTTCGCTCCGCGCGGATGGGGCAATCCGCTGGGGTCGTCGGGGACCGGGGTGCTCGGCGCAGCGGCTTCGATCTTCTTCGCCTATGTCGGATTTGATGCAGTCTCCACGGCGGCCGAGGAGACCAAGAACCCGCAGCGCAATGTTCCGATCGGATTGATCGGCAGCCTCCTCATCTGCACCATCTTCTACCTGTTGGCCGCCGGCGGCGCGGTCGGCGCCTTTGGCGCTCAGCCGCTCACGGGACCCGACGGCGTCGCCTATGTCGCCGGTTCGCCCGAGCTCGCCGCCCGTTGCACCGCCATCGGCGCCCATGCCCCGCTGGTCTGCTCGAAGGAAGCCCTGGCCTATGTCCTGCGTGAGGTTGGCCACCCGTTCTTCGGCAATCTTGTCGCGCTGGCCGCCACCATCGCTCTTCCCTCAGTCGTGCTCCTGATGATGTTCGGCCAAACGCGCATCTTCTTCGTCATGGCGCGCGATGGTCTGCTGCCGGTCGGCCTGTCAACGGTGCACCCTCGCTTCAAGACGCCATGGATCATCACGATCGTGACGGGGGCGGTGGTTGCGCTATTCGCCGCGTTCCTCCCGGTCGGACAGCTTGCTGACTATTCCAACTCCGGAACGCTCTTCGCATTCGGCGCAGTCTCGCTGGGCGTCATGGTCCTGCGCTTCACCGACAAAAACCGCGTACGGCCGTTCAAGACGCCGCTGCTCTTTATCGTTGCGCCGGCCTCGATCATCGGGTGCTTCACGCTTTTCCTCAGCCTCGATGACAAGTCCAAGACCCTTTTCTACACCTGGACTGCGATCGGGCTGGTCTTCTACTTCTCCTATGGATTTTGGAAATCGAACGTTCGACGAGGCGTCGAACTCGACGAACCGCTGGTCGCCGGCCCAGATTCGGGTCCGGCCTAGCCGACTTGGTCTAATCCAACGGAAAGGCCCGGGTTCGTCCCGGGTCTTTTCATATGCGTCTTAAGGCACGATCATAGACGGACATGAACGCCCCCCACCCACCCCCCCTGCCGATCCGCGCCCTCATCGCACCGGTCACGCCGCTTCAGCAAAACTGCACGATCGTGTGGTGCGCCAAGACACTCAAGGCGGCGATCATTGATCCGGGCGGCGAGGTCCCGCGCCTCATGCAGGCTCTGAAAGATCAGGGCCTCACGCTTGAGAAGATCTGGATCACCCATGGACATCTGGACCATGCCGGCGGAACCGCGGCTCTGAAGGCCTTGACCGGCGTTCCGATCGAAGGGCCTCACCGCGACGACGCATTCTGGATCGATCAAATCGAAACGTCGGGTGCGAAATGGGGCATGGCTGATGCGCGCGCCTTCATCCCCGATCGCTGGCTTCAGGACGGCGACATCGTGACCTTGGGTGAGACCAAGTTCGAAGTCTATCATTGTCCGGGGCATACGCCTGGGCACGTGATCTTCTTCCATCGCGAGGCGCGCTTCGCCCAGGTGGGGGATGTTTTGTTTCAAGGCTCGATCGGACGGACAGACTTTCCGCGTGGAGACCATGCCGCTTTGATTGAGGCGATCACCACCAAGCTTTGGCCGCTAGGCGATGACGTCCGCTTTGTTCCGGGGCATGGTCCAATGTCCAGCTTCGGTCAGGAGCGCCGGACAAATCCGTTTGTCGCTGACGAGATCTTGTCGCACTCGTGATTTCAGCCGCGAAATCGGCGTGTTACGCGCGACGACCAACGTCGCGTCTATGGAGCAGATCCTGGATATGAGCGCGGGCGCCCGCATTTTGATGGTGGATGACGATCCCGGAATCCGCGACGTCGTCTCCGATTTTCTCGGCAAGCACGGCTATAAGGTCGATACCGCCGGCGACGCCACCGAGATGGAAGCCGCGCTCGAGCGCGGCCCTGTCGACTTGATCGTGCTTGATATCATGCTGCCTGGCGAAGACGGACTGGCCATCTGCCGTCGGTTCGCCGCAGGCGACGGCGGACCGCCGATCATCATGCTCTCGGCGATGGGCGAGGATACCGACCGCATCGTCGGCCTCGAACTTGGGGCCGACGATTATCTGGCCAAGCCCTGTAACCCCCGAGAATTGCTGGCCAGGGTGCGCGCGGTTCTTCGAAGGGCCGAGCAACGCTCGGGCAACGCCGGGGTCGGCGCCGGGTGCGAATTCGCGGGTTGGCGACTGGATCTTGTCCGCCGCGAGTTGCGCTCGCCAGCCGGCGTCGTGGTCAATCTATCCTCTGGTGAGTTCTCGCTTCTTCGAGCTTTTGTCGAACGTCCCCAACGCGTCCTGACCCGCGATCAGTTGCTGGAATTCGCGCGCGGCCCCGATTCCGACGCGTTCGATCGTGCGATCGACGTGCAGATCAGTCGTCTTCGGCGCAAGCTGGACGACGGCGGGGGGAGCCACGAACTAATTCGCACGATCCGCAACGAAGGCTATATGTTCACCGCCAAGGTGAAACGCACATGATGGGTCTTGTAGGCTCCAGACCAACTGGGTCGCTGTTCGTCCAACTGGCGACCCTGACCGGTCTTACCTTGGTGGCGGCGCAAGCGATCAGTCTGTGGCTCTTGTTCAGCCTACCCCCGCCAACGCCAGACTTCTATCGCCTGTCGGAGATTGAGCAGACCTTCCGCGGATCGGCGCCGACCTTCACAGATCGGCGTCCGCTTCAGATGCAAATGGCTTTGCGACCGCCAGGTCCGGCGATGGACGGGGCGCACGCGCCAGCGACGCGGGCGAAGATCGCCAAGGACATGGGGGTCTCAGTCGATCGCATCGTGTTGGCGACAAGCGCCGGCCCATTTGCAGACCGCCGGGTTTTCCGCATCATTCGCGATCGGATTGCGCGGGAGGGGGTTCGTGAAGAACACTTCCTGATTTCCCCCTTCGATGTCGGTATCCGCCAACCCGATGGCCGCTGGGCGGTCGTGCGCCCTGAACCGGCGTTCGGACTAACGCCGTGGCAACAACGGATAGCCCTTTGGTTTGTGCTTTCGGCCGTTTCGATGGCTCCCGTCGCCTATGTGTTCGCCCGACGACTCTCAGCGCCAATTCGTCTTTTTGCAGACGCCGCCGAACGGCTTGGCCGTGACCCGCGCGCCGAGCCGCTGGCCCTCAAAGGTCCGTCAGAGATCGGCATCGCCGTGCGCGCCTTCAATGACATGCAAGAGCGGCTAAGGCGCTACGTGGAGGATCGCACAGCCATGGTGGGCGCGATCGCCCACGATCTGCGAACCCCCCTGACCAGACTTCGCTTCCGCATCGAAAGCCTACCGGACGAACAGCGCGCCAAGATGAGCGCTGACATCGACCAGATGGAAGAGATGATCTCAGCGGCCTTAATGTTTGTTCGCGACGCGAGCCGTCCGGGCGAGCGCACGCCGCTGGAACTGTCCTCGCTTCTTGAAAGCCTCTGCGACGAAATGGCTGAGACGGGAGCTTCAACGCAGGTGGCGCCTGGCGAAAGGGTCGTACTTGAAGGCGACCCGATGGCCCTTAGGCGCCTTTTCTCGAACCTCTTGGAGAACGCCGTGAAGTTTGGCGGGCGCGCCCGCGCGCGCGTCTTTCGTGACGCATCGAACGCCTTCGTCGAGATCGAAGATGATGGTCCAGGGATCCCGCCATCTGATCGAGAAAAAGTCTTCGAGCCTTTTTATCGGCGCGAACCTTCTCGCAGTCGACAAACCGGCGGCATTGGACTGGGCTTGGCGGTCGTGCGCTCAATCGCGCGCGGTCATGGCGGCGACGTCGCCCTCGTCAATCGCGCCGGCGGCGGCCTCACAGCGCGCGTTCAGCTGCCGCTTTGATCTGACGCTCGCGTGTTTGCGAGGCCAAAAGATTGCGATTTCTGGACGCAGTGCGCCCCGATTGAACCTGAAGAACCGAAGAATAGTCGAGTTCGCACGCAACCTTGACCGCATCTTGAGGGTTACCTCTCGCGACGACACGACCGCCATGAGGAGCCTTACCCATGCCGACAATTGACACCGCTAAGCCCCGCGCTCGCCGTGGATTTGCAGCCATGAACCCTGAACGACGCCGCGAAATCGCCCGCAAAGGCGGCGCATCGGTTCCCGGCGAGAAGCGCAGTTTTGCAAAAGACCGAGATCTTGCAGCTGCGGCTGGTCGCAAAGGCGGGGAAGCAAGCCGCGGTGGCGGTCGCGCCCGCGGTCGCGAGCTTTAGGTCGCCGCGATTAGAGAGACCACGGCGAACGCGGGATCTTCATTCAGCCAGCTGGTCTCTACCCGCCAACCGGCGCCTGCCGCCACGGAGGCGAACCCTTCCAGGGTGAACTTGTATGAGTTCTCCGTGTGCAGCGTCTCGCCTTGCGCAAAATCAAAGGTGCGGCCGGCGACACGAACCGTCTGGAACTTGAGGCTTTCGAGGTGCATTTCGATGCGTCCCGCCTCGGCGTTCCATATGGCGCGATGAACGAAGCCGTCAGGGTCGAAATCTCCGCCAAGCTCGCGGTTGATGCGCACGAGTAGGTTCTTATTGAACGCCGCGGTGATCCCGCCGCCGTCATCATAGGCCGCTACAAGCGTCTGCTCGGATTTCACCACGTCAATTCCAACCAGAAACCGTGCGCCAGGGCCCAATAGCTCTCGCGCTCCCGTCAGAAAGCGCTGAGCTTCATCCGGCGTGAAATTTCCAATTGTCGATCCCGGGAAAAAACCGGTCACGGGCCTTTCCTGGGCGGCGCGCGGCAACTCAATCGCCCGCGTGAAATCCTCCAGCAGCGGGGCCACGGTTAGTTTTGGGTAGTCGCGGCCGATTGCGGCGGCCGCCTCCTCCAGCGCCGCGCGGCTGATATCGATCGGGGCGTAGACGCCGATCTGCGGCGCCGCATCGAGCAGAATGCGGGTTTTCACGCTGGCGCCGCTGCCAAACTCGACCAGACTGGCGCCTGGCGAGATCAGCTGGGCGACATCAGGGGCGATGCGCCGCAGGAGCGCGATCTCCGTGCGGGTTGGATAATATTCGGCCACCTGGGTTATGGCCTCGAACAGGCGTGAGCCCTCGGCGTCGTAAAAATACTTTGGCGGCACAGACTTTTGCGCTTTCGCCAGACCCGCCAAAACATCGGCTTCAAATTCGCGAGCGACGTGAGACGGATCCTCATCCCTGGCGTCTCGCGCCAGTCTCACCCCTGAGAACATCCAGCGTTGCTGTGGGTAGAAGAAGTTTCGATAGCTGGCTCTGGCGTGACCGCTGGGCGTGACGCAAGCGCCACCGCGCAGCACCATCTGGCCGGCCATGAACTTGCCGTTGTATTCCCCCACCGCGCCGGCCGCAGGCTTGAACCCTGGGTAAGGCGCGTAGCTGCTTCGGGTCCACTCCCAAAGATCGCCGAACATTTGGCGCAGCCCCGAGCCCGGAGGCGGCGTCGCCGGCGACAACCGCCCCGATCCCAAAAAATTGCCCACCACAGGCAGGTCGCGCGCGGCGTGTTCCCACTCAGCCTCGGTCGGCAGCCGCGCACCAGCCCAAGTCGCGAAGGCGTCGGCCTCGTAGAAGCTGACATGACTGACCGGGGCGTGCGGCTCCAGAGGACGAAGACCATGGAGGGTCATGGCCGACCAGCCCCCGCCTTGCTGCGCAGGCGCCTGCCAATAGAGCGGAGCTTCCCACCCTTCAGCCTGGGCGCGCGCCCAGCCTTCGGACAGCCAAAGTTCGGGACGGCGATAGCCGCCATCGGTCATAAACGCCAACCATTCAGCGTTGGTCACCAGACGGTCTGCAAGCTCAAAGGGCTCGAGCCAGACCTTGTGACGCGGTCCCTCATTGTCGAAGGCGAACCCGCCATCGCCGCGACCGATCTCTATAAGCCCGCCGTTGAAGCCTATGAAGCGCGTCGGATCATTGGTTTGGCCCGCGACCGGACGATCACGCGTCCGCGGCGGCGCATAGGCCGGCAGCAGAGGCGACTGGGCGAAGAGGTGCAGTATATCCATCAAGATAAGCTCCTGATGCTGCTCCTCATGAGCAAGACCAAGCTCGACCAGGTCTGAAAGGCCCTCCAGGCCGGCGCACAACAGCACGCCCATGGCCGCATCGACGTGAGCTCGATAAGCGATGACGTCATCCAGTGATGGACGGGTCAGCAACCCCCGTTCCGGTCTGGGCTGCCTTGGGCCAAGCGCCTCATAGTAGGAGTTGAAGAGGTAATGGAAGCGTGGGTCGAAGGGCTTGTAGCCCTCGAGTTTGGGGACCAGCAGAAAAGTCTCCCAAAACCAGGTGGTATGCGCCAGATGCCACTTCGTCGGACTGGCGTCGGCCATGGATTGGGCGAGCTGGTCCTCCGGCGTTAAGGAGCGTGTCAGGGCTTCGGTCCCAAGCCGCACCGCTTGATAGCAGTGAAAAGTACTCGAATGCGGCTCTTGCGACGGCGTTGCGCTCTTGGCCGCGCTCATCGCCTGCGGGTCATCGAACTGGCTCATCCCGGCAACCTCTTCGCGTCCCCAACGGATGGGCGCCTCTACCCGCAGGCCAAGACCTAAGCACTCCAAAGCTCAACGCAACAGGACGCCTCGAACTTGGTTCGAATATTTCGCGTTCGGGCGTAGCCTGCCAATGGAACAGCAGCTTCACCTTGGCCGTTTGTTTGTGGGGCGTACGCTGCGCCACGAAAGGACAACCACCATGCCCAACCGCGAAAGCACCCGCGACCTTGGGACTCCACTCAGAAGCGGCGGGGAACTCCAAGAAGGAAAAGACCAGAGCCCAGCCGCGCAGGGCCAAACAGAGGCCCGCTCGTTTGGCGAAACAAGCTTTGAAGCCCATGACGAGCGGCTAAGAGCCGAACTTGAGCGATACGATCGTGACCATCGAAGGACGGGCTCGCCGCTGGGCGGTAGTCGGTTCGGATTTTTCGCGCTGAGTTCGCAAGAACGCCTCCACACCGAGGCCCCCTACGACTTCGACCCGGACTATCTCCACTGGCGCGATCAACAGATGCAGCGCCACGATCACGACTACGCAGATTGGCGTCGCCATCAGCAGGAACTCTACGACGACGAATATCACCGCTTCCGCGTCGAACGCCGCGATGATTTTCACGAGCGGTTCCAGGACTGGCGCGCAAAGCGCGACGCCGCACAGGCGGCGGCTTCGACAACCCCATCCAACCCTGATGATAAGCTCTAGCAGGCTGTTGAAGAAGTCTCGCGACGGGCGATGAAGTTGGCTTCATCGCCGCCGTGGAAGCAGATTTGGCCCTTGAGGAAGCCGTCGGGCTGGGTTTCGGCCCAGCCGTCGCCCTGAGTCTCGTCCATTTCGTCGTTGCCGGTCCAGGAGAACTCGACCGCGTCGGCGTCGCCGCAGCCGAAGATCTGGCCGGTGACGCAGCCGAAGGCGAACTCTCCGGAGCCGTGCTCCTCGAACAGGATGTAGGCAGGCTCCATCATGTCTGGGAAGTCGTCATCGTAGTCGGGCATCTCGACGATGCGCCAGCGGCCCAGGACGCTCACGCCGCAGCTCCGATGAGCTTGGGCAGACGGACAAGGTTGTAGGCGGCCAGCGCCAGGGTGAAGACGGCGTCTACCCTGGCGCGGCCTCGGAGCTTGACCTTCGCCAGGCCATCATAGGCTTTGTCGGCGCCGAGCGTGATCCGCCGTCGCCTGGCCCTGCGGTCCAGCATCGCCAAGGCCGCCTCCCGCTCGGCCGTGCCAGTGGCCTGGGTGACGCCGCCGTCCACCGCCAGGCCATGGCGGTTCTCCATCAGCGCGTGGCCGATGTAGCAGAGCTTGGCCGGCTGGCCGTCGCCCTTCTTATAGAGCCGCGCCTCGGGATCGGTGGTGTTTTGGTGCGTCTCGTTGGAGCGCTTCTCCTTTTGGAAGCCGCGCTCGGCGTTGCGGCCGGGCCCTTCCGGATCGTTGTCGGAACCGTCCTTGCGGCGGAAACTTTTCAGCGAGGCCCAGGCCTCGATCAGCGTGCTGTCCACCGAGAAGTGGTCCGACGACATCAGCCGCTTCACCTTGGGCTGGGCCAGGACAGCGCGCAGGAACTTAGCGGCGATCTCGCCTTCCAGCAGCCGGTCGCGGTTCTTGCTGAAGCTGGAATGATCCCACGGCGCCTCGTCCACCCCCAGGCCTACGAACCAGCGGAACAGCAGATCGAACTCCATCCGCTCCATCAACTGTCGCTCCGAGCGGATGCCGTAGAACGCCTGCAAGAGCATCGCCCGCAGCAGGCGCTCGGGCGGGACCGACGGCCGGCCCAGCCTGGGCGGATACAGCACGGCGAAGTCCTCGCTCAGCGCTGCCAGCGCCGCGTTGGCGATCTGCAGGATCGGCCGCAACGGATGATCCCGCCGGACCCACGCCTCCAGGTCCACATAGGAGAATAACGACCCCGACCGCTCATCCGACCCGCGCATCCGAAACCCTCAAGCCTCGCTTGAGAGAGTGAATCATGCCGAGTCCCGCGCCGCCACGAACTTTTTCAACAGCCTGCTAGGTCTCATTTCCGATAACGCTGCATCGGCGAAGGGACGCTATCAGGTTAACGCCACAGTTCGCCTCGCACGGGAAAAGTTGAGTAATTTAGGCAGCGACCGAATATCAAGTATCGACCATAGAATTTGAATTCCGTCGCGATTTCTCGCCCCCCCAGCGGCCGGAATGGCCGGGCGAAGTGCCTGTGGCGCTAGCCTGGACAGCACCGTGAGAACGCTGCTTGCCTCCCGCTCTAGTTACTGCTGCGTAGTCCGCTCCACCACCATCTGCGGGGAAAGCTGAAGCTTCGCGGTCAACCCGCTCACAGGCTGACCGGCCCGCGCCGCGCTTCCAGCGATGTTGTCACCGTCGGCAGCCAACTGCGCCGCGTTGAGGCCTTGTAGGCGGCGACCGATGTCCGCCGAGCCGGGATCGTTGCGGAATGTGTCCAGCAGGGCGTTGTTCAGAACCAGGGCTTGGTCGAACTCGCCCGCCTGATGGGCCTTGGTGCGTTCCTGTATGATCAGGCGCATCGCTGCGCCCTTGGCCTGATCCTGGTACTTCTTCACGTAGGCGGGATCATAGGTTAGATATGCCGCCGCTGCCTCTGGGCTGAGGTCGAAGAAGTTGGCCAGAAGCGTCAACTCGTAGGCGCGGTCGAACCAAGCCTTGGCGGCGCGTTGGCGGTTGTTGGGGCTGCAACGGTCGTCACCCTCCAACAGGTACAGCGCGCGCGCCGTGAAGAAAGCCTTCAATGCAGCCGGTACGGTGCCGGCCGCCCGTTCCGACACTGTCAGGTCCGACATCGAGCACTTGGTGATTTTGACCTGGTAGACGGTGACCGACAGTCCGCCCAGTTTTGGCCAGAGGCGGATCGGCACGCTGAGGACCGTGTCGCCGCCGTAGGCCGCGTCGAGGCTGAGGGATTGCAGATAGGCCGTTTCCACGGCCAGGGCGATGCGGCTCTCGTAAGCGGTCTTGTCGTCGTTGAGTTTGAAGCGCGCCCGCGGAAGCAGTCCGCTTAGGTCCACGCCCGTCGGCTGATCCCCTTTCCAAGCCACGGAGACATCGACCTGCGCCTGCGCAGCGTTCGACGCGACGACTGCCCCCACGGCGCACGCCAAGGTCAGGGCGAGCGTTAGACGCCTTCCGAACGTCATTCTCAGCCCTCCCCTTTGAGCTTCACACCGGTCAGAACGACGCCAAACGAGAGCAAGGCGGTGATCTCATCGGAGAACAGTTTGTCTCTGAGCGCGCCGAACGCCTTGCTGTCCGGAATCTCCGGCAGGTTCGCGGCCTGCTGAACCTCCAGGACCAGATTGGGCGACTCCAGCATCCACCACACCATCAGCGCGGCTAGCAGGCCGGCCCCGATCAGGAAGAGCATCAGAACGTCAAGCACCCGGTCCTCGGCCGACCAGAGCGTTGCGACGATCGCGCTCGTACCAAGCACGCCGATGCCCTTGTGCAGCAGGGTGTACGGTCCGTTGGTGGGGCCGACCAGCGACATGAACGCCAGGCTGATGGGGCCGGCCTTGAAGATGTGCCCACCCAGGTCCGCCAGCCACATCCGCGTCGTGTCGAAGGCCATGACCACGACCGGCGCGACGTAGATCAACAGGATCGCCGGCACGACGACCCGCAGCACAAGGTCTTTCCCCGACATGCGGCCCCCAAGCGTCACAGGCATCCCGGCCTAGCTTCGCGTCGAGAAAACCACGTTATCGACCCTACAATCAACCCAGACTCGCATCGTCTAGTAAACACAACCCTATTGATGTTCCGCTCTGGTTGCGTATCAATGCTCTGCAATCTCGCGGGCGGTGGGAACGCCCGCGTCATGGAGACGGGGGCGACCATGCGGAACCTGGCGTTGGCGAGCGTGTCTTTCGTGCTGCTTGGCGGCTGCGCGGGGCTCCCGAGCAAACCGGCCTTTAATCGTGACTCTGTGCTTCCGGCGATGACACCCATCGCGGCGCCAGCCGGATCACCCGCCGCATCGACAGAGGGCCCACCAACGACCTGCGCGACTGACCCGCCGGCGAGCAAAGCCGACCGGAACAAGTGCATCTACGACCTGATGACCCAGATCGACAACGCCTACGGCCTGTACGAGATCAAGGTGAACAACCGAGTCAGCCAGACCAACGCGGCTCTAGCGATCGCCCAGAGCGCTTTTTCCATTTCCGGCACAGCGAGTACGGGCACGTCCGCGAAAGTGCTCAATTCGCTCGGGACCTTTACCGGGGACGTGAAGACCACGATCAGCGACGAGCTGCTGTACAAGACTGCGATCCAGATCGTCATTTCGACAATGCAGGCCGATCGCGCCAAGCTCGCGGCCCAGATCACCCTCAAGATGCAGCAGGAACTGGCCGACTATCCGCTCAACCAGGCCAAGAACGATCTGTTGGCCTACTACTATGCGGGCACCGTTACCCACGCCCTCAGCGACGCCAACAACGACGCCGGCACGGCCGCGCAAACCTGCAAGTCCGCCGCTACGGCTGTCAAGACGGCGGTCACGCTGCCCAACAATGCCCAGGTCGCCGCCGCTCAGGGCGCCGCGGCTGGAGCCACGGCGACAACCACTGACCAGTGCAATCAGATTTCCCAGGCGTTGACCTACAAGGCCGACACCTCGACCACGGCGACAGACCTCCTCACGCTGTTGGCGCCCAATGGCGTCTACAATAAGGACGCTGCGGCAGCGCTTACCGACTGCATCAAAACGACAGCACCGCCGTCGGGGACGAGCTTGGCCAACTACACCACGCCAGCCGGCGAATACAAGTTGGGCTCGATCATCGCCAATCCCGCTGTGGACCCCAAATACAAGGCCCAGCTGCTGACCTGCGCCAAGGCCGGCGTCGCGAAAGCACAGGCCACTGCCGCCGTGCCGGCCCCGCCACCGGCTCAGCCCCCCGCACGTCAGCCCTCCGCTCCGAAGAAGAAGGGCTGACGTGCTCGCTGCGAAGGAGACGAGATGCCCCAAACAGAAACTGCGCAGGACGTGCCGAACGCAAACGTCGCAAGCCTGAAGGCGATCAACGAAGCCCAGGGCGGCACGGTCGTTGTCGTCGACAACGGCGACGGAACCTCGAATGTCACGACCACCTGGCCCGACGCCCCTTCGGGCGGCGGCGGGAGCGGGACCTAGAGCCTGCGTCTATTTGGGGTCAGGATAGACGACGGGCAGGACCAGCGCAGATGGATGACTTGCATCCATGAAGACGCTGTTTATCGCGACGCGAGGCGTTTGCTTGTGCTCGCCGGCAGGTTCGCCAGTATTGGAGTTCACTTCAAAGCGCGGGCTGTTCGATGAAGAGACATGAAGCGCGATCTTGTGACCTTTTTCGAAGGTGATCGCGGTCGACCAAAGATCGATGTCGAGCTCTTCCGGCGCACCTGGCGTCATCATCTTCACCTCATCGGGCATCCGGCCGTGGCGGAAACGCGCGCGAATTGGCGCATCCAGCACGAGCGCCTCATAACCGTCGGGGTAGACGTCCACCAGCTTGGCGGTGAAGTCCGTGTCGAGGCCGTCGGTTGCGCCAAAAAGCTCGACCTTGACTGGGCCTGAAATCGTCAGGTCCGTGTCGAGCGCCGGGGTCTGGAAGCGCAGATAATCCTGCCGCTCAGGTATCATGCGCTGATCCATGGGTCCGCGTTCGAAAGTCAGATTGGCGCCGCCCACGGTTGGCACGGGGTTCGTTGGATCAAACCTATAGCTGAGCTTCACGCCTTCGCCCGTCGGCGCCTTGTTGGTCAGGGTCTTATCCGGGGCCAGGAAGAAACGCACTTCGCGATTCGCCGGCGGCCAGTTGGCCGAGGTCAATAGACGGTTCTTTGGCGAAAGCGCGCCCTTCTCAGCGGCGGCCATCATGTAATAGCTGACCGGAGGCTCGGCCATGATGCCGTTGTCGACCCCCTTCAACCAATAGTCGAACCAGCGAAGCTCCTGGTCGGTTGCAAGGTTTAGTCGGTCAAAGCCCGGATATTCCAGGTTCCCGCTCAAAGTCCCGTGGCCGAACGGCCCCATGAGCAGCTTCTGATTGCCGCGCGCGCCGCGGGCCCCTTGGTTTTGCAGATATTCAAAGTTTGAAATATTGCCGTGGTTGAAGATGTCATACCAACCGCCGACGTTATAGATCGGGATCTGGATATACTTACGGTTGATGCTCATGGCCGTGCGGTTCCAGAATACGTCATCTGTCACACGCCTGCGCTGCTGATCGAGCACATCGTCGGTCGCACCCTGGCCTTTCGACCACCCCAGGACATCTTTCTCCTTGAGCACGCCGCCGGGGTAGCTGTTTTGCAGCAGGTCGAAGGGCGCCACGACCACATAGGCCGCCTTCAAGTGCGGCGGCGCGGCCATGGCGGCTTCGTTGGCGGTAATCCCCATCGCCGAGCCGCCGGAAAGACCGATCTTGCCGTTGCTCCAGGGCTGTTTGGCCGCCCACTCGACGCTGTCATAACCGTCTTCGATATCGTTCTCGAAAGCCGTGTAGAAGCCCTTCGAGCGGCCCTTGCCGCGCACGTCTTGCAGCACATAGACATAGCCGGCGTCGGTGTAGTGCTTGGCCTGCTTGACCAATGCGTCCCGCATCTTCGATCCGTCAGGATCGTGCTCCTTGTCGATGCGGCCGTCCTTGAGGTAGGGCGTTCTCGTCATCACGACAGGCCAAGGGCCGGTCCCGGCCGGCTTGAATACGTTGGCCGCAAGGGCGACGCCGTCGCGCATGACGGCGATCTCCTCAATCGCGCCTGGTGGAAGTCCGGGCCACTTATAGGCCGCGACCGCACTCGCAGCTGCGGACTTGGCGGCGGGCTTGTCTGCTGCAACCGCCTGGCCTGACGCCATGCCCACGACCAAGGAGGAAGCCAAAGCGATACCGGTAAGATTGCGCACGTCGATTGCTCCCCAAAGGGCGGGTCTGCGCCCGCGTCCACGTCTAGATTTCAGAAGACCTTAGATTCTCAAATGGCCATTTGAACACCGCAGCAGCAACAAGCACTGTGCGTGCGCCAAGCGTCCATCTTTAGCGCCAAAACCCGCGATAGCCGCGCCGCCCGACGCCTTCAACCCAGAAACCTTGCGCGCAAATCGCCCTCAGGCCTCAGCGCCACTTCCTGACGAAGTCCGAGCACTCTAAGAAACCCCGATGCATCAGCTTCGGCCGAACAGACAATCGTGACCCGCCAGGACGCGCAAGCTCTCGACTTAGCTGATCCGTTGGCGCGTTTTAAGGACGCCTTCGATTTGCCAAGCGGGGTGATCTACCTCGACGGTAATTCCTTAGGCCCGCCTCCGCTCAGCGCACATGAAAGGCTGCAGCGGGTTTCACGCCGCGAATGGGGAGAGGGCCTGGTCCGCAGCTGGAACAGCGCGGCCTGGATCGAGGCTCCCTTGCGCATCGGCGGTAAGATCGCGCGGCTTGTCGGCGCCCAACCCAATGAGATCATCGTCGCGGACTCGACCACCGTAAACCTCTTCAAGCTCGCCGCCGGCGCGCTTTCACTTCGACCTGGCCGCAAGACGCTTCTTACCGAAGCGGGGGGATTTCCCACCGACATCTACGCCCTGGAAGGTCTGGCCGCGCTCTTGGGCCGGCGCGCCCAGCTCAAATCGGTTGCGCCAGCCGACCTCATAGCCGCGATCAATGAAGACACCGCCGCGGTCATTTTGACTCACATCCATTATAAGACGGCCCAGCGCTGGGATATGGCTGGCGTCATGACCGCCGCACGCTCCAAAGGTGCGCTCGTGATCTGGGATCTTTGCCACAGCACAGGCGCCGTGGAGGTGGATCTCAATAGCCTCGGCGCAGATCTGGCGGTTGGCTGCGGCTATAAATATCTGAACGGGGGTCCGGGGGCTCCGGCGTTCCTGTTCGTGGCCGAACGTCATCAAGCAACGATCCAGTCCCCGCTATGGGGATGGATGGGACACGCCGCCCCCTTTGCTTTCGAGGATCACTACCGCGGGGCTCCCAATATCGGCGGCCAGCTTACCGGTACGCCTGCGGTGTTGGGCCTGGCGGCCTTGGAGGCGGGTGTCGATCTTCAGCTCGAGGCGGACGCCAAACTGGTTGAGGCCAAGGGGCTAGCCCTGGCGGAATTGTTCATTGCTGAAGTAGAAGCCCACGCAACCGAGCCAGCGCTGAAGCTGGCCAGTCCCCGCAACCCCGCTCAAAGGGGCCTGCATGTTTCGTTTGCACACCCCGAAGGTTATGCCGTTGTCCAGGCGATGATGGCCAAAGGGGTGATCGGTGACTTTCGCGCGCCCGATATCGCCCGGTTTGGCTTTTCGCCCTTGTTCCTGAGCTACGCCGAGGTCTGGGACGCCGCTCACGCCCTGATCCGGGTTCTGGCGGATCGGTCCTGGGATCGCCCGGAATTTCGATCGCGAGCAGCCGTCACCTAAAAGACCGTGCGCGCCCCTAAATCGCCTAGAGGCTGGGGTCCGCGCTGAGGGCAACCACTGGTCGTAACCTTACGTCAGGATTTTTGAGAGAGTCTCCTCGAACGAGAGGAGTCCCTCCTGATGTCTCCCCGCTCAGCAAACGCCGCTCTGCAGCCAGCCTCGTTGAGGAAGGCGCTGGCGTTTGCGGTCCATGTCAGCCGCAATGTCTTCGTCCAGGCCCTGGGGCTTGGAATGGTCATACTGACGGCCCTCAACGTGACCCCCTGGCCTTATGTCGCGGGATGGTCGGTGGTTGCGGTCTGCGTGCTCGCGCTCGAAGACCGGCTGCTTCGGGCCATCGCCAAAGGTGAAGCCAGTACGCGCGCTACGGCGCGCTGGGCGCCAGTCTTACGGATCGCTGCGACAAGTCTCTATGCCTTGGCCGCACTGGCGATCCTCGCGCGCGGCGGGCCTGCCGAACGGCTTTTCTCATTCGCTTTGATCTGCGCCTCAATGATGAATGTCATGATGCGTTTTTATCGATCGCGGGGCGTCTTGCTGGCGGCTTTGGCGCCCTACATCACCATCCTCGGACTGATCGCCTTCAACCAAGTCCGACTGGCGTTGGCGCAACATCATCTTCTGGCCGCGATGGTGGCCACTTTCACGCTCGCAACATTCGGGCTGCAGTTTTGGTCGGTCCGCGCGCAGCTATCAGCAGCGTCGAGCGAACTGATGAGTGCGCGCGAGGCCGCCGAGGAGCGCGAACGCGCCGCTGAGGCCGCCAATCAGGCGAAATCCAATTTCTTGGCCTCGATGAGCCACGAATTGCGCACCCCGCTAAATGGCGTCTTGGGCATGGCGCAGGCCTTGACGAACGAAACGCTCACCGAGCTGCAGCACGAACGCGTCAAGATCATCCGGCGATCGAGCGAAAGCCTACTGGCGGTGCTGAACGACCTTCTCGATCTTTCCAAGATCGAAAGCAGCGCCCTTGAACTCGAAGTCGCAGAATTTGACCTCGAGGAATTGGTGCGCGGCGTCGTTGCGGCCTATCGGCCCGTGGCGGACAGGAAGAAACTGGCCTTCAACTGTGATGTCGCACCCGATGGGCGTGGACGATATCAAGGCGACAGCGCCCGCATAAGACGCATCCTCTACAACCTTGCCGATAACGCCGTGAAGTTCACTGAGACGGGAGCCATCACCCTCAGCGTCGCGCGCGACGGCGAGATGGTGGAGTTTCGCCTCGATGACACCGGCATCGGCATAGCGCCAGACCACCTTTCCCACCTCTTCGAGGGCTTCTATCAGGCCGATGCAGGTCTGACGCGGCGCTACGGAGGCGCAGGGATTGGTTTGGCGATCTGTCGCGACCTAACACATCTGATGGACGGCTCTCTTGAAGCCGTCAGCGAACTTGGCGCTGGGTCCACCTTCGTTCTGCGCCTGCCTCTGAAAACCGCCAGCGCCCCGATGGAATCCAAGCCGGTTGAACAGTCGAGCGGGACCGCAGCTGCGCCAGGCGAAGTCCGCGTCCTGGCTGCGGAGGACAACGACACCAATCAACTCGTGCTCAAGACCTTGCTTGGTCAGGTTGGAATAGACGCCACGCTCGTCGAGAACGGTCGCCAGGCCCTGGAGGCTTGGGAGGGGCAGGACTGGGATATTATCCTGATGGATATCCAGATGCCGGTGATGGACGGGGTCGCAGCCACCGTGGCGATTCGCCAACGCGAACGTGCGACGGGCCGGCGGCGCACGCCGATCATCGCGGTGACAGCCAACGCCATGACCCACCAGGTCGCCGAATACCAGGCCGCTGGAATGGATGGCATGGTGCCCAAGCCCATCGACATCACAGCCCTCTTCCACGCCATGGAGCGCGCGCTCGAACCAGCAGACGTCAACGCGCCTCTTGAGGTTGCGTCAGTGGCCTAAGGGGCCAAGTGCATATCGGGCGCGCAACAGGCGCGCGCGTCTGTGGTTTTTTTGCACGTCTGAAAGAAATAGCACGACCAAACCCTTAAGCTTGTTTGACAGCCTAAACGATCCCCCATCGAGTGCCGTTCGCTGAGTACACGAATTTGTCACATTCGTGAAATGCAGACTCCAGAAAGCCGCGTTCGGTTTTGATCAATGAGGGGGTGTTCATGAAATATCTTTATGCTGGCGCAAGCCTTTTCGTGCTTTCCGCACTGATTTCTCCGGTCGCCATGGCCGCCGAGACGCCGACTGGGGTGTCAGAAGTCATCGTCACCGGCACGCGGGTTACGGGCGTAAAAGCCGAAGACAGCGCAGCCCCCATCCAGGTTGTAGGCGCCTCTGCGCTCAAGCGCGTGGGGCAACCTGACCTGATCCAGGCTCTCTCTCAGAACCTGCCGTCGTTCAACGCCGAGGGATATGGAGCAGATACGGCCGCTCTCACCCTTTCAGCCGCGCTGCGCGGTCTCAACCCCAACGACACCTTGGTGCTCGTCGATGGCAAGCGTCGTCACGCGACAGCCAACCTGCACGTCGATCCCAGCTCCTTCCAAGGTGCGGCGACGGCGGACTTAAGCTTCATTCCGGTTGGATCTATCGACCATGTCGAAGTCCTGACCGACGGGGCCGCGGCGCAATACGGATCCGACGCCATCGCCGGCGTGGTCAATATTATCCTCAAGGACGCAAACCACGGCGGGACCCTCAGCGTCACCGGCGGGCAATATTTTGAAGGCGACGGGAACACCGGCGCATGGTCGCTCAACAACGGTTTCGCCCTGGGCGACAGGGGCTACATCAACACCACGATTGAAGAGCGCTATCACGGGTTTAGCCGCCAGGGCGGCGCGGACCGTCGGGTGTTCAATCTCAATGGCACCTTGGCCGCTGGAGATAACCCGATCGACGTCGCGGGCCTTCCAGGCGCGGCCGGCTCGCCTAACGTCAACAACATCTACGGCGACACCCAATCCAATACCTACGACGGCTTCTTTACCGCCGGATACGACCTGGGTGGCGGCGTCGAAGCCTATAGCACAGGCAGCTACGGCCACCGCCTAGCCTCGGCGTTTGAGAACTTCCGTCTTCCAAGCAAGGTGACCCGCACGGTCGGGGGCGTGACCATCGTCCCCTTCCCCCACGGCTTCAGTCCGCGCGAACAAATCGTCGAAGACGACTTCGCCTTCACCGCCGGCATCAAGGGCAAGGCCGCCGATTGGAACTGGGACCTTTCGACGACCTATGGTCACGACCATGATGACGTCTCCACCATCAATTCGGCCAATGCGACGCTGTTTGCTGACACCGGCGTGACGCCGCGGAATTTCTTCGACGGGACCTTCACCTCATCGGAATGGACCACGACCCTCGACGTCGATAGGTCGTTCGATGTCGGAATGGCGGCCCCGGCCAACCTGGCCTTAGGTGTCGAAGACCGGCAAACCACTTTCGCTATCGGTCAGGGAGATCCGCTGTCGACCTTTGCTGAAGGCGGCCAATCCTATCCGGGATTCCAAGCGACCGATGCGGCCAACCATACGCGCACCAACTACGCCGGTTACGCCGACGTGGCGCTTACGCCTATCACCGCCCTAAAAATCGACCTCGCAGGGCGTTACGAACACTATAGCGACTTCGGTAGCACGACGGTCGGAAAGCTGACGGTGCGCTATGACTTCAGCCCGGCGTTCGCCTTGCGCGGCACGATCAGCAACGGCTTCAGAGCCCCGACCCTGGCCGAAGAGTTCTATTCAGCCACGAACGTGGCTCCGACCTTCGCCGTCGTTCAGCTACCGGCCAATTCTCTGGCCGCCCACCTGGCGGGTTTCTCCAACCTCAAGCCTGAAAAATCCAACAACTACAGCATCGGCTTCGTCGCCCACCCTGCTGATGGGCTACAGATCACGCTCGACGCATACCAGATTGATATCACCGATCGCATCGTGGCCACGGGAACTCTCCTGGGCCTCAACAACGGAACCGTGGTCTCTCCTGGGGTTCTGAAAGCCATTGCCGCTCACGGCAATGTTCTCGACCCAGGCGTCACCTATGTAGGCATTAGCGTCTTCACGAACGGGGCGAACACAAGGACCCAGGGCGTCGAGCTGACAGCCAACTACGCCTCCGACTTTGGTGATCTTGGCCATGTCGATTGGTCCTTGGGGGTCAACTACAACGAAACGACCCTGACCAAGGTCAACGCCTTGCCTGCAGCGGTGACGTCGGCCGCCATTGGCCAAACGGCTCTGCTCGGCGCCAACGCAGTGGACACTTTGACCACGGCGGTTCCACGCGAGAAGGTCATTCTTGGCGCCTACTGGACCTTGGGAAAATGGAGCGTCAACCTACGCGACACCGTCTATGGCGAAAGCTCCGAGCGCTACAGCCTCGACGGCACCGGCAATCACGGCGTGAGAACTACAATTCCCGTCACCAGCATCACCGACCTGGAAGGGACTTACATTATTCGAGAGGACCTGAAGTTCTCGGTCGGCGCGAACAACCTCTTCAACCATCGTCCACCATCAATACCCAATGTCCCGAACGGATCTGGCGGCGTACGACCAGCTGACGGCAATAACGTCTATGGCGAACCTCTCCAGTATTCCCCGTTCGGGATCAACGGCGGGTACTACTATGGACGCCTGACCTTCACCTTCTGATCGAACGCATTGACGCCGAACGAGCGGGTCAGCTTGCTGGCCCGCTCTTTTTTGAACGCGTGCTGGCGACCAGATTGTGGTCGTTGCGTCGCTCCGCGCGATCTGCTTTCAGAGACCGCGATACTCAATCTTGACAGGCCTGCCCGCTCTGGCGCGAATGAGGCGGCTTGGGTCTGACCACGAAGGTAGGTTGAATTGAACACGCCGCCGGACGATATCGAAGATATTCAGGCCTGCGTCCGAGACGGAAGGACGCCGCGCGCCGTGGGACCGTACTGCGTCCTGATCGGCGATATGTTATCGAATTTTAGGCCGATCACTGTCGCCGATTCCGTCGTCACCGGCCGTTCGCTTCTAGACCTCGCAGCTCTGCACCCCCACGAAGACCACGCTCTCTTCGCTCAACTGACAGACGGCCTCCTCGAAGAAATCCGCCTGGAAGAAACAATCGATCTGCGCGTGGGCGTCGAACGATTTCTGGCGTTCAGAAGTGACCGCATCTACCGCTTTATGCTCGATGGACGCGAGTTTCATTGGGGTGGTCGGTTCCTCTCGGGGGCTACGGTTCTCAGCCTCGCCAAGGCAGACCCAGACTCGTTTGGCCTTTGGATGAAGGGCGCCGAGGGAACGGAACGCCCTATCGGGCTGAAGGAATTGGTTGATCTTGACCTGCCAGGTATCGAGGTGTTCGTCACCCGGCGGCTGGGCGAGTAGTCCTTCTCGCCACCCAGGCGCCATGCGGCCCTAGCAAGGACTTGGCGCGCGAACCATTTGACGCAAGAAATTCCGGAATCGTGGCGGCGTACTCTATTGCGACGGCGGCCTTTATCCTGAAACCGGCGCCCAGCCGATCGAGCGAAGTAAACGCATCTTGGCGCCGCTGGCGGCGCCCCGATCGAAAGTTACGGTTTCGTCGCAACCTGCGCGCTTGCCGGCTTGCGCGATGACGACATCGGCATAGTCGGCTGTGCCAGAAAACCCTTCTACTTCACCGCCTTACAGGGTGGGGATGGCGGTGACGGAGGGATTCGAACCCTCGATACCCTTTCAGGTATGACGATTTAGCAAACCGTTGCCTTCAGCCACTCGGCCACGTCACCTTTTTGTTTTTCATCGGGTTTTCTCCCGTCCCACCGAACCCAGGAGCGCACGGATTTCGCCGTATGCGCCCGTTGCATTCCGCGTGGGAGGCACTCCATAGCCGAAAGCCAAGGCGTCCGGCAACGGCGAGCGGAGCGAAAGTTGCCTGCTAGCGCCGCCTTGATCGCAATTGTCGGCGTCTTACGGCTCCGGCCAGCGAAGGAACGTTATCTAAAGGATGGTTGTGGCATTGATGGCGGCTACAGATCGCCTTCGAAGGAATCCATGAAAATGCGGCTCTCAGCTCTGGCCTCGACGACAATCGCCTGGGCGCTGATGACAACAGCGCCGGCTTCTGCAGCGATCATCCTGGACTTCAGTCACATCGGCGACAGCCAGTCCGTTGATTTCAATGGCATCATCAATTCCCCGACCGTGGTGAGCGGCCTGACGGGCGACATCACCTACACGCTTGAAAACATCTCAAACGGCGCATGGACGTTTGACTACACGGTCCAAGACAACTCCGGCGGGACCGTCTCAACCTCCCGGATCTCGACGTTCGGCTTCGATGTGAGTCCAACCCTGGAATCTGACGCTCGGATCAGCGGCTCGACATTTGGATCGGTAAGCAGCGGCAATGTGCCCATGGTGGGTAACGTCGATTTTTGTCTGACGGCTGGGTCTAACTGCGCAGGCGGCGGCGGCGGCGGCGTTGCGCAAGGCAGCTCAGCGTCAGGGAGCTTTCAGCTCCAATTCAGCGACGCCCCCTCGACGGTCCAGCTCAGTGATCTCTATGTTCGCTATCAGAGCATAGATGCGACGGACTACAGCAGCGGATCGTCTGCAATCGGCGACGCCATCACCATCGTGACCGCCGCGGTGCCCGAACCCGCCTCGTGGACACTCATGATCTTGGGCTTTGGCGGCGTCGGCGCGGTCCTGCGTCATCGTCGACGTCAGGCGGCGCTCGCCTCATATGGGGGTTAGGGGTGTCAACAGTCGATCATCGCATTTTCTGATCTCCAGTGTTTAGCGGATCGACGGGTAGAGCCTGTTGCGTGACGCGGTCTGTTCCCAGACCTGTCCACCTCATATCC
>Ga0209166_10000598_pt1 | contig 37451 bp, 28 predicted proteins | sample Coa_R1_3_FD_187151 | JGI IMG/M metagenome (GOLD analysis project Ga0209166, IMG submission 187151) | Surface soil microbial communities from Centralia Pennsylvania, which are recovering from an underground coalmine fire - Coalmine... | ecosystem: Environmental > Terrestrial > Soil >...
TCCAATGGCAGCCCATCAATTCGTTGCTCATCGATGTCGGCTATGTCGGCAATCACGGTCAACACGAACTTCTTCCCATCCCCTTCAACCAGCCGGGCATTGCTACTCCCACGAGCCCCATCAATGGACAGATTTACTCCTATGGGTATCAAGCCACCGATAACATTCTCAATTCAAATGGCGACCCAGGCATTCTTCAGACGGAACAGGTGGCAACGACCATTGGAGAGTTCACGGGCGCGGACGGCAACACCGCTCTCCGCGTCCCCTTCATTGGCTACAACCCCAATTCCGACTTCTGGGAGGCCGAGGGTATCTCGAACTATAACGCCCTTCAGCTCAGCGTTAAGAAGCGATTGACCCATGGTCTCACTCTCAACGCTTCCTATACGTGGTCTCACACGCTGGATGAAGGCAGCGGCCTTTCTGAGGGACTTTTCTTCAACGGCAATAATCCGCTCGATGCTAGAGGCGCCTATGGCAATGCCGGTTTCGACCGTACCCACGTTTTCACTATCAACTACACCTACCAAATTCCTGATGTCACCAAGTCAAAAGGATTTCTCAAGCACGTCGTCAACGGCTGGGGCGTCAGTGGGGTGACTATTGCCGAGAGCGGACTGCCTTATAGCGTTTACGACTTTTCCGGAACCGTGGCCAGCCAGTATTTCGGTGCAGGCGACGACTTCATCACCAATCCCTTACTTGACGGTTCTCCGAAAAGCACTTTGCTTCAGGGCACCACTGGCGTAAACGCTGGCAACCCCGTGCTCAATGGCGGTGCGTTTGGCATCACCGTGAATGCACCAGGCACCAACGGTGTGCCGCCTTGCGGTCCGACCACTCACGGCGGCACGGCTTGCGATTTCTCGGAAACGGGATTTTCGAGCGCCGGCCGCAACGCATTTCGCGGACCCTTCCAATCACGCTTCGACTTCAGCGTCTTCAAAATTTTTAAGCTGAACGAACGCTTCACTCTTCGCTATGACGCCCAATTCTTCAATCTTTTCAACCACCCGAGCTTTGATGCGCCGAACAACAACATAAGTTTGGATCCCTGTTTCGGTCCCAACCTGCAAACAAGTCCAGTTAACGGCTGCCAATGGCAGGGCACGATTCCGGCCGTGGCGCCTTCAACAACCGCCTTCGGCGATGGCACGGCTCCCTTCGGAGCGGGCTTCATCCAGAGCACACTCGGAAGCCCCCGCTTGATTCAGATGGCCTTACATTTGACGTTTTGACGCAGTCGGGTAAGAGGAGTCGGGCAAGATCGTCCGATGCGGTCTTCGCCCGGCTCACTCAAGCCCCATACCCGGCGGTTTTTATCGGTCCGCTGACGTCGGCCAATGCGTCGTACTCGCGCTGCGAATTTTCCGGCAGCAGCACCCACAACGTATAAATCCCCAGCGCCGTCCCTAACGGAAATCGCAGCAGCGCCAGGAACGCCAGCACAATTCCTAACAGGCGCGCCCACGGCTGCCTCTCCAGCAGGCCCCACGCCAACAGCAGATATGCCGCGCCAAACACCACCATAATAGCGCCCGCCGAGAGCAGCCCGCCCAGCAGAATCGGATTCCCTCCAAACGCGCCGCCGAACGGCCACCGCCCCGGCCCCATCCAGCCCCATCCGGACTGGAATACGAGTCTGCGGAAGATCATCAGACCGCCGACTTCGAGCAGCCGCAATACTCCGCTCGCCAGCCACAATGCCGCCACAATATTTAAGTTCCTTCTGACGCGGCCATCTGCTGCCGGGCTCACACGCTTCGCTACCGTCGCCCCTGGTGCGGCTTGCGAAGCCGGAGCCGCCATCAAGTGTTTTCCGCACGAACTGCAGTATTGAGTCCCCGCAGAGAACGGTGTCCCGCATCCATCGCAGTACATAATTCTGCCCTCCGCTTAATACTACGTCGCCCGCCCCGAAAAGTTCCACCTCGCCGCTGCCGCGCCGCCAGTTCTAGCCCCTCTTCTTCGCAAAGCACCCTCCGGCCAAGCACGGCGAGAATGTTATGTTTGCCTATCGTTTAACAGGAGAAACCGGTCCCTAAATACGACATAATCAGCGTTAGGACGGAGAACTGCAAGCCGTATGCCGAAAAGTTCTGCAAAGGATCCGAGGCTCACTCGCCTGACGGAAATAGTCCTGGCGCTTCCGGAAACTTCGCGCAAAGACTTGGGCTCGCACGCCGCGTTCTTGGTCCGCAAGAAAATCTTCGCCTACTTCCTCAACGACCATCATGGCGACGGCATCGTTGCCGTCACATGCAAAACCCTGCCCGGAGAAAACACCGCGCTGATCTCCGCCCAGCCCAAACGCTTTTACCTGCCCGCCTACATCGGCCCCCGCGGCTGGGTAGCCCTACGCCTCGATCTCGGGAAAATCGATTGGCAGGAAGTCCGCGAACTCCTCCTCGCCAGCTATCTCCTCACCGCTCCCAAAAAACTCGCTGCCCTAGTCAAGATCTCTGACTGACTCCCTCCCTCTTCTTGAAGGCTTTCTGCAGGTCTTAGAGAATCTTGCTGCCGCACTCCACCCGCCCGGACAGATTAGGAACGTCTCACCCGGGCAAAAACTCGGCAACCCGCAAGCGTTGGAGCGCTTCGGAAAAAGCTCAAGTCAAAATCAGCTCAGTGCTTGGAAGGCGTTCCCCGCGCCCCATTGCTTGCTCCGCCCCTGCGCGATGGCCGAGACCAGAGGTGTGCTAAACGGCACAACATTAATCTCAGCAACCTGCCACGATGATGGCAGCGGAAGCCCCAGGAGAGGAACGTATGCCGACCCAGCAGCCGCGCTGATTCCCCCCTGTAAGTCTTCCATGCATGAGGAACGACAGTCGAACCAACTGCCTGCCAAGAAGGCTAGTTACGGCGACTTGAAGTTCTTGGGGAGAGACACAACCATGGCCTCAGTACACTCTTTGAAACTAGGCGCTCTTTTGTGCGCAGCGATTGCGCTGGCCGCCTTGGCCCCGCGCGCAAGGGCCGACGAGGAAGATCCTCCATCGCGCGTTGCGAGACTGGCGTATGCGCAAGGGTCCGTTTCCTTTCAACCAGCAGGAACCGAAGACTGGGTGACTGCGGGACTCAACCGCCCCGTGACCACGGGTGACAAACTCTGGTCGGACAATGACGGTCGCGTCGAATTGCAGCTGGATGGTTCGCTGATCCGTCTTTCCACCAACACCGGGTTTTCATTTCTGAATCTGAGCAACAACGTGACACAAATTCAATTGAGCGCGGGAACTCTGCTCCTGCGTGTTCGGCGCCTCGATGATTCCGAGACCTACGAGATTGATACGCCCAACCTTGCGTTTTCCGTCCTGCGCCCCGGCCTTTACCGCATCGCCGTGAACGAAGCCGGCGACTCCACCGTCATCAAGATTCGCAGCGGCCAGGGCGAAGTCACAGGCGGAGGAAGCGCTTACGCGGTTCACGCCAACGATTCCTACATCTTTACCGGCATCGATCAGTTGAACGCCAATTCCGAAGGCTACACCAACGACGTGGACCAGTTTGATAATTGGGCTGCCAATCGCGACCGTCACTGGGAAAACTCCAACTCCGCGCGCTACGTTTCCGCGGATGTCGTGGGCTATGAGGACTTGGATGATCACGGTACCTGGCGTCAAACTCCCGACTACGGCCACGTATGGTTTCCCCGCACCTCCGTCGCGGATTGGGCTCCCTATCATTACGGCCACTGGGACTACATCGAGCCCTGGGGCTATACTTGGGTGGATAATGAGCCGTGGGGATTTGCGCCCTTTCATTACGGGCGCTGGGTTTCCTATCAGGGTTCGTGGGGCTGGGTACCGGCCCCGCCGCGGATTCAGGGCGCTGTCTACGTGCGTCCAGTCTACGCGCCTGCGCTAGTTGCCTGGATCGGCGGCCCGGGTTTTGCCATCGGCATCGGAATTGGCGGAAGGGACAGATACGCGTCCGGCGTCAACGTGGGATGGTTCCCGCTCGGTCCGCGCGAAGTCTATGTGCCTTCCTATCGCGTGAGCCGCAATTACGTGGATAACGTCAACGTGTCCAACACCACGGTGAATAAAACTGTGGTCAACAACTACTACAACACCACCATCGTGAACAACAATGTAAACGTGACGAACGTAAAATATGTGAACCAAGGCGTGCCCGGTGCGGTGGCGGCAACAACCCCGCAGGCGTTTACCTCCGCTCAGCCAGTTGCCAGAAATGCCGTGAGAATCGACCGGCGGGAAGTGGCCACCGCGCCCGTCAGGGCATTTACGCCCCCGGCCGTCCCTGCGAAGCAAGCCGTCCTCGGAACAGGAGCGCCTGCCGCCAAACCTCCCGCCGCGCTGCAAACACGCGCCGTTGTGGCGAAAATCGCGCCTCCTCCTCCTCCTCCGACCTTTGAAAGGCGCCAGGAAGCCATCAAGAGCAATGGCGGGAGGCCGCTTTCCGTCGCGCAGATGCAGCAGATACAGCCCGTTGCCGCGCGCCGCGAAGCTCCCGTGAGAATCGCGCCGGCCGCGAAGCCGGCCACGCCGCAGCCACAGATGATCCGCCGCGGTCAGCAGACGCAGAATGAGCCACCCGTGCAGGTGCCGCCGAATGCCAACAACAAGGCTGTGCAGCCCGCAAATCGTCCCTCCGACCGGCCAACGGAACGGCCGCCGAATCCGAACAATACTCCGCAACCGGGACAAGCCAATCGGCTTCCTGCAACGGAGAATCCGCCGCAGGCAGTAGCGCCGAATGCGCCACAACGAGTTGACCGTCCAGGGAACCGTCCCGCCGATCGGCCAACGGGACGACCGGCGAACCCGAACAATACTCCGCAACCAGGCCAAGCCAATCGGCTACCTGCAACGGAGAATCCTCCCAGAGAAGTAGCGCCGAACGCGCCCCAGCGAGTTGACCGTCCGGGCAATCGTCCCGCCGACCGCCCAACGGGACGACCGGCGAACCCGAACAATACTCCGCAGCCTGGGCAAGCCAATCGGCTTCCTGCAACGGAGAATCCTCCGCAGGCAGTAGCGCCGAACGCGCCCCAGCGAGCAGACCGTCCAGGCAATCGTCCCGCCGACCGGCCAACGGAACGGCCGCCGAACCCGAACAATACTCCGCAACCAGGCCAAGCCAATCGGCCTCCGGCAACGGCAAACCCCCCGCAGGCAGTAGCGCCGAACGCGCCCCAGCGAGTTGACCGTCCAGGCAACCGTCCTGCCGACCGGCCGACGGGACGACCGCCGAACCCGAACAATACTCCGCAACCTGGGCAAGCCAATCGGCCTGTTCCTCCTCCGTCGGTCCGTCCAAGCGAGCCTCCGCCTCCGCCACGGCCCGCGGTTCAACCGCCCGCAAACGCGCAATTGGAAAGGCAGCACCAGCAAGAGCAGGATCAGCTTCGCGCGAAGCAGGCAGAGGACCGGCAAAGAGTCCAGCAGCAGCAGGAGCAGGACCGCGCAAAGCTTGCGCAGCAAAGGGCGGATGGGGCCAGGAATCAGCAAGTCGAGCGGCAACATCAGCAGCAGGCCCAGCAATTGCAGAAAAAACAGGCGGACGAGCAGAAAGCGTTGCAAGAGAAACAGCAGAAGGAACGCAAGAACCCGCCAAAGCCCAAAAAGGGAGATCCTCCCCCTGCGGAAAAGCCCTAGAATCGCGTGCTGAGGGGCGCATTTTCATCCGCGCCCCTAAATGCTGTCATCCCGCCCGCCCGATGCAAGAGCAGAAGAAGCCGGAGCATCTCGCGCGCCTGGTAAGCCTTCCGCTTCTATCTCGGAAAAATCCACTGGAACGAAGTCCGCGAACTTCTCCTCGCCGGCTACTTCCTCACCGCCCCAAAAAACTCTGCGCGTTGGTCGAAATCCCCGATTGACTTATGCGTTCGGAAAAGTTTCTGAGAGCCTTAAGAATTTTGCCGGCGCCCCCCATTCAGAAATGGAGCACGACCAACTAAAATCTACTTTTCCAGTAGCCCGGCCGACGATTGCCGTGGGCCACGGCCAAAATTAGAATGGATCTATCCACTTCCCGATAAATCACCAAGAACGGAAAACAGGGGAGCTTGAGTTTACGGGTGCCGCGCGCTGAACGCGGCCAGCGATGCGGCGCTTCGAGGATTCTGTCGATCGCCTGATCGAGTTCCGTGACAAATCTTGTTGCAGCCATGGGGCTGCGCTCGCGATACCAATGTGCAGCCGAGATGGCCTCTTCGATCGCGGCCGGATGAAAGGAGAGTGAGGAAACGCTCATTCGAGGGCGGACAAGAGGCGGCGCCGGGCGTCTTCGAGCGAAACCGCCTTGACGGCGCCGGAGTCGATGTCGGCCATGCGTCGGTCGATTTCTTCGTCCCAAGCGGTTTTAACGGACTCGTCCTGCGTTTCGTCCAGACTTTCGATGAGAGAGCCGGCAAGGTCGGCTCGTTCAGACACGGGGAGAGAAAGCGCTTTTTTCAATAATTCGGCGGCTTCTTGAGTCATGAGTTTATTTTACGCCTAAAAAGCGCGATTGACGCAAGGGCGGAAGAACCCAATCCAGGCAAGCGTGTGGGTCATCCTTCCGACGATGACCTCTCCCTCAGATTGATCGTTAGCTTCCCGACTGCGCGAACAAGCGCAAGAAACCGACCACGAATTGGATGGCAGGGCGCAGGATTCCGTGAAGGAGTGCGCCGGACCGCCTTACGCCTGAGGTCTTCTTGCGCTGCGGCGGAAGTCTCTGGACGCTTGGCGCTGATCCAGGCCTTGGCGAATCAGCGTCTTGATAATGGCCTGCCTGCTGACATTCAGTTCTTTGGCCGCGCTCTCGAGTTCCTCCAGCATCCCGGCAGTAAAATCGACGTTCACGCGCTGGATGGGCTTCCTCATCTGACCCGCGTTGGTGAAAAAGCGCGAAACATCCTTGCCGTTGTCGGCCAAGCGCGCGATGGCTTCAGCCGAGACCGGGTTCTTCTTACGATGCATTTTCTTCATGGAGTTTCCGTTCTGCCGCGGTCGCCTTCCACAAGGTCACCAGAAGGTAGAACTCTCCTTCCGAGTCTTCACGAATTTCAAAAATCACGAGTACACGCGGTCACCAACCCAGCCGATGGCGCGATGCTTGGCGGGGAGGTCGCAACGCTGGTCCACGTAGTAAGGATGAAAGAAAACCTCCTGCGCTTCCTCAAAGCCGATTCCGCGCCTGGGATTCCCCCGAAGGCTCTTGCTCTTCCGCTCATCGAAGTGGAATCGCAGGAGGTATAACAGTTATACCATAGTAGTGCCGTGATGAAAAGAGAAGCGAGGAAAGAGCATACGCCCCAGCAAGCCGGGGACAGACGAAACGTTTTCTGTTACTTTGTCCAGCGTGGGTCGCTTTATTACCCTGGTTGTAGCTAACGTTCCGCATACCGCGACCCGGCGTGACAATGCGAGGCAGTTCGTTTGCACTTGCGGAACGGGGAACTTTCGGTCTGTCCCCGGTTTCCCACGACGCTGTAACCGGCTATCAACAGCTCGCCGAAAATGAGCCTGTTGGCAATCCAATATCACGCATCTTATCGAAACTTCTTTAAGCCAATCCTGCCGCCGCCCGTGATACGCTTCTGCCATGCCAAGAATTCAACCCTGCCGCTGCGGTCACGCCAAGACCATTCATTACACCAAGTTCGTGGACAAAAAGTTGCAGAACCGATGCGGCTTTCCTGATTGCAAATGTCGAGGCTATAAGCCGAAACGCTAGCGGCAGGCCAAGCGAAATCGGCCCGCGCGTGTCAGCCCTTGGCGTGCTGAAATGTCTGGGGGATGCGGCCCGGATATTTCGTCTAACCCCGAGCGCGTCAGTAGGCTTCTTTCCTGTGGCGGAAAGAATGGAGCACCACTTCGTTTCCAAATATGTCGTAGCGCAGGCGATACTCTCGCCACCGGATGCGCCACTGTCCTTCACCCGGCTTCAATCCTTCCAGTTTCTTGATGGGATGAATTCCAACGCGGCCGTGCGGGTCTTCCGCGAGAATGGCAATGAGGTCTGCGAGGGCCTCCACGAGCTTGGCGTTTCTTTGCGACAGTTTTCGGAATCCGCGTTCAAACGATGGAGTGGTGATAACGCGAAACGTCCCGTTCATCGCCGCGGGTCACTTTTTCCGTTTGGGAGATTCCCGGCGCAGCTCGCTCAAAAATGCGGAGGCATTCCGGCTCTTTCCACGGCGGTATTCTTCGCTGCTTTTTCGGATTTGCGCCTTGAGCCCCGGTTCTTGCATTTCCAGGAAATCTTCCAACTCGTCGGCGCTTAGGATGCCTGCAACAGGAATTCCATCCTTTTCCAGAATGAAATATTCGCGGTTCACATGCGCGCGCCGCGCCACTTGCCCCAAATTGATCCGTGCCTTGGTGATCGGGATGCGACGTATGACTCTAGCCATGAATGCCATCTTAGGCGATTGCTCAGCATGAATCAAGATTAATCAGTATCAATCAAATCGGGGGAAAACGGGGTTCCGCGCGAGCTGTTCGCGGCTCCTTGGCGTGCCGAGATATCCAGGGCGCCGTGCTGTTTGCGTTTCTGTTTCTGGCAAACGATCGGTCACCGTGGGCTTTGCATTCCATCTGGGTGGTTCACTTTGAGATCCCCTCAATCGCACCGCCGGGAGCAAACACCCCGTCAAAAACCCCTCTACCGATCCCCCTCAAATGCCGTTCGCACCCTCAAAACGACCGTTCAACCCTTAAATTCTACCATTCCATGGAAAACACTATACTTTGTCGCCAATCCAGTGCTACCATTCCCCATGCTTCCCCCGGCGACCAACTCATCACTCTATCCTTCGCCCACTCCGGACATCTGGCCAAAGACCTCCCCCCTTGCTCCGCTAAGCCCTTTCCCTGCCACTCTTACGGGAGCGCCGCAACTCTTTGAAAACCCAGCCACTTTAAGCCCTGTATTTGCCACTCTTACAGGCCACGTCAGGCATAAGTCCTTTGCTTGCCACTCTTGCAAAAAACACCGGGGGGTGTGCACCGTTACATACAAAACTTTTCCGCTCTCCACTTCGATCCACCCGCCAGAGATTGTAAATCGCGAACCCGAAGTCACGCATCGCGGGTCTCGGTCCACCAGTCGCCAGTCACGAATCACGAGCTACCACTCACTAAATCCTTTAGAATCCGCACTTCCACAAAATGCACCCATAACTCTTTTAGAATCCGCACTTACAAAAACACAGCACTCAAAATCCTTTAGAATGAACACTTCCGAAAAAGCCGGGGATGGGGTCACATTCATCAAGCCAAAATCTTCTCCTAAGTTCTTCAGGCCCCCCGCTCGTTTTGTCAGCAGTCACCGGAGCCGAATCGCCGTGAGTAGGACAGCCAATCCTGGCTGTCCGTTTCTAGGCTCAACGAAAACCGGATCACCGAGAGCCAGTCAGTGGGACAGCCAATTCTGGCTGTCCTCTTCTACTTCTACGCCTAACGGAACACGGATCACGGAGCGCCAGTCACTACTCACTACCCACTACTCTCTACTCACTTCTTGCCCATCGAAAACAAACTCGGCTCCGCAGGCGGCGTATCCGCGATGGCTTCCAATTCCGGAAATTGCTGCCGCAGCGGCTCGGGCACCTTGACTTTGGAGCCTTTCAATATGCTGATCAGTTGCAGCGCATTGACCACTCCCTTTCCTTGATAGTGGTTGTTGGTGATGACAAACACCTCGCGCGAGCGCTCGGCAACTTTCTGAACCCGCTTGGCCCACGGCGCAAGCTCTTCCGTCGAGTAAAGATAGTTGTAGCGCTCGTGGGAAGGAATGGCGGCATCGTCAGAAAACCATGTGTCATACCGCCGCCCATGCAGCCGCACGTAGCCAATCGGCGATGTGGATTCCGCGGAAGGTTCGAGCGACTTGCCGATGATGGGCTGGTCAATGTTGCAGAAGCCGGCGTTGCATTCTTTCAGCAGCGCAAACGTTTCCGGCGTTTGCCAGGAAGCGTGCCGCACTTCAACGACCAGCGGGTAATCGGCGAAGCGCTTCAAGAGCGCCGAAAGATGCGCAACGGTTTCGCGCGTGCGGTGGAACGAAAAAGGGAATTGCAGGAGCACGGCGCTGAGCTTCCCGGCGGCGTGAAGCACGTCGAAACCGGCGCGGACCGCACGTTCGTCTTCTGCCATCGCTGCGCCAATCGCGGGCCCCGCGGCGCCTGGAGGAATGTCGTGAGTGAAACGTTGCCAAAGCTTTGCGGTGAAGACGAAGCGTGGATTGCCGGCGACGCGGTCAACCCATTGTGCGGCGTGGTCGGGGCGGATGGGATTGTAGAAGGAAGAGTTGATCTCAATCGTGTCGAAAAATTCGGCGAGATAGGTAGCGTAGTGAAAGCCTTTCGGGCGACGCGAAGGGTAGACGTAACCGGCCCAGTCTGGATAAGACCAGCCCGCGGGCCCGACGCGGATGATGGCGGTCGCTTCGGCTTTTGTTAGTGGAGTCATGATTTGGATGCCTTCGTAGGGGCACAGCATGCTGTGCCCGTCGCCGATGAAGCATCAGAGGAAGCATCAATTGCCGGTAGCACAGCCTCTTCTGGCTCTAGGCTTTTTCGCAAGGCGCCGAGGGCAGGGTAGAGTGGAGCGGGCGCGTATGTCAACGCAGCCGGAGATTTGTGGCCGTGCAATTTGTTGGCGCACGTTTTCTTTTCGTGCGGAGCGATTGCCGGGTGCGGCGCTCGCTGGTATCCTGTCAACAGGATGCGGAACAAAGATCGAACCCGCGTCGCCCGCCGTTTCTGCAAAATCTCCTACAGGTGCATTCATGAAACTGTCCATCAGTTACAAGAACCTCGAGCCCGACAAATCAGCCGAAAAGGAAGCAGAGCGTTGCGCGAACAAACTGAATCGTCTTTTAAAGAGTTATGAACCCGATCTCGTGCAGTTGCACGGCGTGTTTTCCAAATATCCGCGCCGCGATGAATATTCGTTCTCGCTGAATTTGTCCCTGCCCACGGCCACGCTGCACGCCACCGGAACCGGAAAAAATCCGCGAGCGAGTTGCAAGCAAGCCTTCGACGAATTGCAAACCCAAGTGAAGAAGCACCAGTCGCGCCAGCGCAGAGATTACGAATGGAAGCGCAAACGCCCCCGCTCTCCCGCAGTGGCTTTGTCGTGAAAGAGGCGCATCGAAGCTGGTGTCTGCTTGGCGAATCACTTCGTTCGCCCATGGTGTGATGGAAGCGGACTCCGCGCTCGATGAAGCGCTTCGCCGGGCCGCCACGCAATGGAGCTAGGCAACGCCGGATGACGAGGAGTTCCACCGTGGCGCGCGAGCAATCGTTGGGCTGGCGGCAGGGAACTGTTCGCACGCTTTTCATGCCAGAATTTTCAGCGTGGTTGGCGCGCTTGGTGCAGCAAGCGCTCATGCTACAATAAGAAATTCACGCCATAGGGGCGTAGCTCAGTGGTAGAGCAGCGGCCTTTTAAGCCCTCTGAGGTATCCTGGCAGGATCTGCCACGGCGTGCCAAGACGCGCCGTTTCAATCAGATGCGAATATATTGAAATGCCTGGCGACGCCCTTCTTCGCCTGGAGTTGCCAATCGAACTGACACCAGAACTGACACCCGACAGGCGCTGAGGAATTGAGCCTTTTGTTCGCAGTGGGCACTGTGCTTGAAGAGCCGGCCTTCCTCGGCATGTTGCAGACTGATGTATTAAGTTCTTGAAACCTCAAGGTTAGGGGCGCAACTTTAGGGTGTCAATCCGAGGCATTGGACCGCTTTTATGTATCTTGGATCACCGTGCAATGAATCGAGCAGAGGATTCACCTTGAGTAAAATAACTGAGCCGGTGTGCTCCTCACATGATTTATATATACTGGTAAACATGCGATCTGTTTGGCCGAGTCCTGCATAGATCAGAGAAATTGGCTCGGTTAGGTCGGGGTTTTGCTTCGACAACTCCTGGAGCTCCCTCAAGCGTTTTTCAGCCTCTTGATGGTGTCCCGATACGGCGTACACGTATCCCATCCAAGCCGTAGTCTCTGGTCTCCTTCCGCCCAAACTCTCAGCTTGTTGAAGGGCTACGATAGCGTCGGAATAACGCCTCATATGAACATAGGCGGCTGCAATCTGCCAATATGCCGGTAGGAAATGCGAATCCATCTCCAGAATCTTGCGATATTGACCTATGGCCCGGTCAAATTGATGCGCATAGTAGTACATCTCGCCGACATCAGAATTAATGACCATTGAGAGGGGATCGGACTCCCGAGCGAGCTGAATCTCCTTCAAGGCATCTGCAGAGCGTCCCTCCGACATAAGCAAGTACGCGTACCAGTGATGCGCTGTCGCATAGCCAGGATTGAGTTCGATAGCGCGCTTGTATTCGTGTTCGGCGACTTCCCATTCTCGGTCATATTGCATTTTGACGAAGGCAAGTGAAGTGTGCGCTTCGGCGAGGGTCTCGTCTAACTCAAGCGCTCGCAATGCTGCCCGCCTCGCATCGGGCATAGCTTCACTTCGCGGCAGCACGGAATTAGATAATGAGCCCAACAGTGCGTAGGTGTCTGCCAGCCCCGCATAGGCCTGAGCATAATTTGGATCCTCACGGATCGCGTCCTGAAAATAAGGAAGTGCTTTCTGATAGCCTTCTTCGGTTCGGCGGTTCCAGTAATAGCGCCCTTGGAGATACCCCTCATAGGCTGCAGAATTTTGAGTGCCGTGGACCACGACGCCCGGCTGCGCCGGTGTCTCCAGTTTGACTTCGACAGCGTTGGCGATCGCGGTAGCCACGTCATTCTGCAGTGTCAAGACGCCGCGAAGGTCACGCTCGTAACTATGCGCCCAAACGTGAGTCTGGTCTCGCACGCGAATCAGTTGCGCATTGATTCGCACGCGCTCGTTCTCTCGAACGACACTTCCTTCCACGATGTAGTTCACACCAAGTTCACTCCCAATCTGCGTCGCATTCTTTTGTGTGTTCTTGTATTGCATCGTGGTAGTGCGCGCAATTACGCCAAGACGGTCCGGGCTCAAGCTCCCGAATTTGGTGACCAACTCCTCGGTAAGTCCGTCGCAGAAATAGTCTTGGCCGGGATCGCCGCTGAGGTTTTCGAGCGGTATTACAGCGACCATGATCTTTGGGGTGGATGAGTTCTCCCGAGACCGAATCCCTGCCCAGTTCAACCAGATAACCACGAACACCAACACGACTGCGGCGATAGCCAGCGTCAGGAATCCAAGAGGCCGCGCGCTTTGACTCTTAAATATGGCTTCTGTCGACTTGACCGGCGCTGCAGGTTTTGCCGCCACGACCGCTACGAATCGATATCCGTGTTTTGGCACGGTCTCGATGTATTCATGACCATTGGTGCCGACGCCCAACGCCTTCCGCAGCGTAAAAATGTTCTGCGCCAACGTTGCTTCTTCCACAAACGTGTTCGGCCACACGCGATTCAGCAACTCAGCCTTTTCCAGGACGTGGCCTTCATTCTCGACCAATGCTAGCAGCGTCTCAAAAGCCTTCGGAGGCAGGTGTAAGGCATGCTCGTCCCGCAAGAGCACTTTTTCCACAGGGTCTAACAGGAACGGCCCAAATGAATACCGTGGTTGCATCGGCGGTTCCATGTCACGTCAAAACATTTTGAGAAAAATTTGAAGGCCGTTTAAAGACATCCAGGCACGACCTTTTGTATAGCAGGCGCACTTGGGACTCCAAATGCAGGGAAAGGATCCTCGATGCCCGGCATTCTAGCGGACTTTTGTGCTCGGAACAAGCAACCATCACTTCCGGGGAGGGAAGGCATGAAATGGCTGGGCTTAATAGGGGTCTTGATGATTGTGCTGAGCGCTCCCCTCGAATCGGCGGCGGACGATCGAGTCAAGGACTTCACGCTACCCTCGGCAACCAATAGTTCCCTGATTCATTTATCCGACCATGCTGGCAAAGTAGTCCTAATCAATTGGTGGCGCACTTCTTGCACTTGGTCGCAAGCGGAGGCTCCAAAGCTCGTGGAACTGTACAAGAAATACCACGCGCAGGGCTTGGATATCATCGGGATCTCGGATGACACTGCCGATTCGGTCGCCCAGGTGCCGAACTTCCTAAAGCGTTATGGCGTAACTTGGCCCGTTGGATTGAACGACCAAGGCGAGTTCATGCGTGAGATTCGCCCAATGGGTAGCGGCGACACCCCGGGGAACTACCTAGTTAGCCGCAGTGGGCAGATCAAGTACTTTGGCACGGACCGAAACCCGAGTGATTGGAGCAAGCTGGTCGCCTCGATAACGCAAGCGCTCTCCGAGAAAGCACCGGCTGGCCAGCCAATCCCACCCAGAAAACCGGAACCGGCTCCTTCGTTGGCGCTACCCGACCTTCAGGGAAAGAAGATCACAGTGTCAAATCCTCCAGGGAAACCGATGCTGGTGAACTTCTTCAATGCGGCTTCCTGCGATTGGACCGGCGCAGCCGTATCCAAGCTTTACAAGGAATACAGTGGCCGGGGGTTTCAGGTCATCGGTGTGGACCTGTACGACAATGACGCAGCCATACAGCAATGCAAGGCCAAGTATGGACCCACATACCCCATTCTTCGCGGCGACCAAGCTACGCAGCAGGCCTGGATCGGGGAGAACAAAGGATGGGCCGCGTTTTTTGTCACGCCCGATGGAAAAATCTTGAAGAAGATCACGGATTCGATCAGCGACGGCATCGAGCAGCCCGTATTCAACAAATACGCCGAATACTTACTCGCAACAAAGCGTTAGTTCAACCATGCCTAGCTGGGAACGTTGCATTGCCGTGGAAGATCGGCCTTCTTGGCCACTCGGTGGTTATCGACGTCTGTTGTTCGACTGCTTCCCGGGGATCGCGGCCTTATTGATGCTTGGCTGGCTGGCCCAAATTCAAAACCTGCGGACGAACGACCATATTATCCCTGGAGGTTTCAAACAGACCGATTCTTGGGGCAGTTCTGTCGCGAGCGCAGCCGGGCTACCCAGTTTCATGGTCTCGAATTCCGTAACGCCGTCTTCACGTGCTGATGCCCGCGCTCCGTTTAATTTAGCTCTTGAGGAGAACGGGGGCCTCGTTGAACGCATTACCGGGGACGACGTGTTTGGACAGCCGTTAGTCGACGGAAATACTCAGACCGTATGTTGGGTGCATGCACCTGTAAAGGCGCCTTCAGAAATCGTTCTGTCATTTTACAAGCGGCAAACGGCATCCATCGAAAGTGTGGTCATCAGCGTGCCTGATCCCGTTGGCCCTCAAGCGCAGCAAATCGGCGCTCACTTGGTCAGCGTACCCAAAGATATAGAGATTTGGGCGTCGACAAAAACCGGCGATTCCAACTACCAGAAAATTGGGAGTATCTCGTTTGCCTCGGCACCGGCGACGCAGACGATATCCGTTTCTGGAATCGAGGCTCGCTTTCTGAAAATCAAAGTGCTATCAGCTCAACGCAACCCATTCGAAGAAATGGGCGTTGGGATCAGCGAAGTTCAGGTGTTCGAATCCCGGCGACCCGGCTATGTTCCGCTGCGAGACCGAAACCCCGATTTAGCCACATGGAAAGACACGCCGCGATACGCTGCACAGCGGGGTATCAATTGGCTGCAACCAGCGACAGTGAGATGGCAGCGAGACAAGAAGTGCTTCGGCTGTCATATCCAGGCGCAGACAGTTATGGGTCTGGCCATTGCTCGCGACAACAGCTACGTGGTGAACGACGACATCATAAAGCAGCTCAGCGAGTTTACCCAAACGCAGCAACAGCCCAACGGCGCATACATCCGCGAGCCGAATGAACCCTCCACTCAGTTTGCAGCCATGGGGCTTGCTTATTACGACGAAGCCTCGACCATTAAGCGCGACCCCACACTGCTGAAAACCACCGAATGGCTGCTTGCACGGCAAAAGGCCACTGGCGATATGCCATACGGTGAGTTCGGGTGTCGCGGCGATGCGGTGGTGCAAGGACCGATCATGGCGACCAGCAATACACTGCTGGCCTTCAGGCGCGCCTACGCGGAAACCGACGATTCCCGCTATAAGCAGGCAGCCGACCGCGCTCTATCGTGGATTGAGTCGGCACAACCAGTTTCAACACAGGATGAGGTGTTCAAGATTCTGACGCTGGTCAGGTTCGGCGGCATCGATCAGAAGCCCGCGGTACAAAGTCTTGCGGAACGGCTTATTGGGGAGGAACGCTCGGGCGGAGGTTGGAGGGAATGCCCGGACCATGCAGACTTACAGGCACCGAATCCTTTCTCCACTGGGCAAGTACTTTATGCATTCAAGCAGGCGGGTGTGAGCGTCAGCTCGTCGCCGTTCATCAAGGGTGTGAAATACCTCATGTCCATTCAGCAGCCGGATGGATCGTGGAAAGTGGAGCCGCACGCGCTACATGGCCAAGGTGCGCCCTATGCCCCTTCGATGTGGGCAATCATTGGGCTGGCTGGCTCGTTTGGGGATATCAAGACCGCAGGACTGCAGATTGTGGCGGAAACAGACCCTGCGAAAGCGGCGGCGGCGCACAACATCGAAATCATCCTTGATTGCTCCGGCTCGATGTTGTCACCGCTCGGCAAGAGCACGCGCATAGCGACCGCCCGCGATGTCCTCCGCGATGTATTGGCGAAGATTCCCGACGACTTCAATGTGGGGCTGCGCGTTTATGCCCACCGCTATCCGTGGAAGGATATGCAGCATTCCTGTACTGACACCGAGCTATTGCTGCCCATCCAGAAGCTTGACCGGCAGCGAATCCTCTCCACTGTGGATAATCTCATTCCCAAAGGCGACACGCCGCTGGTCTTTTCCGTGCGGCAGACACCAGCCGATCTAAAAGCGGTGGGCGGCGGATCAGTCATCGTTATCACCGACGGGCAAGAAACCTGCCACGGTGACCCCGTGAAAGCGGTCGCAGAACTGAAAGCCGCAGGCATTCCTGTGACGCTTAACATCGTGGGGTTCACCCTGAAGGGACAAGAAAAGGAGAGTGTGGAGCGCTTGATGCGCCCCTTTGCAGAGGCGACGGGAGGGCGCTACTACTACGCCGAAGATGGTCGAGCGCTCGCAAATGCGCTTTCGATGGCAGCTCTTAGCAAATTTCCTTATGAAGTGTTCGATGCCAAAGGCCAGCAAGTTGCGAAAGGGCAAGCCGGCGTGTTGTCAGAGTCGCTTCCGCCCGGCAGTTATAAGGTCGTCGTCCATGCTGGTACTCAGGAAGTAGCACAAAACGTCATGCTCAAAGCTGATACAGATACGGTTCTCAAGGTTGTGCACAGGGGCAATCAGTTTGCGCTGGAACTCGAAAAGAGGTAGCCAACCAGAATTAGTTTGGCAGTCGGCAGATGTGGGAGGACAGCGATGGCGAGGGGTAAACGAGAAATGCCTATTAGTTTGCGCGGGTGTAGCTTGCGTGGCCTCGTCGCACTGGTGACAAGCGTGCTGCTGGTAACTTCGCAGTTCGCCGTGGCTGGAGTCAACAAACCACCAGCAGCGGAAGAGATTGCCGTGTACAAGGCATTCATGGTTTATTTCGCCGCCAGAACCCCCAACGCTCAGGTCTCTGATGTGACGGCCATGCTTTCCGTGCCCCTCGCGGACCACTGTCTTCACGGCATCAAGCTCGAGAAGACCGACGCTGCAGCGAAGGATATTCACACCCTTCCGCAGGAAATCATCTCCGCTACAGACAGATTTAAGCTCGTCACAATCCGCCCAGGCTCTCGGCATTCTGAAGGTCTCGTAGGTCTGTTGCAATTATCTGAAATTGGCTTCGATGCACGCCACCAGTACGCAGTTCTAAACTACGACTTCCATTGCGGAGCTCTCTGCGGAGAGGGCGCCACGGTTGTCTTCAAGAAATTAGGGGGAAGCTGGAAACACATCCGCTCCTGCGGGAATTGGATCTCATAACAGTTCGTCACTGGGGTTATCGGCGTGACGAATGAACCGTCTGCATCGGGAGGACGAATTGTGACAACGCGCAAAGGTAAACTATTTTCTCCGACTTGGATCAGCGGCTTGCGTTCTGCGACGGCCGCCAGCACCAGAGCACTGCTGTTGACCTCGCAAGCCGGGGCCACCGCGATCGATGAACGGCAACCTTCGGCAGCGGAAATTGTGCAGCCTGTCGCGAAATCGTATCAGGAGCTTCAGCAGGCTCTTGCAGGACCCGTCCCCAAGACTCCGCTGACTCCAGATCAAATTGTTGCTCGACTGGACAAGTTATTCCCGATGTCGGAGCAGGCTGAAAAGCAGATTTCGCGCGACGCCTTCGATCCACAAGCAATCATCGACAAGGTCGGCAAAGACCCGAAGAAGATATTTGTGTGGGTACGGGACAACACTTGTTTCGTGCCCTATCGCGGATTGCAAGTGGTGGGAATCGATGTGTTCGATTCCGACGATGCCGCTCGTCATTGTGCTGCGAAACACAAGGCCAACTACCCGATTCTCCGCGAGGATCAGGCCACGCAAATGGCCTGGATCGGCGAAACTAGAAATTGGTCTACGTTCTTCGTGACGCCCGACGGAAAGATCCTGAAGAAGATCACTGACTCCATCAACGACGGCATCGAGCAGCCAGTATTCACACAGTACGCGGAATACCTGGTTGAGGCCCGAAAATGACGACTTTGCCGAACTCGCGATATTGGCAGAGCGCGGGTGCAGGTGGCCGGTGACGTTCAGGATTTTGCTACCGACGCTTCTCTTCATGTGGGGTTATGGCCAGATCGCTGCACAAGACAAGCCGCCGGACATCTCCGGCTTATGGCTCATGGACGCCGAATCAGGCGCACCAAATGTGAGAATGTTTCAAGAAGGAATGAAGATCAGGTCTGTATTTGTAGACGTGGCTCCGGGAAATAAGTGGGGATTTGTGATCGGCGACCCCAATCTTGATGCAATGATCGAAAGCCGCGACATCCGAGGGAAAATCAACACGCACTATCCAGTCATACCGTTCAAGGCTAATTGTCCAGATATTTGGGCGTACTGGACAGACGTTGAGCTCACAATATCTTCAGACGGGAATACTCTGGAAGGTCGGTGGAAGAAGCGTACGAGCGACGAAAAAACGTGCAAATTGCAGAAAGAAGAATGGCTGCCGCTCAAGTACGTACGTCCGGCAGCTCCCGTAATAACTCAGGAAGCAGATCGCATTCGTGTGAGTCTCTCCGGCGATGTCTTATTCGACTTCGACAAGTACAACCTGAAGCGGGATGCAGAGGCGGTGCTGACGCAGGTGCTGTCGGGCGTTATCGACAAACACCCCGGCTCCAAACTGGTCGTGGAAGGGCACACGGACAGCGTCGGAACCGACCAGCATAACCAGAACCTGTCGGTGGATCGCGCCCAATCAGTAGCCAACTGGCTGGAAGAAAACGGCGTAGCTGCCTCGCGAATTTCCGTCATCGGATGGGGCAAAACCCGGCCGAGGTATCCGAACGATACAGACGAGCACCGGCACCGCAATCGGCGCGTAGAAATCTCTGTAATGACGGGAAAGTAGTAGGCGGTTCGCTAGCGGCGAGCTTTTCGGACTGTGTAAGCATAGCAGGAGGGTTCAATGAAAAGAAACCTGCTTCTTTCAATGGTGGTTTCCCTCATCGGGGGTGTGGTCATTGTCGCTCTCATGGCCACAAATCGGACTTCAAAGGGAAACCTTATGGAGAGCAGCACCCATCCTCAGGCAGCACTCGTCGGTAGCGGGTCGCAGGCAAATTACAGCGCAGACCCAGACCAAACCGCCTCGGGTGAAAGCCCGCTTTACCCAGAGGTGGTTCAAGCAGCAAGTAAGATCGGCAAGAGCATTCCCAACACGCTCCAGTTTGTCACCCACATTCGCAATGTGTCTTATGATGGCGCGCTCCGTGGTCCGCGTGGCGCCCTACTGGCAGGATCAGGCAATAGTGTAGACAAGGCACTCCTGCTAAGGGACCTCCTGCGAAGCTCGTCTCCGCACCTGCAAACGCGCTTTGCAACCTGCACTTTGGCTCCCGACGAAGCCGAACGACCCACCTCAGGCGCTCAGGTCACGAGCGATAGTTCACGCGCAAATGCCAAAGCCGTGGCAACGGCCGCCGGCACCACCGCGCAGGCTGCAACCACCGCTCCTAACGAAACCGTGGAGGCCATGATCAGTTCCTGGCAGCAGCATGTCGACATGGTAAAGCGGGACGCTGGCCTCCTTCAAGAAACGCTCCGGCAGCAGGGGGTCACGCTTGTAAGTCACGCCACGACCTCCTCTCAGCTCATCGATGCTGCACACAGCCACGCGTGGCTACAATATCGCCAGAACTCCGCTTGGGTTGATCTGGACCCGACGATCGGTCGCGGAGAAGTCGGTAAGACGCTCTGTGGAGCGCAAGCTGTTTTTTCTGAACTTCCAGAGACCTTTTATCACCATCTCGACATCAACGTTCTTGTCGAGGAGAGAGAAAAGGGCGAGGTGGCTGTAAGTTCTCTCCTCGAAACGGCTTGGCGAACGGCCGACTTGACCGGATCCAGCATTACTTACATCCAAGCCGAGCCGTTCGGGATCTCTACGCCTCCGAACGCTTCTGCGGCTACTCCACCCGCCGGAATGAGCCGCTACACTCCTGTCTTGATAGTCGACCGTGAGCGGATCTCGGGTGCATCCTTCTATCTGCCGAGCGTCACGTCGGACCAGGGCAAGCCAATGGGGGCAATCGTTGGGGGCCAGGTTGGCGATATCCTAGGCGGTCACCACATCGGAGCAATCGGACTACAGCCAAAGCCGGCTCTTCCTCCTAAGGAAGTCATTGGGATTTGGCTGCAGTTCGCAATCGCGCCGCCGCATGGCCCAGTACAGGTTTACGAACGCCCCGTCATCGATCGCATCGGCTATGCTGCCCGCGCAGACGGAAAAAGAGGAATCGCGGCAGCGGCGCCGATCCAAGTTGCCGATAACGAGTATGTTCCCATGGAAAGCGTATGGAGTGTCGCAATCTGGACTGGGGAAAAAGACTCACTCGTCTCCAAAGTTCTTAGTCATACGTCAAGAATTCGAGACTTATGGTCCGCATTCGGAACATTGGGTTCAGCCAACCGCAGCTACTATTCGGTACGAAGTTCGCTGTTTCAGCTCTCAAGGAACGCGAGCGACACGCAATTATCGTATGCTGGCCCAGACGTAAGTCTTTTTCGGTGGACGCCCACTCCACCTTCGAACGCCGGCCTGTTCGCGTTCGATCGTGTTGCTAGCAACGTGAATCCCACGTCGAGCCAGGCCAAGTGGTCATCGAATGTGTTTCTTTGGGCAGAAGCATCGCTCGAATCCGAACGGCTCCTTGTCGCCGACTCTCTGCGCTTCTTCGAGAAGCATGAGGCCGCCCAGCGAAAGGACGAACTATCTGCAGGAAATGTGGCGAATATTTTCGCACACGCGAGGCAAGCCGATATCCCGACTCTCTTGCTTCGTCCTACGGAGTTGAACCGCGTGGAAACAATCGGCGCTTCCGATGATGCGCGTGCGCGGATTCGCTCATGCCTGACTCAGGGAAAGCTGGTGCTGACCCCGGCGCGAGCCATAGATATCTCGGGCCATCGTGTTACGGGCTGGTGGTCGATTGATCGCAGCAATGGCTCTGTAATTGACGAGATGGAGAACGGGAGCCATATGGCGCAGGTGGCGCAGGAGTATCCGGCACAGGTAAAGCAATCGGAAGAGGAAACGACAACACTGTTGGAAAAGTTTAGAGGCAAGTTTGCTCGAGGAGTTTGCCTCCTGGGTGGCGCCGCTGCGGGTCTAATGATAATGGGCCACGCGTATATCGATATGAAAGAGGGAGCCGTTGCCGAAATTCCGCAGGAATTTCAGGAATTGAAGCATGTTGGTGAAGGTATTGCCAAATGTCTCGAAGAAGAAGAAGGTGAGGGCGGTGTTCCAGTCGGTCCAGTGGGTGAGAACGATCCTGGCGAACCACTCCCGCACAATCGATACTATCCACATGCTCCTAAGATCACGATTTCCTCGGGCATCAAGATCTCAGGGATTCCTTCCGAGTGACTCTCTTGCAGAGAGTAGATTGACATACATGGTTGCGAGTCTCGCCATTGTTTTCTCATTGTGGACGGGGCCGTTCTTGCGTACGCAGACGCCCACGGCTGCAACTCAGGAGAAAGATTCAAAAATCATCGAGCAGCACACAAACGGTCGCGGTGCAATTGGCGTATTTTGTGAATTGCGACCGGATGGCGCGTGTCTGGTTCAACAGGTAACGAAGGGCGGGCCGGCGGAGCGCGGCGGGGTGCGCCCCGGCGACTTGCTTTTGCGCCTGGACCCGGCTGACACCGGCAACATGGTTGAGCAGCTCGCCAAACACGGAATCGGGACACGGGTCACTCTTCCGTTCGAACGGCACGGCGAACGCAAACAGCTGGTTGTTACCGTGGGGGACCAACTAGCGATTGCTCTTCGCGGTGCGGAATTGGGAGATGCCAGCGCCGAGAACACGATCGGGGACATCTACGCGAACGGCCTTGGCGTGCCGAAGGACTATGCCGAAGCGTTGAGGTGTTACCGAAAATCCGCCGCAAAGCAGTTTCCCGCGGCGGAAGTCCGCCTCGGCGCAATGTACGAGAACGGAGTGGGTGTTCCCAAAAACATGAACGCCGCCCTCAATTTGTACTTTCAGGCTGCCGGACAAGGCTCAGCCCTTGGCGAATTCGTCATCGGGAATGCGTACTTTAGTGGCATCGGAGTTCCAAAAGATCAGGAGGCGGCATTCGCCTGGTACAGCGTGGCCGCAAAACAAAACGATCCTGATGCCGAAGCGCAGATTGGCTACATGTACCTGAACGGTTTTGGAGTTGCCAAAAATCCGGCCGCAGCGCTCGACTGGTATCGCAAAGCAGCGGACCAGGGCGAACTTGCGGCGTATATCGGGCTAGGCGACATGTATACCAACGGCGTTGGTGTCCCCAACGACCACGTCGCTGCGGCGCAATGGTATCGCAAAGCCGCCGAGCAGGGCTACGCTGCGGCAGAGTATGACCTCGGAATGATGTACGCCATCGGCGATGGTGTACCCAAGGACACAAAGGCCGCTATCGATTGGTTGAAAAAAGCCGCCGAGCACGGAGATCCACGTGCGAAGCCAACACTTGAGAAAATGCAGCAGTAAATTGTATGGACCGCCGAATAACAGCGAAACTCATTCTTCTCGGGGCGCTTTGTGTCCCAGCCATGGTTGCGGCGCGCGCGGGACAATTGCTTCAAACCCAGTTAAAGATAAAGGGCTCGACGCCGGGATTCAGACTATTGCAACGATCCGGCCACTTTTCTCTTAGATTCGCGTCTCGCGGAGGTACAAAAGAGATTGTGATTCCGCGTGCCTGGCTTGTGCCTCCAAAAGAGGAAGCCGACGAAGAGTCAGACGCATTCGTTTCTTCCTTCAACTACGATCCACAAGTCCAATCTTTTGCCATCGGCGATGGCCGCATAGGGCTGCACGTTTCATCTTATGAGTCGGGTGATGAAGGCTCAGCGATGGCCGCCGCAGGTCGGGATGTATTCCTCATATTCAACCCGAAAACGCTGGAGCTTCGCGAAGGCGGGGTTCGTCGCGGTATCACCAAAACGCGCGTACGAGATCGCGGCTGCTTTGCCGCAAAATCGGAGCGCTATCTTATCGGCGACATTGACGGAGATCGCTCAACCGACATAGGCGTCGTCCAGGAAGAGCTTCAGTGTATTGAAAGGTCCGATGGGTGGATGGCAGGCCCCTTCTATAAGCAATTTCCGATTGTCTGGTACGTTCTCCAGCGGAATCTTTGGACCCCTGACCCGCATCACGACGGGCAAATACCAACCCATTACCAAGAGCTGCCATTGATTGGTATGGCTTGTAGCATGTTGGATGCGGCGGGCTGTAAGTATGGCTGCTCGCCTGGATGTGACCGGAGCAGATGGCCGCGCGAGATTTACAAAATCAACGCACGTGGCGTAACCGCCCACTTCGGAGGAATTGTGCCGCCCGATAGCGTCCCGCTGCAATCTGGCGTGTCTGCCCTGTGGTTCACATTTGAAGGCGATCCACAAAACTACGGTTTTGCTTCCATGACAAAGGAACCTGGAGATGCGCATTTAGCCTTTAATGAGTGGAGCCTAGATATTTTTTCGCCCGATGGGGCTTATGTCCTTTTGCTCCAAGACGAGTACGGTCCCTATCACATCGTTGCGACAGGTAAGCTGAAGGCCTATCTAACGGCAGGAGCAAAACCCGATTATGTTGTGCCGGAAAGCTACGCGCAGGATGAAGCGCCGCACACGTACAGCGATGGGCATTGGGTTTCGGCAAGATCCATCGAGTTTACGGCCAGCTGTTGCGGGTCGACCGAGACGCTTACCTACACACTCCCGGAATAATTGGGGTGAGTTTATGGATGGAGAATCACAGTTCGCTGATGACAGCCTCCGGTTGCAAACATTGCAGCCCAAGTTTCGTTGGCGCACGGCAGCCGTATTTGTACCGGTCGTCGTTATCCTTGCCTGCCTCGGCTTTACCACACATGGAATCTACAGAGCATATTACGGTGGACTCTCTGGACTTTGTGCACTAGCCCTGACCCTGCAGTACCGCAGAGAACGCGCCCTTCTTTGTAATCGCCTACTTGCCGCGGCGGTCGTTATCGATTGGGGTAAACCACTCCGAAGCCATTCCCGTTTCGTTAATTCCATTCTTTCCAGATTTTCAGGAAATATCCCGCTAGTGAAATACTCTTTCGTCGGTTTCGATCAGAAAACCTACGTAGGAGAAACGGGTTGGGGCGCACGCGGACTATACAAGGGCGCGCAGATAATGATTCTCTACAATCCAGCAAATCCCGCCGCGAATCACCCGCTACGAAGCTTCATCTTCTATTCCTTTCAGTAGCCTCGTTTCACAGCATAATTCAATCGTGATCGCCTGCTGGCCTCACGTGCTTTGTTCAGCTACTATCTTGTGACTTCACCCTTGGCACACGCTCTCGACAGGCTAAAATTTCCGTCGGCTGAAATTCCCATAATCCACTGACACCCCGATCTCGATTCTTCCACCTCAATGTGTCGGACACTCCAGAACGCAAGACAGCAGAATGCAAAACGTGTTCTGCTTCTGGGCGGTGATATGTTCCCCGCTGGCGCGAGTGGTTGATGCCGATCGGTACCACCGTGAGAATTCGTCGGAATTCACACAATCTCGGAGATGTACATGCTCATTGAGTATTTCCAAAGAAGCGGGGTTCGTACCTCGTCGTCAAAGCAGCGGCTTAACTCTCCGATGTCTAATTCCGCGTTGGGCCTCGCCAACGTGCGTAAAGGAAGTGAATTCAAAGACTTGGCTCGGAGATGTCGTGGGTTCGATCCCCACCGCCCCAATTCTTGTATCAGGCTGATTTGGTTGAACTTGGCTTTGCACTTGGGCGATTTTGATCGCGATTTAGGCTCGATTTTGCGCCCAAGTTGCGCCCAACTTTTTCAATTCGGGACCGACGCCGGATACCGAGTTGAAACGCAACGGAAAACTAACTGACCGTCAGGCAGAGCGTCGAGAAAGGAACGCTGTGGGAACGGAAACCATGGTAACGGAATACGCAAGAAGCCCGATCGCTATGACCAAACAAGAAGCTGCGCAGATGCTTGGCGTCAGCCTTCGAACAATTGATCGGCTGATAGCCATTAAAGAACTGCAAGTTCGGCGACTTGGAAGGCGAGTGCTAATTCCGAGAGCTGCGCTCGAAAGCCTCATGCATAAGGACCATCCCACACAAATCACTTGAGAATGAGAAATCGGCAAGAGGGCGGAAAGGCGCGCCTTCGAGCACGGCGTAAAGTCCGGGCCCAGGGCGGCGGTCGGCAAAGGAGGTTAAATGAAGCAGCGCGGAATCTTTGAAAAACACACCGGCTCGGGGATCTGGTGGATTTGTTACTTCGATCAATTCGGAAAGAAGCGACGCGAAAAAGCTGGCACTAAGAGCGTTGCGATTAAGCTTTACGGCAAACGGAAACAGCAGGTGCTTGAGGGCAAAAAGCTGCCGGAAAATTTCCGCAAACCATCCGTCAAACTCAGTCAACTGCTTGACGATGCGCTCGCCTATTCCAAAAGGAACAAGCGGTCTTACAAAACAGACATTCCTCGTATTGCCAGCCTAAAGGATTGGTTCGGTTCGCATCCCGCAGAAGAGCTGACACCTAAAGAAATTGAGAATGTTCTCGGCCGGGCGGCGGATAAAGAGAAGTGGGCACCCTCGACTTTTAATCACTATCGGTCGCTCATGTCCCTGTGCTATCGCCTGGGAATCCTCAACCGGAAGGTGACTTCAAATCCAGCCCGTTCTGTCACCCATCGCCGCGAAGATAATAATCGCGTTCGCTTTCTCACGGAAGAAGAGGAAAAGAAGCTCCGGAAGGTCATCGAAGGCAAGTGGTCCTTGCATGTTCCCGAGTTAGATCTGGCAATCAATACCGGTTTGCGGAAGGGCAGTCAATACAGCCTGACGTGGGACATGGTAGACTTTAGAGGTCGGATGTTGAACATCCCGCGGACGAAGAACGAAGAACCCGTACACGTTCCCTTAAACGATGCTGCCGTAGCCGCCCTCAGGGTTGTGCACGCACGGGGCGATGGGAAGGGGCGTGTGTTCCAGTCGGAAAAAACCGGAGAGCCACTTGAGAATGGGCGGCATTGGTTCGACGACGCGGCGATTGAGGCTGGGATCAAGAACTTTCGGTGGCACGACTTGCGGCACACGTTTGCGAGCCGGCTACGAATGAAAGGCGCTCCGCTGGAAGATATAGCAGACTTGTTGGGGCATAAGAGTCTGACTATGACAAGACGGTACGCGCATCTCGGTCCCAACAAGCTGCATGCCGTGGTGTCACTACTGAAACCAAGTGACACCACAAGTGACACCGGCGAACGTGATGCTTCCAGCGGCATCACTCAAGTTGTTGTACAGTAAGCACTTTAGGGGCGTAGCTCAGTGGTAGAGCAGCGGCCTTTTAAGCCGAAGGTCGTGGGTTCGATCCCCACCGCCCCTACCAACATCTCCTTCATAAATAACAGCTTGTGATTTTTCGAGGGGCCATTAACGTCAGGCGACCTGCGCTGGTAAAACCAAGCGAACCACTTTGCTGTTTGCCTCTCGCAATGCACTAGGAACAGCCTGCGTGTAGATATTCATTGTCGTTCGAATATCTGCATGCCGCAAGAGTTCCTGCTGCACCTTGAGATCGACACCGAGCGCATGAAGCAACGTTGAATGGCTGTTGCGAAACGTGTGCCAGCCGATCCGGCCTATCCCCGCTTTCTCTGCTGCGGGAACTAACCAGTTCTCCTGTATTCGGCCTGGCCAATATGGTTTCCCCGTTTCGGGGTTTGCGAATACCCAATCCTCCGACTTCGCCAGCGGAGCGAGCATTGTCTTGTGTTGACGCAGCTTCTCCGCAAGCGAACGGTCGAGAGGCATCCATCGATGAGAGGCCTGCGTTTTTACATCCCCCTGCATACCGTAGACGTAAGCATGGCGCACTGCTAAGCGCAGTCCATCCCAGTCGATATCATCCCATCTCAGTCCCCTCCGTGCCAACATCTCTGTATGCACACGGGCAAAACACGATCGCGCACCCGCCCAATTTGGTGATTTTTTCTGTGTCATTTTTTCTACCCCGCGTCTGTTATTTCCTCGTTTTGCCGAGACCTGTGAGGTTCACAAGGAGAAGAAGATGGTGAAGACGAAGTTGAAGTACGTAATTCCTACCGTCTTCACCTGCTTCGTCCAAATTCTCACGGCGCGCACCGAAGAAATTCTTGTTGGGCTGGACCGACCCATGAGTCACTTTTGCCACGGAACCGTGTGCAAAAGTGGGGTTGCTCCAACCCAACACAGGGTTTTGCCCGCGTCCTAATTGGTCGTCGGGCCACCCGCAACCTCTCGTTCCTTGTGCACTTGCTCGATCGCCATGGTGACCGCGAGGGTGACGCATAGGGTAATCTGGGCCTTTCATGCACACCTCACCTTCCTACGTTGCAATTAGCGACCAACGTTCTTTGAAATAGTCAGGCCCCATACCTGTAAGAGGCCTCGAAACTGAAAAAGCGCAATCACAATCTCAGATGCCCAACCTAGAAGAACCACGCTTGATTGGAGGTTACAGTCTTAGGGGATGGAAACCGCGATAGAGCCTGGAGTCACCGTCACGCTTGGTGAAGCCGCCTGAACCGTAACCATTACAGTTTGTGAGCTTTTTACTGTGACTGTCGCGGAAGCGCTCGTCGAGCCGCCGGGACCGCTGGCGCTAATCGTGTAGGTGGTGCTACTCGTGGGTTGAATAGTAGTCGAGCCCTGAGGACCGACCGAACCCACTCCTGGCGAGATACTGAGTTGCGTGGCATTCGTGGAGTTCCAGGTCAAGGTAGAAGAGCCACCAGCAGAAATCGAGGCCGGATTAGCTTGCAATGAAACAGTTGGGGGAGACGGCGGTGGCGAACCAGCACCTCCGCCTCCGCAAGAAACCGCGGCAAACAAGACCGCCGCGAGGAAAAGAGCCGGAAAGGCCCCGGAAGCATAGAGTCTGGTAGCAGGCCGCATGCCAAAGTACGCGCGACAGAAGAGCAAGAAAACTAGAACGAGAGCCGTGACGTTTAGGAGGGAAAAAAGGATCTTCAATGGAGGCCGCACGTTTAACGGGAGAACATAAAAAGCCGCGGGCCTTGAGACAACGCTAACTGTAAGCGCGGTCGTAAGAGTTCCATTGGGCGACAAAACACCAGATGGGGGGTTGAAGCTGCAAGAGATCCCTGAAGGCAGCCCAGGGCAACTGAACGTAAATTGATCGGTCAGCCCATTCTGTGATGTGACCGAAACGTTGAAAGGCGCAGAAGAGCTTACCGGAATCTGCGCCGAGGTTGGAGAAAGTGTCCCAACAGCGTTCTGAATATGGAGAATGACAGGGGCGGCCTGGTGGGTGACGCCGTCGGCAGAACCGCTGAACTGAATAGTGAAATCGGCCGGCGCAACATTTGCTGTGCTAATGGTGACGGGATAGGTTCCAGCGAAAAACACGCCACCGCCCCCCAGACAAAATGGACCACTGGGGCCTTGCGGAGAAACCGTGCAGGTTGTATTCACCAGATGAGTCCAGCCCGCCGAACCTTGGATTGTCAAACTAAAGTTCGCAGTCGTTCCTTCCACGGCATTCAAAGAAGTCGGAGAGGCGCTAAGTGAAAAATCGGCCACAATTAACTTTAGGGGGAGCTGATCGGTTACAGACCCATCGGCAGCCACAACCTGGAAGGGATAGGTTCCTAACGGAATGTTTGTGCTTAGTTGAATCTTGAGTGAATTGCCGATCGATTGTCCACGAGGAAGCGCGAGAGAAGTCTGCCCAAACTGGCAAGATGCTCCGGCAGGAAGGCCCTGGCAAGAGAACTGAACGGAGTTTGTCGAATACCCACCCATGGAAAAAACAACGACATTGTAGTCGGGGGTAGTCCCCGTAGGTGGCGCAACTTCATTCTGAGAGAAGGAGGAGAGCTTGAAGCCCGCGAGAGCGGCCGTCGTTTGGTAGGAATATACGGTAGCATTTTGGCCGCTCAGAGTCGCGTTCAGAGCAAACACACGCGAAGAATTGAAGCTCGCGCCAATCGTAAATGGCACGTTGACGCTCAGGTTGCCCGATGGCACGGTGACACTCGCAGGGAGGGAAATGTTCGGATCGCTGGCGGAAAGCTGAACGATAGTGCCACTGGTTGCCGGCAAGGCCAAATTGACGATCAGCGTTCCATTGGCGCCGACGATGGGCTGCGACGCGAGTTGCAGTTGCACGGTCGGTCCAGGGATGGCCGGAATGATGTGATAAGACGACGGCCAGCCATCGACTTCGATCAGGTCGGCCCGGCCGTCTCCGTTAATATCGAACGCACTTGAAGGGAATCCTCTTTTATCGAAATTGAAGGCGGTGTATGTGGGTGTGAAAGTGCCGTCACCATTTCCCGCGAGAACTTGCATGTACGTCTCTGGGTTTGGAAAGAAACCAGTGAATTGGAACGAGGCGATATCGATGTTCCCATCACCGTTGAAGTCGGCCAGCATGGGAGACTGCCGCTGCGAAGGTCGCCCATTGTCGAACAAATAGTCCGTGAGGAAAGAATTGGAGTAAGGGGCGTACGTTTGGCTAAATTTAAAACTGCCGTCAGACTGTCCCAGGTATATGGAGTAGCTTTCCGGAACGATGAAACCGCCCTCTACAGGTTGAGTGGAGTACTCGACGATGTCCGGCAGGCCGTCATGATTTAAGTCGGCCATGCCAAAATTGTAGAAGTTGGGGAGGACCGGTTTTGGAGCGGCGAACGTGCCGTCACCTTGGCCCAGGAATTCGTACACATCATTGGTGGGGGTGCCCACTACGTTGTTGGCATACCACACGAGAACATCGAGATTGCCGTCTTTATTGAAATCATTCACGAAGAGGAGCGGAAAAGTGGTTCCTCCCGCGACGCTCTGAGCGTAAGGAATCGTGGGCTGCTGGCGGAACGTGCCGTCTCCGTTTCCCAGAAAAACGGTTAATCCCAAAAGGCCTGAACTTAACAGCGGAGAATTTCCAGGTATTCCGGCAGCGACTACGAAATCGAGCTTGCCGTCCTTATTGAAGTCACCGGCGGCGATGGCCCCAAGTGAACCGAATGTGTTGACGTCAAGTTGAGTCGTTTGCGGAGGGCCGAATTGCCCATTTCCATTGTTGGAACTAAAAACAATCGCAGGATTACTCTCACAACCCGCACTACATTCGTACGCGAGTAAATCCGGGAGGCCAGTGTTTCGAAAATCACCCAACAAATGGCCAACGAGATAGCCGGAGCCGTCCGCCATGGGCGATTGAATCGCAGGCCCAAAATGGTTGGTGCCGTCGTTGAGGAGAACAGTGAATTCCCACGGATAGTAAAAATATTGTTGCTGGTCGACCAGAGCCAAGTCCGGTTTGCCGTCGCCGTTGAGGTCGGTGAAATAGAAATCCGTGAATGGGGCGTTGATTGATCCGCCTTGACCATTCTCGATGTAGCCGAGGTAGCCGCCATACGGTGCCGCGAAGCTCCCCGTGCCATCATTGACGAAGACTGCGGCTGTGTCGGTATCCTGGCACGCAGTGATCGCGTCAGGCTTACCGTCTCCGTTAAGGTCTGTGATGGCCAAACCGAAGCAATCAGGCTCATTCCGGTACACCTTCGGAACACTAAGATTTCCGTGGCCGTCCCCTCTCAAGACAGAAACCAAGTCGGTGCCTTCTTGGCCAAAAGGGGGACCCACGCCCAGAAAAAGGCCTGTCGTGAGCACGTCCAAGTGACCATCTCCGTCCATGTCTGCGAGAGCAATAGTGGCGCCGACGTCTCCTGCCCCAACTGTAGTGACATTGGGGAATCCCACGAAGCTGCCGTCACAGCTTCCTTTGAAGATTCGAACATTGCCGTAGGTCTCCGTTGTGACGGCGTCGACGCAACCGTCGCCATCCATATCGCCGAGAGCGACGTTCGTGACGTCGTCGGGGATTTCAAAGCCGCCGTCTTCGAAGAAGTACTCGGCGTGTTTGAAGGTGCCATCGCCTCGACCAAGGTAAGAGTGCGCACCGGGCACCACGCCTCCATTGTCAATGACGACGAGATCGGGGATCCCATCTCCATTCAAATCCTTTGCCAAGACGGTTGTCGTTGCGTAGGACCCGGTAACCAGATCCACCGGTCGACTGAGGGGGGCGCCGAACTTGCCGGTGCCATCGCCAAGCAGCGCGGCCAGGGGCCCAGTGGTTTGATCGCCGAGAAGGCCGGCGACGATGTCGAGATTGCCGTCGCCATTCAGATCGGCCACATCGAGCGAGAGAGGCGGAGCAGGAACGAAGTACTCGACCTCCGGAGCAAAAGTTCCGTCCCCATTGCCCAGGAGCACTCCAATCGTCTGGCTGTCGGCTTCAGCTACGATGAGATCTGAGATGCCGTTCTTGCGAAGATCTGCGGACACTAATCCAAGTGGGGCCGCCCCGCTCAATCGAATAATGGTTGGTAGCTGCGAGGTGCCATCTCCGTTTCCAAAATAAATCCAAACATCGTTGCTGCCGCCGTTCGAAACCGCCCAATCCATCTTGCCGTCACGATTGAAGTCTCCCGCGACCACGGCTGTTGGAATAAATCCGGCGGGCAAATTGGGATGAAAGTCAAATCCAGGAAGGCTGGCTGGCTGTGAAAGCGAAGGAGGTGATACGGCCTCTGCCGTCGGCGCATGCCGAGCGATGTCGGCGCCGGAGACGATGGCAGATTTGGGAGCAGGCAGTGGAACCCCTCCGTAGGGACGCGAGAAAAACTTAAGATAATTGGCACCTGTCGTCCTGCCATAGTTCCAACCCAGGAAACGCATGGGGTGGAGCGGCCCCAGGTCCGGAGGGGCCTTGGCGGTTGAGCTGACGAGTTTATTCTGACGCGTAGCAGCGGGCGTTGCGTTTTGCGCAGTGGGCGTAGGATTGATGGTTAAGGTGACTGCATTGGAAGTGCCGCCGCCAGGTGGCGCTACTGTGGCGGTGATGACCGCGGTACCTGGGTTTGCGATCAAGCTGTAGGGCACATCGATCCCCGCAAGGTTGTTGTCCAGACTCGTGGTCTGCTGAAGGTTACCGTTCCAATAGAAGGAAGCGCCGTACAAATTTGTCCCTTGAATGACAAGGACAAAACTCATTCCCCCAGCGGTGACAGAACTAGGAGTGATCGAGGTAATGGTCGGTGCGCCTCGAGCAATGGTAAACGCGATGGCATTCGAACTACCGCCCCCAGGCGGGGGGTTAAACACCGTAACTTGCGGAGGCATGCCAGGAACGCCGTAGACGTTAAACGGAGCGAAGAGTTCAGCGGGCAGCACCGCCGTCAGTTGCGTGTTACTAACAAATGTTGTCGGCATACTGGTGCCGTTCCACTGGATGAGCGATCCGAGCAGAAACCCTGAGCCATTAACCGTGAGCGTTAGATCAGGGCCGAACAAAAGAGCAGCGTTAGGAGAGATAGTTGTAATTGCTGGGACGGGATTGTTCCCCGCGGTTTGTGGAGGGCTCTGCCACAACAGGGAAGTATTGTTTGGCAAGTCCAATTCGCGTGGATGCGAGTAAGCCACGAAATTGGATGTCGCAGTCGCAATGCCAACCGTGGCGGCCTGGCCATAGTCCTGGTACGAGCAAGCATCGCCGAAGGTAGTTTTTGCGTAGTTGAACTGAACATTGCTGTTCGCTTCGGAAAAGACCGCCTCAAACGTGACCGTGGCAGCGTTGTCAGCCCGGCAAGCAAAACTCCGCACGTTGCGCCATTCGACCACCAGATTGCGATTTGGCGCCGAACCAGTCACTGCCCAATACACATTCTGCGCAGATCCTTTGACCGGATAGAGATCTTGCCAAAAGGGAGCTACAAGAGTTGTGGGCTGCTGAGAGAAGGTAAGTGGGCTTAGGAAATCTAACTGAAAGCCCGGAAGATCGTAGTATGCGTCAGTGAAGCTGATAGTCCCATTGCTGCTGATAAAGAGCTGGTTGAAACTGCCGCCACCGAATTGTATCGGGAAGGGGGCCGGCAAGTTCGCGATGGAGTCGTCGCCAAGGTTCAGGTTAGTCCCGGTGATCGTCTGATACGAAGAAGGAACTTCCTGATAACCGTAGGGGTTCAGCACGGCCACGTTGACGTTGCTACCATCGGGAAAAGATAGCGTGTAATCTCCAGTCGCGGCGGGACTCCATTCAGCCGTGTAGATTCCATCTCCTGCGACTTGGTCCGCCCCAGTTCCGTCATCGGTGAGGGTGATGACCTGGCCCCCAGGGGAGATTTGGACGGGCACATTCCCAGCCGGATTGGCGCAATTGATGTTTAGAGCCGAGAGTACGATCGGAGCGCCGACCGCTCCCGAAATGGTATCGGGAACGGGCAACAGCCTCGACGTCACTTGTGAATTCGTGCAGCTGACTGCACCGAACGCGTTCAATCGTTTCGAGGTGATCGTATCTCCGGCGACTGCGAGGGCATCCCCGCTAGCAAGGATTAGATTCTTGATGGTTCGCCAATCCCTTGTCGGGTCCTGCGCCTTCAAGAGAGCCGCAACTCCCGTTACGTGAGGTGCCGCCATCGAGGTCCCACTGAATACGCTGTAAGTGTCATTTGGCGTGGTGCTGAGGATTTCGTCGCCCGGGGCCGCAAGATGAACCGTGTAACGCCCGGAATTCGAAAAGGACACGAGCGAGTCGTTGCGGTCCGACGCTGCCACGGAAATAACGTTCGGAAGAAAAATATTTGCTGGATAAAACGGAAGCACATCATTATCCGAAAAATTGTTGCCCGCCGCTACGATCGTCAAAATTCCGTCTTGCTCTTGGGCGGCTATCGCGTCCTGCAGGGCTTGTGAACTGAGCGCACCTCCCCAGCTGTTGTTCGTCGCTACGACATCGACGCCATTGTCTTTCAATTGCTTCATGAAGTCGAAGCATGTGATGGCGCCCCCTACGTCCCCCGTCCCGTCGGCTCCCAGGAACTTGCACGGCAGAATCTGGACATTCCAGTTGATGCCGGCGACTCCAATTCCATTGTTGCCGAGAGCTCCGATAATTCCCGAAACGTGCGTCCCGTGGGCATTGTCGTCCATAGGGTCGCAGGTTTGGGCGATCACATTTATGCCGTGAATTCCAGAAGGACATTGAAGTGTGGAACCTGATGAGGTGGTTACACTCAGGCTGGAAGGAGAGGTCCAGATATTGGCCGCGAGATCCGGGTGCGTGTAGTCTGCGCCGGTGTCAATAACTCCGACGACCACGTTCGAGCTACCCGTGCTGATATCCCAGGCTTCTGGCGCATGAATGTCCGCCCCCGGCGTTCCGCTATTTTGTCCGGTGTTGTGAAGATTCCATTGCGAAGTAAATTGCGGATCATTCGGGGTTGTGTCGATCTTTACGATGTAGTCCGGCTCTGCGTACAAAACTGCAGGATTCTGCCGGTACATCCTCAGGGCAGCTTGAACAGAAACTCCTCCTCCAAGATGTACGACCTGCAATCGCGGGACGCTTCGAAATTCTCGCGCAACTTCACCTTGTACCACCGCATGCGCGACTGACATGGAGGCAAGCGTGGTCCCCGAACGAAATCTGACGAGCACGCGGTCCGTCCGGTACTTCGGTTCCTGAGTTAGATCGACAACTTCGCCGGCACGAAGCCGCAATCTTCTGTGATTATTCGGACGCGCGATGGCCACAACTGCGGCGACTGCAGCGAGCAGCAGCACGGACGCAGCAATGGAAACGAGATAGTTTCGCGCGGCAAAACCGCAAGTCCGAAACAACGCCGAGCGCGCTCGATGACGGAGTTTTGAGAGGTCCATAGCTGGTCAGAATAACGGAAGATTACCGCCTTTATCTCAAACTGTAAAGCCGCCCACAAGTACAGTTCTCTGCAAGTTGACGTCCGCCTATATAACGTAGAGACCAGCTAGCTTGCAACTCAATTTTTATACTTGACATGTTTATCTAAATTGGTTAGAAGTTCGCCCATAAATTTCCCCGTGGAGGCCCTCATGTCCCGTGCTCGCCTCATCACACTACTTTCACTGTTGCTTCCCGCGTAGGCCCTCGTTCCTGTATCTCAAGCCCAACTTCCTCCTAGCTCGAGCACGACATCCACTCCTGTTCCAGGTGCCGGTCACGATTATCTTGGGGGACCGGCCGAAACGGTGAATCCGAGTAACGGTTCGGTCAGCATCCGCATCCCCGTAATAATGCCCCCAGGCCGGGGCATTACGCTCCCGTTTTCCTTCGCTTACGACTCCAATGGGGTCAACTATCTCACGCCACCCAAAGGAACGGGGACTCTCGCGTTTTGGGCCACCACGTCTTCGGTGATCTCAGAGGCAGGATGGAGCAACACCGCTCCCGTGGTCAGTGATTCATTGCTCTCTTGGCAAACTCTCGCAGAAGATGGAATCACGAAGGTCAATTGCTATTCCCTGAGTTTAGCGCCGGATTTTTTGGACAGTGAATTGAGTGTATTCATGCAGCGGCTCCGAGCGCAAGGAGCTGCTGGCGAGCCTGGGCAGGCGTGAGGTAGCCCAAGCGCTGGACGATCCAGCTTTGGTTGTACCGCTCGCGAAATTCCGCCAGCGCGCAGCGCAGCTCCTCGACGTTCTGGAACACCCTGACCCACAGCAACTGCTCCTTCAGCGTGCGAATGAAACGTTCGACGCAACCGTTGCATTCCGGTTGGCGCACCAACGAGGGCGAAGACGTCATGCCCAGGAAAGCGATTTCGGCCTGATAATCGTCGCTCATGTATTGGCTGCCGTGATCGTGCCGGTTGCGGATGCCCGCCGCCGCGCCGGCGCGAAAGCCGCCCCCGGCTTTTTTGACCAGCAATTACTGGGTTTTCTCAAGCAGCGCGGGTTGTCCTATATCCTCGTGGCACGGTGGACGCCCTGGCTGAAGCGCGAGGCCGCCCGCGTTACCGACTGGCGCGCCCTGGACGAGCATTACGCTGCGGGTCAATTTTCTTTGCAACTGTTGGGCTGGGACCGTCCGCGCCGCTTCGTGGTGATTCGCGAACAACGGCGCGCCCAGCGCGCCTCGCTGGGAAGAAAACTGCTGGAGGTTCCGGGCTACGCCTTCCGCGTCTTCGTTACTAATCTGGCGCTCCCGCCGGAAGAACTCTGGCGCGACTACAACCGCGGAGCGGACATGGAAAATCGCATCGCCGAACTGAAACACGATTCGGGCGCCGATGATTTTTGCTTGCAGGAGTTTTTTGCCACGGAAGCAGCCTTCCGGAGCATCTAGTTGCTGTTCAACTTACACGGAGAATTTCAGCGCGCCAGCGGCTTCAGCACATATCGCCAGCCAGCCACGCTGCGCGCTCAAGTTTTCCTCTACGGTGCTTTGCTCGGCCGCTCTGGCCACCGCTTGGTCCTGCATCTGTCCGCGTCTTGGGGCGGCCTGCAGCCACGCATCCCGCTGCTGGAAAACGTCTTAGCCTGTGGCGCCCCAACTTCGCCGAAATTGAATCCAGCACCCGCAACCTGAACCCCAAATGGACCGAGAAGCTCCTGTGAAAGTCCTTCAACTTCGGAATTCAGGATAAAATCTTAGCAGACGCTCCGAAGGCTGCCAGCCGAAGCCCGTGGCAGGAGTTACGAAGGAAAAAAGAGAGTACAGGGTTGCAAGCGCAAAGGAACAGAACTATCGCGCCTTGCTCGAAACGCCTGGAAAAATAGGCTGCCGTGCTACGGCTGATCGAACGTAGCGCCAGTGCGCTGGGCCACGATCTTGCGGGCGTTCTGATACAGTGCCCGGGCCTGAGGAATCGCTTCCACGGCCTTTTGCACCTGGGGATCCGCTTCCAGCATTACTTTGAAGCCCTCTTGCATCCCGAAGGTGGAGAAGAACACTTCCTCTTTGATCTTTCGCTTCACCCAATCCAGGTTTTCGGTCATGTCCGGTTCGGTGTAGCGCA
>Ga0209166_10000599_pt1 | contig 37293 bp, 27 predicted proteins | sample Coa_R1_3_FD_187151 | JGI IMG/M metagenome (GOLD analysis project Ga0209166, IMG submission 187151) | Surface soil microbial communities from Centralia Pennsylvania, which are recovering from an underground coalmine fire - Coalmine... | ecosystem: Environmental > Terrestrial > Soil >...
CTTGTCACCATCACGCGGCCGCTTGAAGAAGGTGTAAACAGTGTTCCCGGCCTTCAAAAAGTCACTTCGGTAACCAGCCGCGGTTCCGCTGAAGTCGATCTGTACTTTGACTGGAGCAGCGACATGATTCTGACGCTGCAGCGCGTGGACGCCGTCGTTGCCCGCATGCAGTCCGAGCTGCCGCCCACGGCCAAGGTGCAAACGCATCGTCTCACCTTCGCGGTCTTTCCCATCCTTGGTTACAGTTTGACCTCCGACACCGTTCCGCCAGACAAGCTTTGGGAAATCGCAACCTACGACATTAAACCTCGCGTAAACCGCTTGGATGGCGTTGCCACAGTGATTGTGCAGGGTGGGCGAGTTCCGGAGTTTCAGGTGACTCCTGATCCGGCGAGGTTGCTCGCCTCTGGAATCACCGTAAGCGACATTTTGGAGGCCATTCGCAGAACGAATCTCATCGACTCGCCGGGACTTATCGAAAACGAGCATCAATTGGTGCTCGGCCTGGTCAGCGGGCAAGTGCGCACACCTGAGCAAATCGGGCAGATTGTCGTGAAAACTTCGCCAGCGCAGGTGCCTATCCGTCTCGGCGATATCGCAAAAATCTCGCCTTCCGTTGCGCCCGTGTATACCATCGTCACCGCCAACGGCAAACCGGCGGTCCTGCTCAATGTAAATCGGCAGCCCGATAGCAACACTCTCGATGTGGCCAACGAAGTCCATGCGCAAATCGAAGAAATTCGCCCCACTTTGCCACCGGGCGTGCACATCGAACCGTTCTACGACCAGTCCACCATCGTGCGCGAATCCATCGCCAGCGTTCGCGATGCGGTTTTACTCGGGCTAGTGCTTTCTTCCATCGTTCTTGTTCTTTTCCTTCGGGATTGGGGCACATCCCTGGTTGCAGGCCTGGTCATTCCCGCCACGTTGCTCATCACTTTCATTGTGTTGAAGCTCACGGGTCAGACTTTCAACCTCATGACCTTGGGCGGTCTGGCTGCTGCCGTGGGGCTGGTCATCGACGATGCCATAGTCGTCTTGGAAAACATCGTGCTTCACCGTGACGCCGGTCAGGGACGGCTCGAAGCCATCCAAAGCGCGCTGAAGGAAATGACGGTTCCCCTGATCGGTTCCACGATTACGCCCATCGTCGTTTTTCTTCCTCTTATCTCCATTACCGGCGTAACTGGCACCTTCTTTCGCGCGCTGGCCGTCACCATGACGGTTTCTCTCTTTACTTCGCTCCTGCTTGCTCTTACCTGGACCCCCGCGCTGAGCCAGTACTTTGTGCGGCGCAACCCGGCTCAGCCAGGCGCAGGTGAGCGCCCCGCCGACGCCGCTTCGCTGTTGGCCGCCGAGGAAGCACAGTTCACCGGCCTGTTTGGGCGTGTCGTTGCCTTTTACGCGAAAGCCTTGCGCGCTGTCCTTGAGAAGCCGCTGCTTGTTCTGGGTAGCTCGGCGGTGATTGTTGTGGCTTCCTATCTTTGCTACAACTTTTTGGGAACGGACCTGCTCCCCGAAATGGACGAGGGGGGCTTTATTCTAGATTACTGGACACCTTCCGGCAGCTCCCTCGCCGAATCCAACCGCATCCTGTTGCACATCGAAGAAATCGTGAAATCTCAACCGGAAGTGGAAAACACCTCGCGCCGAACGGGCATGGAGCTCGGTTTGTCGGCAGTTACCGAAGCGAACCGCGGCGATTTCACCGTGAAGCTCAAGCGCAACCGCAAGCGCGACATTGACGAAATCATGAACGACATTCGCTCCGAAATTGAACACACCGAGCCTGCAACCAAGGTCGAGTTTGTGCAGGTCTTGCAGGACATGATCGGCGACCTGACCAGCCAGCCTGAGCCCATCGTCATCAAGCTTTTCTCCCAGGACCCCAAGCTTCTGGCGGATTCCGCGCCGCGCGTTGGAGAGGCCGTTCAAAAAGTGAAGGGCGTTGTAGACGTCCTGAACGGCATCGAAGATACCATCAGCGGCCCCGCAACCACGTTTCAAATCAATCCCACAGTCGCTTCACGCGCGGGATTCACGCCGGAGGAAGTCGCCTTGGATGCCTCCGCCATTCTCGAAGGCGAGCCCGCTGCCACTCCTGTAATCATCAACGATCGCGCGTACACGATTCGCGTGCGAATGCCGGAGCAGAATCGAGCTTCTCTGGCGCGCATGAGCGATACCTTACTCACCAGCTCCACTGGGCGAACAGCCACTCTCGGATCGCTGGCCACGATCACCATGAATCCTGGCGAAACCGAAATCCGCCGAGAGAATCTTCAGCGCACGGTGCAAATCAAAGGGCGTCTCGAGGGCGTGGACCTGGGCTCGGGCATCGCCGCCGTTAAAAAAGCCGTTGCCGGGTTGCATCTGCCAGCTTCAATCCGCGTCGAATATGGCGGCTTATACGCCGAACAAGAGAAATCCTTCCGCGACCTGCTCATGGTCTTCGTGCTGGCTTTGGTGTTGCTCTTTGCCGTTTTGTTGTTTGAATTTCGCACTTTCTCGGCGCCCACTGCGATTCTCGCTTCTGCGCTGCTCTCCACTTTCGGTGGTTTCCTTGCGCTGCTCGTTACGCGCACCACATTCAACGTGGCTTCTTTCATGGGCATGATCATGGTCATCGGCATCGTGGCGAAAAACGGCATCTTGCTTCTCGACGCCGAGCATCGTTTCCGCGCTCTCGGCTTTGCCGACGAAGAAGCCATGATTCAAGCCGGCCGCCGCCGCCTTCGCCCCATCGCTATGACTGCGATTGCCACGATCGCGGGTATGGCCCCGCTCGCCTTCGGCATCGGCTCCGGCTCCGAAATGCTGAAGCCCCTGGCGATCGGCGTCATTGGTGGACTGCTCAGTTCCATGGTCCTTTCTCTGATCTTCACTCCGGCCATTCAGTTCTATCTGCGGCCCCGTAAAGTTACAGAAGTGTGACTTCAAGCTGTAAACGCGTTCGTTTGCGGGTCATACACGCAGGTTGGCCCTTCTTCCTTTCACTCCTTTCTAACTCTTCTTTCATCTGACGTTCACAAATCTCGCGTTTACTCCTCCACGCCGAGTCTACGGGGTGTGGGCAGAAGTGGAAACGCCCGAAACTTTACATCGCAACAATCCAATCGTCCGCCTCGAGGCGCGGCATCGCTCGCATTTCTCTCCAAAGGAGTTCTCATGCGAAGTTTTGTGCGCTTTCTTTTCGCTTTTGTAGGTGTGTGCCTGTTTGCTTCCTTCGGCCATGCGCAGAGTGGATCAATCAGGGGCAAGGTCACGGATTCGGGCGGCGGCATCTTGCAGGGCGCCAAAGTAACCGTAGAACCCGGGGGGATCGAAATTGTCTCAGACGCTCAGGGACAATTTCTAGTAACCGGCCTTGCTCCGGGGACTTATACAGTAAACATCACTTACGTAGGCCTTGCAGAATTCATACAAAAGGTAGATGTCACGGCGGGCCAAGCCTCGTCAATCAAAGCGGACCTTGGTGTGGAGTCCCAGAATCTGGAGGTTCTGGTCAGTGCGGAACGCCCTTCTGCCGAAGCAGAGGAGGTCAACCGCGAGCGCACCGCTGACAACATTGTTCAGGTCCTGACGTCGGACGTTATCCGCAGCCTTCCCAATGCCAACATGGCGGACGCCCTGGGTCGCTTGCCGAGCGTCACCATTGAGCGCGACGAAGGCGAGGGCAAATACGTCCAGGTTCGCGGAACCGAGCCGCGCCTGACCAATACCACCATCGACGGCATCAACGTTCCTTCGCCGGAATCTGGCGTCCGGCAGATCAAATTCGACGCTATCCCCGCTGACATCGTCGAATCCGTCGAGATCAACAAGACCTTGCAAGCGAACATGGATGGCGACGGAATCGGCGGTTCCATCAATCTGGTCACAAAGACTGCCGGACCGCGCCCCACGATGAATTTCAGCAGTATGGGCGGATACACTCCAATTCAAAGTGGTCGCGGCTTGGTGGAAAATACCGGCACTCTTGGCAAGCGCTTCGGTGCAGGCCAGCGGTTCGGCCTGCTTGTCGGTGGCTCCTATGACTGGAATGGCCGCGGCATCGACGACACCGAACCCGTCCCGGACATCGCCAACTTTGGCACGCCCTCTGCGGCTCGGATCTTTGAGGCTGCGGACATTCGCGAGTATCAGTATTATCGCAGCCGCTGGGGAATCGCTGGCAGCGCCGACTACAAAATCGCTGACGGTTCAAACATCTATGCCCGTATCTTATATTCCGATTTTCACAACTATGGCGATCGTTGGGTCTACTCAATAAATGACAATACGCCGGGAATCACTCTGCTGGGCAGCAATGGATGTTCGGGAGTAACGCCGCCGGCCCCTTGCACCGGCCTGCCCTCAGCCAACGTTCAGCAGCGCCGCCCCGATTACGCCATTGGAAGCCTCCTGGTCGGTGGCAAGCATGTCTTCGCTACAACGTGGCTTTCCTGGGACGCTTCTGTGTCGCGTTCCAATCAGGCAGGACAGGTGGGAAACAACAACGCCTCTTTCTCTTCCACGCTGGCGAGCAGCACTTGCCAATCTTTGCCTAGCACTACGAACATCTACGTTCCGCAATGGTCGGCATCCTGTTTCACTGAAGCTTACAACCCAGCCAATGTTGTTCTGAACGACGTCAACATTGGCAAGGGCTTGACCGCCCAACTCAATCTCCAGGTCACTGGAGCTTTCGCCAAGCGCTACCATGTCGGCTCGCGCCTCTCCACCATCGAAGTCGGCGGGAAGTTCCGCAATGCTCACAAGTTTGACGACTCTTTCGTGCTGGATTGGGCTCCCACGGCGAACATTTCCATGCAGACGTTTCCGAATACCTTCACCAATAACAACTACTACTTCGGGAATTACAAACTGGGTTGGAATCCGTCTTTCCCCGACATTTTCAAGTACGTGCAAGCCAACCCGGGCCAGTTCACCGCTTCGAGCAATGCCGTCCTAAATCCCAATAATTTTGATTTGATAGAAAAAGTTCCCGCCGGCTACGTAATGGACACTCTGGACATTTCCAGCCGTTGGCGCTTGGTGGCGGGCGTCCGCTTTGAAGGCACCAAGCTGGATACCCTCACCCTCCTTACCGATGGGTCCACGGGGAACTCAAGCTTTGTGCCAATGAGCGGCTCCTATCTAAAAATCCTGCCGAGCGCCTCCATTAAGTACGCGTTGACCAGCAACGACAACATCCGCGTTGCTTACAGCCGAGGGTTAGCGCGTCCGGACCCCCAGGACATCGCTCAGGCCGGCTCATTTACTCCTGGGACGAACCCCATCCCCGTTAGCATCGGCAACCCTAGTCTCAAGGCTGAAACGGCTGACAACTTCGATGTTCTCATCGAGCACTACATCAATCCCTTCGGGCTGATTACCGCCGGTTATTTTTACAAAAACCTGACGGACCCCATTGTTTCGCAGATCTTCACCGTGCCAACGGGAACCATCGTCGGCGCGAACTGCTCCTCCGAGACGCAAGGCTGCAAGGTATCCCAGCCGATCAACGCAGGGAGTGCCTGGCTCAATGGCTTTGAAGCGGCCTATCTGCAGCACTGGAGTTCTCTCCCCGGCATTCTTGGCGGACTCGGTCTCTCCGCGAATTATGGCTATACGGCTTCCCGCGCCAGCGGACTTCCGGGCCGATCCGATCACCCCCGGCTCCTTCGCAATTCCCCAAATAGCTGGAACATCAGCCCGACCTTCGACCGCGGCCGTTTCTCCGTTCGCGTCGGGCTTTCCTGCAATCAGGCCAACATTGCCGGCTATAGCTATCAAGACGGTACTCCAGTCGGCGGTGTGGCCACCACGCCAACTCCAGGCGGTATCAATGGCCCCTTCAGCGACAACTATTTCTACAGCCATCTTGAATTTGACGCCCAGGGCAGCATACGCATGACTCACGGCTTGTCGTTTGTCATGTACGGCCTGAACATTAACAACGAAGTCTTCGGCTTCTACAATGGTAGCCAGCAATACATGCTCCAGCGCGAATACTATTGGCCTACGATCGCCGCAGGCTTCCGCTGGTCGCCGACACACGAAAAATAGGCATGAGTCGTGGCGGGAGCCTCACCATTCTCGCTACGATTTTCCTTGTATCGCACCTGCGGCCCGAGCACCAAAATGACGCAAAACATACATTCAAAGTCGAGGCAACCTTTCCCCGGCAAGAACGTCATTACATGGTAATTGCTCAAGTGGCATTCGCGAACAAAGACGGCCCCTCAATCCCCCGGCGCCAGTGTTCTGCGCCGCGGTCCTCGTCAAGTAACTGCTTTAGAATCACATCCTTAGCAGACCCATGCACCTTAACTCTTTTAGAATCACATCCTTACGGAAAACCTGGGGGAGGGGGCCATTTAGGCAGCCACTCATTTGCCCGCCGCGGCGAGCCTTTCACCCCTAATTCACCCCGCTTGCCCCGAGTGCTGAGGGGAGCTTCGAGGGGTCGCCTTCTTCTGTTTTCAATGACTTACGCAATGCCCAATTTGCAATGCCTTTGTTTTGATAACGTTGCAACAGTACCCGGGGGTGGTACCCTTCTAGCTCTATGATGTTCCATTCAACTCCTCGCCTTGTGTTTGCCTTTGTGGCCTCCGCAGCCGCCATTCTCTCGTACGCGCCCCTGGGCTCACCGCTGCCTTCTCAGGGAAAAGAGCAAACCGCAATTCTTGTCGGCGCAGGCGACATTGCGGACTGCAAAGACCTCACCGGCGCGGAAGCGACTGCCGAATTGCTGGATAAGATTCCCGGCACGGTCATGGCTGTCGGCGACCTGGCTTATCCCGATGGCTCCAAAGAAAACTTCCAGTGTTACGACGTCACCTGGGGCCGCGTGAAATCCCGCACACGCCCGGCGCCCGGCAATCACGAATTTCGTGCCGCGGGTGCGACGTCCTATTTTGAGTATTTTGGCGTTCTTGCAGGCGACTCCAAACTCGGTTACTACAGCTACGATCTCGGCGCGTGGCACATCATTGTTCTGAATAGCGAATGCAAAGACGTCGGTGGATGCGACGCCGGGTCGCCTCAGGAACGCTGGCTTCGCGCCGATCTGGCTGGGCATCCGGTCGCTTGTACTCTGGCCTATTGGCACAAACCTCTCTTCAGTTCCGGCAGCGCGCACGGCAACGACTTAACGGTCAAACCTCTGTGGGACGCGCTCTACGATGCCAACGCCGATGTGATTATCGGCGGCCACGACCATGACTACGAACGATTTGCGCCGCAAACGCCGGATGGCGTTGCTGATCCCATCCGCGGCATCCGCGAGTTCGTCGTTGGCACTGGCGGCAAGAACCATCGCCCTTTTGGCCCAGTGAAACCCAACAGCGAAGTCCGCGACGCCACCGCATTCGGCGTGCTCAAGCTCACTCTCAGGACTGCCGGCTACGACTGGCAATTCATTCCCGAGGAAGGGAAGACCTTCAAAGATTCCGGCAGCGGCACCTGCCACTGATGCAGCGGAAACGAAGTCAACCGGCTACTGAATCTCGCCACCGAAGCGGGCTAACATTTCAGAGGTGTTTTTTTTCTTAAACTAAAGACTTAAAACTTTGAACTTACAACTTTCTCTTTTATGGCACAGTAGAGAGGATGGCAGATTCCGACACTTCCAGCGCCGCCGGGCGAATCGCTTTCACCTACCCAAGTTTCGTTCTTTTTCAGTTGGCGCGTTTCTTTATTGTGCTTTCCGGCGAGATGCAATCCGTCGCGGTGGGATGGGAGGTCTATGAAATCACCAAGCGCCCTCTCGACCTCGGTTATGTCGGGCTGGCGCAATTCCTGCCCGGCGTTTTGCTTTTTCTGGTCGCGGGCCACGCTGCCGACCGCTACGACCGCCGCAAGCTGATGCTGCTTTGCTTCTGCGGTTCCGCAGCCTGCTCTGGAGCTTTGTTGTTTCTCACCTTGCGCGGCTACCGCTCTCCGTATCCAATTTATCTAGTCCTTCTTTTCCTTGGCGTCGTGCGGGCCTTCAACGGGCCGGCGACTCGCTCGCTCCTTCCGCAACTGGTTCCCACGAAGGACTTCCACAATGCAGTGGCCTGGCACTCCGTCTTTTACCAGGGCACCGTGATCCTGAGTCCTTCTGTGGGAGGAATCATTTATGCGCTAACTCGTGGGCCCGCCGCGGTGTACGCACTTTCCCTTCTCGCAGCCCTCGCTGGCGCCTCTTGCATTTTTAAACTCAAGGTTCAGTCCGTCGAGCGCACTCCCGAGCCTTTGAACTGGAAGACGACTCTGGCGGGCCTGCATTACATTTGGCGCGAGAAAGCAATTCTCGGTTCCATCTCCTTGGATCTATTTGCAGTTCTTCTCGGCGGCGCCGTCGCCCTGCTTCCTGTCTATGCAAAGGAAATCCTTCTCACCGGTCCATGGGGTTTGGGACTTCTTCGCAGCGCGCCCGCCGTCGGTGCCGCGGTCATGGCCATACTGCTCGCGCACAAGCCCCTGGGGCGTCACGCTGGGACAAGAATGTTGTGGTGTGTTGCCGGATTCGGTCTGGCCACCATCTTTTTCGGCCTGTCGCGAAATCTCTACCTGTCGCTCCTGGCGCTCTTTTTTGTTGGCGCCACGGACATGGTCAGCATCATCGTTCGTCAGTTGCTCATCCAGTTGGGCACGCCGGATGAAATGCGCGGCCGCGTCAACGCCGTGGATTCCGTTTTCATCGGCGCTTCCAATGAACTCGGCCAGTTCGAATCAGGTGTCACCGCGCACTGGTTTGGAACTGTTCCGGCGGTAGTGCTGGGAGGCGCGGGGGCAATTCTCGTGACTGGTCTATGGGCTTGGTGGTTCCCCGATTTGCGAAAAGCGCGCGAGACCCGTCAGTTCGCCGATTGAGCCAACGGGGCTAGTGTCGCTTCTCAACAAGCGCCCGCCCAATACAAGTGCCACGTTTAGCGCGGGAAACTTGGCGCGGCCTCAAAACGGCGCTCCCGGTCGCATGAGAAAGGCATTCTTACTTAAAACTTACAACTTAAGACTTAAAACTATTTCTTTGCGGGCTTCTTTTCTTTAGCTGGCTTGGTTTCTTTCGCTGGAGCGCTCCCCATGTCGTCCATGGCCATGGACATCGGCGTCGAATTTGCGGCCAGAAGTTCTTTCTTCACCGGTTCTGTGATCTTGTCCGCGTTTTTCACCAGCATTGTCACTTGCCAGATTTCTTTCTCTCCGACCTGGCTCTTGAATCCCGGCATTCCCGTCATGCGAATGCCATTTTCCACTTTCCAGTAAGTCTCCCACGGCTCATCGTCTGTCACCCCGGTGCCATGAAAGAGCTGCGGTGGGTCCGGGAACATCCCCTGAGCAATGGCGGACTTGGGTTCGCCCGGCAAGCCGTGGCAACTGGCGCACTGCTCTTTGTAAACCTTCGCTCCGGCAATCAGGTTCGATTCATCGGCGGGAACCATTGGCTGCGGATGCTGCATTTTGTCCAGGTAAGCATGCAGCGCGACTTTCGCCATCTTCCTTTCAAACGGCATGGGCCGCGCGGCAGTTGCCACCGGCGCAAAGCCCAAAGAAAAATAAAAGTACAAGCACCCCACAAGCAGCAGGATGCCGATCACGATTCCCAGGACAAATCCTTTGAACATACCTGTTCTCCCGCCCCTTTCGGGGTCGCCATAACCATACATTGATCCATAGGAGCCCATGATTCGGTCCTAGTCTAACGGTTTTCAGCCTAATTGTGCAGGCCGCAATTTTTCAACCCTGCTTCCCCGGCAGGCCGGGCAAGCCAGCGCGAATGGCCTCCCCTCCCGCTCTCTGCCCACGTAACCTTTGTTCTCGCCGACCCGTCTTATGTAGGCGTAGACTGAGCTTTCCGGTAGTCTATGTCCCTCGTTGCAGCAGCCCTAGGAGTTTAGCTACGGGAGCCCCGCCTTTTTAGAGGCTTGCTCGCACGAACGCAGCGCATTTTGTACCTGTTAGGAGCGGATGAATGGGGCAACTCGACTCGATGGACCTACCAGAATCCGGAGGCCACGCGCGGGCACACGCGTCGGCGGAAAAGCCGTCGAAAAGTCTATGGTGGCTCTGGGCGCTGGTTATTGTCGGCCTTGTCGGCGGCGTTTGGTATTTCCGAGGCTCGCGGACTCCAAGCGAAGCAGCGAACCCCTCTGGGCCGGCGACGGCAGGCAAGGGCAGCGGTGGGCCGGGTCGAGCGGCGGGCGGGGGCAATTTTGTTGTGCCCGTCGTCGTTGCCCCTTCGCAGCGAGGTGACCTTCCGGTCTACTTCAACGGTTTGGGAACCGTCACGGCATTCAACACTGTCACCATACACAGTCGCGTGGACGGGCAGCTCATCAGCGTTGCCTTCAAAGAGGGGCAATACGTTCACCAAGGTGATCTTCTCGCGCAGATCGACTCGCGCCCATTCCAGGTCCAACTCGAGCAGGCGGAGGGCCAGCTCGCCAAAGATCAAGCGCAACGCAAGGACGCCGAAGCCAACCTCGAGCGCTACAAGCTTCTCTTCAAGGAAGGCGTCATCCCGCAGCAACAGCTCGATACGCAGGCGGCCCTCGTTGGTCAGTTTGACGGCGCTATCACTTCGGATCAAAGCCAGATTGACAACGCCAAGCTGCAGCTCACGTATTCCCGGATTACCGCGCCCATCAGCGGCCGCATAGGGCTTCGCCTGGTCGACGCGGGAAACATTGTCCACGCCACTGACCCGAATGGGCTGCTGGTGATCACGCAGCTTCAACCCATCGCGGTTCTCTTCAGCTTGCCGCAGGATCAGCTTCCCCAGGTCACCGCCAAGCTCCGCGCAGGCGTTCCGCTCAGCGTCGACGCTTTCGACCGGGACGACACGCAGAAGATTGCCACGGGCAAGCTTCTCACCATTGACAATCAGATCGATCCAACGACGGGCACGTACAAACTGAAGTCCATCTTTAATAATAGCGACAACGCTCTCTTTCCCAATCAATTTGTGAACGTGCACCTGCTGGTGGACACGAAGCACAATCTCACGATCGTGCCCGCCCCGGCCATCCAGCGCGGGCCTCAGGGGACCTACGTCTACGCCGTTGGCAGCGATAACACCGTCAAAATCCGCACGGTCACCATCGCCCAAACGACCGGCAACAGTGTTGGCTTGAGCAGCGGTATCGATGCAGGAGACGTCGTCGTCATTGACGGCCAGGACAAGCTTCAGGACGGCAGCAAAGTCACGACGACCATGGCTGGAGGAAGCACTGGCAGCGGAGGCGCCCCGTCTGCTACCACCAACGCACCCGGAGTGTCGGCTAAACCAAATGCTTCTCCCACCTCCAAGCCTCCTCGCCCGCAGTCTGGAGCCTCCCGGCGATGAGTCCGTCTCGGCCGTTTATTCTGCGGCCGGTCGCCACTACGCTGCTCATGGTGGCCGTCCTCCTGGCAGGATTTGTGGCCTACCGTCAGCTTCCGGTTTCCGCACTTCCGCAAGTCGACTACCCAACGATTCAAATCCAGACCTTCTATCCGGGTGCCAGCCCCGACGTAGTGGCCTCCTCGGTCACAGCTCCGCTTGAGCGCCAGTTCGGCCAGATCCCCGGCTTGAACCAGATGACTTCTACGAGTTCGTTCGGCTGCTCCCTTATCACGCTGCAGTTTAACCTGGACCTCAACATCGACATCGCGGAGCAAGAAGTTCAGGCATCCATCAACAGCGCGTCGAACCTTTTGCCGCAGGGTCTGCCCAATCCGCCAATCTACAGCAAAATCAATCCAGCGGATGCGCCTATTCTCACTCTCGCGCTTACCTCGGATTCCCTGCCGCTTACCAAAGTGGAGGACCTCGCGGACACCACGCTGGCGCAGAAGATTTCGCAACTGTCCGGTGTTGGCCTTGTCAGCATCAGCGGTGGCCAGCGTCCGGCCGTGCGCATCCAGGCCAATCCGACGGCGCTCGCGTCCTACGGAATGAGTTTGGAAGATCTGCGCACCGCTCTGAGCGCGGCAAATGTCGATCAAGCCAAGGGCACTTTCGACGGCGCTCATCAGGCGTACACCATCGGCGCCAACGACCAACTCATTTCCGCCGACAGCTACAAGCCCATCATTGTCGCTTATCGCAATGGCGCCCCCGTGCGCCTCACCGACGTGGCGAAGGTTTTTGACGGAACCGAAAACACCAAGCAAGCCGCTTGGGCAGATACCAAGCCTGCCGTCATCCTGAACATTCAGCGGCAGCCGGGCGCAAACATCATCGCGGTGGTCGACCGCGTGAAAAAGCTGCTTCCGCAGCTTCAAGCCTCTCTTCCCGCCGCCGTAAAAGTAGACACCCTCACGGACCGCACGACCACGATTCGGGCGTCCGTGGAGGATGTGCAATTCACCTTGATTCTCACCATTGCGCTCGTCGTGATGGTCATTTTCCTTTTCCTTCGCAGCTTGCGCGCCACCATCATTCCTACGCTCGCCGTGCCCCTTTCCATCGTCGGGACCTTTGGCGTGATGTACCTGTCCGGCTTCAGCCTCAACAACCTCTCCCTCATGGCCCTCACCATTTCGACTGGCTTCGTCGTGGACGACGCCATCGTCATGATCGAAAACATCAGCCGCTACATCGAGCAGGGCGACTCGCCCACCGAAGCCGCTCTCAAAGGCTCCGAGCAGATTGGCTTCACTATCATTTCGCTCACCGTCTCCCTTATTGCCGTGCTCATCCCCCTCCTCTTCATGGGCGACATTGTCGGCCGGCTCTTCCGAGAATTCGCCATCACCCTGTCCATTACTATTCTCATTTCCGCCTTCGTTTCACTCACGTTGACTCCCATGATGTGCGCGCAATTGTTGCGGCGCCAAAAAGAGGAAGAGCAGGGCAGATTTTTTCGCGCTTCCGAGCGGGTATTCGATGCCGTCATTGCTTACTACGGCCGCACCCTGAAAACCGTCCTCCAGTACCGCACAATTACCCTCCTGGTCACCGTCGGCACGCTTGTAGCCACTATCCTTCTCTACATTTACGTTCCCAAAGGTTTCTTCCCGGTGCAGGATACCGGAATCATTCTTGGTGTTTCCCAGGGGGCCCAGAACACTTCCTTTAACGCCATGGCTCAGCACCAGCAAGAACTAGCCAAAGTGATTCTCAAAGATCCCGCAGTTCAGAGCCTCTCCTCCTTTATTGGAATCGACGGCACTAACACCACTCTGAACACCGGCCGCATTCAAATCAATCTTAGGCCGCTGGCAGATCGGAAGATTCATGCTTCCGACATCATTCGCCGCCTCCAGCCTGACCTGGCCAAAATCGACGGCATCTCGCTCTTTATGCAGCCCGTGCAAGACCTTACCGTCGAAGACCGCGTCAGCCGCACGCAATTCCAATACAGCCTCGAAGATGCGGACGCCAAGGAGCTCTCCTATTGGGTCCCGCGCTTTATGGACAAACTCAGCGCCATTCCCACGGTCCGCGACGTCGCCAGCGACCAGCTCAACCAAGGCCTTCTCGCTTCCTTGGTTATCGACCGCGACACCGCCTCCCGCCTCGGCGTTTTGCCGTCCACCATCGACAACACTCTCTACGACGCTTTCGGCCAGCGCCAAGTCTCCACCATTTACACCCAGCTCAACCAGTATCGCGTTGTGCTGGAAGTCGATCCCGAGTTTCAGCAGAACCCGGACTCCCTAAAGGACATCTACGTTGCTTCCAACAGCGCGCTGCAGGCGTTTAGCGGCTCAACGGCTAACATCACCAACAACGCCCAAACCAGTGTAAGCGCCGCCCCGAACGCGCAGGTTCCCCTTAGCGCCTTCACTCGTTTCGAGTCCGGCTCTACCGCTCTCGCACTCAACCACCAGGGGCAGTTTCCCGCGGTTACTGTTTCCTTTAACTTGGCTCCGGGCGCGGCCCTTGGTGATGCGGTCAAAGCCATCAATGAGGCTAAAGCCGAGCTCAACATGCCGGCCAGCATCCAAGCCACCTTTCAAGGCACCGCCGCGGCCTTCCTGAACTCTCTCGCTAACGAGCCATTGCTGATTCTCGCCGCGCTCATCACCGTGTACATTGTGTTGGGCGTGCTCTATGAGAGCTACATCCACCCCATCACCATTCTCTCTACCCTTCCCTCCGCCGGCGTGGGAGCCATCCTGGCGCTCCTCCTTTTCAAGATGGAGTTCAGCGTCATCGCCCTCATCGGCTTGATTCTCTTGATCGGTATTGTCAAGAAAAACGCCATCATGATGATCGACTTCGCGCTGGAAGCCGAGCGTAAGGAAGGCAAGGCGCCTCTCGACGCTATCTACGAAGCTTGCCTGTTGCGTTTCCGCCCGATCATGATGACCACCATGGCCGCTCTGCTTGGTGCGTTGCCACTGGCAGTGGGTAGCGGCGTAGGCTCGGAATTGCGCCGTCCCCTCGGCATTAGCATCGTCGGAGGGCTTCTCTTGAGCCAGTTGCTTACGCTCTACACTACGCCAGTGGTTTATCTGGCGTTTGATTGGCTGGCCCGCCGTTTTGCGGTGCATATCGGCAATCCCGTCGAAGAGCCCGCGCACGGCGACTAAAGGCAGGGTGACTCCGTCATGATGACCGCTAATTTTTCCGCTCCTTTTATCCGCCGGCCGGTAGCCACAACCCTGACCACCATTGCCATCGCCCTTGCTGGAATGGTCGCTTTTCGGTTTTTACCCGTCTCGCCCCTGCCTCAGGTCGATTTTCCCACCATAAACATCAGCTCGGGTCTGCCGGGAGCGAGCCCGGAAACCATGGCCTCCGCTGTGGCCACGCCTCTCGAACGGCAATTCGGCCGCATCGCCGGCGTGACCCAGATGACTTCCTCCAGCAGCCTCGGTCAGACCAACATCACCCTGCAATTCGATCTCACGCGCGATATCAACGCGGCCGCCCGCGACGTCCAGGCCAGCATCAACGCTGCGCGCAGCCAGCTCCCCGCGGACCTTCCCGGCCAGCCAAACTACCGTAAAGTGAACCCTGCGGAGTCGCCCATCCTGATCCTTGTCTTAACGTCAACCAACATCCCCCCTGCCGAGATTTACGATGCCGCCGATTCCATCATCGCCCAGAAGCTCGCGCAGGTTCAGGGGGTGGGGCAGGTAGGAGTTTGGGGGAGCTCCAGCCCTGCCGTGCGTGTGGAAGCGAATCCCTACAAACTCAATAGTTATGGAATCAGCCTCGAGACCGTGCGCGCCTCGTTGCAATCGGCCAACGCCGATTTGGCCAAGGGCTCCCTTTCCGACGCGCAGAAAACATGGGCTGTAGCCGACACCGATCAGCTCTTCAAGGCCTACGAATACGAGCCGCTCATCATTGGCGGAACAGGCCATTCAGGCGCGCCAGTCCGCTTGCGCGACATCGCCGAAGTCGTCGATTCCACAGCGGATATTCGCAATCTTGGTCTTTCCGGCGGCCATCGCTGTGTCCTCCTGGCAGTTTTTCGCCAGCCCGCCGCCAACATGATCGATACTGTGGACCGCGTGAACGCCATGCTTCCCCTGTTGCGCGCTTCCATTTCTCCTTCCCTCCATCTCAGCGTCGCCGTTGACCGCAGCACCACTATTCGCGCTTCCGTGCATGACGTGGAAATCACCCTGCTGATTTCCATCACGTTGGTGATCCTCGTCGTTTTTGCGTTTCTCCGCAGCACCTGGGCCACCATCATTCCCAGCGTTGCCGTTCCGCTTTCCCTCATTGGGACGTTCGGCGTCATGTATCTCTGCAAATACAGCCTCGACAATCTGTCCCTGATGGCTCTCACCATCTGCACGGGTTTCGTCGTGGATGATGCTATTGTCGTCATTGAAAACATCACCCGTCACATCGAAAACGGAATGAAGCCATTTCCGGCGGCCGTCAAGGGCGCCAGCGAAATTGGCTTTACTGTTCTCTCCATGAGCACCTCTCTGGTTGCCGTGTTCATCCCCATCCTCATGATGCCGGGCATTGTTGGGCGCCTCTTCCGTGAATTCGCCGTGGTCTTGAGCGTTGCCATTGGAGTTTCTCTCTTCGTCTCCCTCACCACTACGCCAATGATGTGCGCCCGCTTTTTGAAACACGAGTCCGGACGCCACAACTGGATCTACAGGCTCTTTGAGAATGCGTTCAATGGATTGGTTCACGTTTACGATATTTCCTTGCGGTGGGTTCTTCGCCGCCAGTTGTTGATTCTCGGAGCGACCTTTGGAACTGCGATTCTCTGCGCCTACCTTTTCTTTACCGTAAATTCTGGCTTCTTCCCCCAGCAAGATACCGGCCGTTTCGGCGGAATGGTCCAGGGCGATCAGGACCTTTCTTTCGCTGCAATGGAGCAGAAGATGCGCGTCTTTTCGGACATCATCTTGAAAGACCCGGCAGTTGACACTCTGACTGCGTTCGCCGGTGGCGGCGCTGGCGGCAGCAGCGCGCATATGTTCGGGCAGCTCAAGCCTCTCAGCGAGCGGAAAATCAGTATTGATCAGGTCATTGCGAGAATCCGCAAAGCCTCGTCAAAAGTGCCGGGCGCGGCGCTTTACCTCCAGGCCGTCCAGGATCTTTCCGTCGGCGGCCGCGGAAGCGCTGCGCAATATCAATACACCTTGCAAGCCGACAATCTGGAAGACCTTAAGCATTGGGCTCCCATCCTCCAGCAACGCCTTGCAACCATTCCGGAACTTCGCGATGTGAATTCAGACCAGCAGATGCACGGTTTGCAAAGCTCTCTGGTCATCGACCGCGACACCGCTTCTCGCCTCGGCGTCTCCGTGCAAAACATTGACAACACCTTGAACGACGCCTTCGGTCAGCGCCAGGTCTCCAACATTTATAAGGGTCTGAATCAGTATCACGTGGTGTTGGAAGTCATGCCTAGCGCCCAGCAAAGTCCCGAGGCTCTCAAATCGATTTACGTGCCGGCCTCTGACCGCAAATTGGTTCCCCTCAGCGCTTTTGCCCATTACGAACCTTCCAGCACTTCGCTCTCCGTGAATCACCAGGGGATTTTCCCGGCCATCACGCTCTCCTTCAATCTCGCGCCGGGCGCCTCGCTCGGTCCAGCCGTTCAGCATATTCTCGACGCCACGCGGCAAAGCGGCATGCCGCCTACCGTACATGCCACCTTCCAAGGCACCGCCCAGGCCTACCAGGAGTCGCGCGCCTCACAAATGTTCCTTATCATCACCGCGCTCGTGGCCGTGTATATCGTGCTCGGCATTCTGTACGAGAGTTTCATCCATCCAATCACTATTCTTTCCACCATACCTTCCGCGGGCATTGGAGCCATCTTGGCTATTAAAGTCGCTCACACCGACCTGAACATGATTGCCTTGATTGGCATCATCCTGCTGATTGGAATCGTAAAGAAGAACGCCATCCTGATGATTGATTTTGCCGTGCAGTTGGAAAGGGAAGAGAACATCTCGCCTTTGGAAGCCATCTACAGGGCTTGTCTGCTGCGTTTCCGGCCCATATTAATGACCACCATGGCCGCTTTGTTTGGCGCCTTGCCGCTAGCGCTTGGTACCGGCGTCGGCTCCGAATTGCGCCGGCCGCTCGGCGTCACCATCATTGGCGGCCTTATCGTCAGCCAGATGCTCACTCTTTTCACCACGCCGATTGTTTACATTTACATGGACCGTTTGCAATCCTGGCTCCGCAGCCTTTTCGGCGGCGCTCCTGCTCCGGTTCACGCCCCCGCGCATTCCGATTGAAGCTTCCTCGTGCTGTTTGCGTCTTCGCGGGCTTCATGGAAGAATGCCGCATGCCTAATTCAAAATATCTTTCTCTCTTGCTGTTTTTCGCCATCTCATTGCTTGCAGCCGATTCTGCAGACGCTCAGGCCACGCGGCCCGACTCCGAAAAAAAGTTCGCTCATGACATCTATAAGGAATTCATCGAAATCCAGTCCGCTTTCACCACGGGCTCAACGACCCCTGTCGCCGAAGCCGCTGCCACGCGCCTCAAAGCCGCCGGATTCTCCGACTCCGACATCTTTCTCGGCGGTGCCAATCCGCGCAAATTCAACCTCGTCGTCCGTTATCGAGGAACCGGCAAATTGAAACCCATCCTTTTGCTCGCTCACACCGACGTCGTCGAGGCCAAGCGCGAAGACTGGAGCATGGATCCCTTCCAGCTAATCGAGCGCGATGGCTATTTCTACGGCCGTGGCACCGGGGACGACAAAGCCCAGGCCGCCATCTGGCTCGCGAACTTGATTCAATACAAAAAGGAAGGCTTCAAGCCCGATCGCGACATCATCGTCGCGCTCACCGCCGACGAAGAAGGCGGCGGCCCGTTCAACGGAGTGGATTGGCTCATCGCCAACCACCACGACCTAATCAATGCGGAATTTGCTCTCAACGAAGGCGGCTGGGGCGAAATGATCAACGGCAAGCGTGTCGCAAACTATCTTCAGGTCGCTGAAAAATACGTTCTCAATTTCCGATTTGAAGTGCGCAACAAGGGCGGTCACAGTTCGCTGCCCGTCGCTGACAACGCCATCTATCATCTTGCCGGCGCGCTCGAGCGCCTCTCGCAATTCGGCTTTCCGCTAAAAACGAACGAAGTGACCAAGGCCTATTTTCAGCAAATGGCCAATCTCGAAAACGGTGCACTGAAGCAGGATCTCGCCGCGGTCGCTCAGGGTTCGCAGGAAGCCATGCAGCGCGTCGCCGCCAGTTCGGCCGCGTTTAACGCCACTTTGCGCACCACTTGTGTGGCTACACTCTTGGAAGGTGGCCATGCCATGAATGCGCTGCCGCAGCTTGCCGCCGCTACCGTGAATTGCCGCGTTCTGCCGGAAGATTCCGCCGATTACGTTCTCACCACGCTGCGCAAAGTCGTCGCCGACGATCAGGTTTCTGTCAAACCTTTGAACAAGCCGGATGCCGGCCCTGTCTCTCCGCTGCGGCCCGATGTCATGGACGCCGCGCGCCGCGCCACCGAATCGCATTGGCGCGGGGTTCCCGTCGTTCCCAACATGGTCATGGGTGCCACCGACGGGCGTTCTCTCCGCATCGCCGGCATCCCTACTTACGGAATTCAGGGCATCTTCATTGACCGCGACGACGTCCGCTTCCACGGCCGCGACGAGCGCATCCTCGTCGACTCCTTCTACGAAGGCCAAAGCTTTCTTTACGACTTCGTGAAGCTGCTGGCCAAACCCAACTAACTCGAAAAATCGTAGTTCGAAACTCGAAAAACGAAACTCGATGCACCTGTTGCGGTAAGCGGTTTTGGCCTGTCATCCCGAGCGAGGGATCTGCTTTTTGTGTTTCGATTCTTCGAATGTCGCTTTCCGAATGTCGCTCCTCCAAAGAGGCGACCGGTAGTGGTTCTCTTTTTCTTCCGATTTTCGAATTTCGTTTTTCGAGTTTCGTCATTTCAACTCAGGAGCTTCCAATCAGCCATCCCGTCAAGAACACCAGAACGCCGCCAACCACGACCTGAAATGCCGCCTGTAAGAACGGCGTGTCCATATATCGGTGACGGACGAAGCTAATCACCCCAAGCTCGACCGCCACGAAGATAATTGCCACCAAGACCGCAACATGAAAATTGCCGATCAAGAAAGGGAGCGTATGCCCGATTCCACCCGCCGTAGTCATTAGGCCGGTGATAGCTCCTCGCAACCAAGGTGAACCTCGCCCCGTCAGGGAACCATCGTCGGATTGCGATTCCGAGAATCCCATCGAGATCCCAGCACCGACAGATGCAGCCAATCCCACGAGGAACGCCTTCCAGCTGTTGTGAAAGGCAAAGGCCGCTGCAAACAGCGGCGCTAGAGTCGAGATCGACCCATCCATCAGACCTAGAAGTCCCGGCTGTATCACTTGCAGCAGAAACAATTTGCGGTGCGATTCCTCTTCTTGCGCTTTCGCGTTCGCCGTCAGATGCTTTTCTTCCAGTTCCCCCGCCGTCTGTGTGTGCTTCCGTTCTTCCTCCGCAAGCTGATACAACAATTCGCGCGTAGAGGCGTCGCTCGTCCGAGTGGCCGCTTTGTGGTAGAAGCGCTGCGCCTCCAGCTCCATCACCTCGGCCTGCTTGCGTGCCACCTTCACTCCCAGTGGCCGCACCAGCCACACCGGTCTTCTTTGCAAGAATCCCTTTACGTTTTCCCGCCGAATCAGGGGAATGTGCTCGCCAAAACGCTGCCGGAACATGGAAATCAGCCGGTCGCGGTGCACCACCTCTTCTTTGCGCATGTCCTCGAACATTTGCGCCGTCGACGGATATTCTTCCTTCAGTGCATCCGCGAATTCGCCGTAGATGCGCCCGTCTTCGTCTTCCGCAGCGATGGCGATCGCCAGAATCTCTTTCTCCGTTAACTCTTTGAATTTTTTCAGCATCGTCCTCTTCCTCGCCCCAGTAGTGCCAGGCCTTCAGGCCCGTTCTTCTCTCGCCCTCGCCCCATGTAGAGGCTAGGCTTCAGCCTGGCTCCTCTCTTCCAATTTGAGGGGTAAGAATCGCATAAACACGCTCTTTAAGTCATCTCTGCTGGAAAGTAACCCCACGGCGTTCTTGAAAGCTCGATTTCGTTATATCCTCTCCACAAGGTCCGTTTCGTCCGTCCAAAGTACTGCGAGGAACCCATGTCCGATCAATTCGACATTGTGATTGTCGGTGGAGGTCTCGGCGGGGCAACGCTCGCCAGAAGCATGGCCGGGCGCGGAGCGCGCGTCCTGGTTCTTGAGCACGAAAAGCAATTTAGGGATCGCGTGCGCGGCGAATTCATTACGCCTTGGGGCGTCGCCGAAGCCATGAAATTGGGAATCTACGATCTCCTCTGTGAGCGCGTAGCTCACAAAATCCCATGGGTCGACTTTTTCTCTGCGGAGCAACGGACTGCGCATCGCGATGTGGTTGCCACGACACCCCACCAATGTCCTTGCATCTCCTTCTACCATCCGGAAATGCAGGAGTTGCTTCTTGCCGCGTCCGAACGGGCTGGCGCCACGGTTCGCCGGGGAGCCTCCTTGCAGGAAATCAAGAGCCGCGCGCCGCTTATCGCAGCCATAGCAGAAAACGGTCATACCGAGGAGGTTCAAGCGCGAATGCTGGTTGGCGTGGACGGGCGCTCTTCCGTTGTGCGTTCGGTCGGCAGATTCCAAACCTGCCGCGACCCGGAAAACATGTTGCTTGCCGGCCTGCTATGGGATGACATGTCCTGCTCAGACGATACCAGCCAGCTCATCTTCAATTTTGCTCTCGGTCAGGTTTCCGCCGTCTTCCCTCAGAAAGGAGGTCGCGTTCGGACCTATTTGGGCTTCCGCGTGGATACGCTGCCGCGTTTTCAGGGGCAAGGCGACATTCCGCGATTCATAGAAGGCTGCAAGAATGCCGGAATCAACGCGGCTTACTTCCAAGACGCACAACCTGCCGGGCCGCTTGCGACTTTTGCTGGCGCACACACTTGGGTGGAACATCCTTTCAAGGACGGTGTGGCTCTGATGGGAGATGCCGCCTCTGCGAGTGATCCCTCCTGGGGCCAGGGATTGGGCTCGACCTTACGAGATGTGCGTGTGTTGCGCGACCTTCTTATGTCCACGGAAGATTGGGATGCCGCTGGTCACGCCTACGCCGAAGAGCACGACCGCCACTCCAACGTGACTCGTACGGTCAACAATTGGTACGCCGAGTTCTTCCTGGAAACTGGGCCTGTGGCTGACCAACGCCGCGCTCGAGCGCTGCCCTTGATCGACCAGGACATTACGCGCCAGCCAGACACGCTCTTCTCTGGCCCGGACATCGAGCCGACAGAAGCCATGCGCTGCCGCTTCTTCGCCGAGGATTGATACGCATCTAACCTCTCGGCGTTGTCCCACTACTCATGGGTTGGTTTCAAAGAATTGCGGAATTCGGCTGCTCTCCATTCAAGTTTTGTCCCGCTATCCCACGCAGTTTTCAGCTAAGGCACGATCGCAATGACTCGCAACGGACTCCCCGAGCCGCCGACGATCTTCAGCGGCGCGGCAATGACAATCGCGCCGGTCGGCGGAAGTTGATCCAGGTTGCACAGGCTGGCCAATCCAAACTTGCCGCTGCCGTGCATCAGGTAGTGGTTGGGGAACGGTGGATCAAATGTAGCAGCCTGGCCGGCGTCGGTACCGACCGTCTCTACACCAACACCCAGCACGTCGCGCTCCTTGGCGAGCAGCGTGCTGGTTTCTTTCGCCAATCCCGGAGTGTGCGGCCCATTTTCCTTTAGATTGATGTATTCCTTCGGGTCTGTCCGCTTCGACCAATCGGTACGCAACAGAACCCATGCGCCCGCCGGGATGCGCCCGTATTGTTGCTCCCACTTTTGCACGCGCTCGCCGCTAACCAGATAGTTCGGATTTTTCGCCACTTCCTCGCGGACGTCAATGACGCAAGCCGGTCCTACGAATTTCTGCGGCGGAATGCGGTCCACCGTGTTGTCCGCCAGGTCTTTCCCGGAGACCCAATGCGCGGGCGCATCAAAATGCGTTCCCGTATGCTCACCGGTCTCGAAGCCATTCCAGTACCACGCAGGACCGCGCTCGTCGTAACGGGACAGCTCCCAGATTTTGAACGCCGGCGTGTTGTTCCATTGGCTGGGCAGCGGCAGCAAAGGCGTCTGCGGACTCAAAGGCTGTGTCAGATCGACGATTCGCAGCCGGCTGGCGCGAAGCTCTTCCACTAGCTGCGTCAAAACGAGTGACATTGGCTTCCTCCCAAGTCTTTGAGTGTGCTTTCTCTCGATTCGATCCGGTTCGATAACGCCAGATGATCTTCAGGCTTTCCTGAGCGACTGAATATGCCGTTGGAATTGAAAGCGATTCTCGAGCAGCGTCAGGCCCGTGACGTACGCGGATGGGCCGGTGGCTTCGACCTTGGCGATGATGGTGCTCAACTCGTTCGCCTGTTCGGCGCCCCTCACCGCAGCCTTGAAATTTTCCAGATCGCGCACCGTCGCCACTCTGGGAACGCCCGCGGCGCGAGCGATTCCTTCCAGGTCCGTGCCGGTCCCTGTCGCCGTCGGGAAACCGCCGACAGAAAGCAGGCTTTCGTTATCGAAAACGACATGAACGAGATTCCGCGGCCGGTAACGCGCCATCGTGCTCAGGCTGCCCAGGTTCATCAAAAGCGAACCGTCGCCATCCAGCACGACGACTCTTTGCTCCGGCTTGCACAGGGCAAGGCCTAACCCCGTGGAAGAGGCAAGTCCCATCGCATGCTGCAAATAAAAAAAGTTTGCGCGATGCCCCAGCGATTGCAGCTCGGTCGCCACGGCTCCCATGATGGTGATGACCAGAGACCTTTCCAGTTCCGGGTAAATGGAACGCAGGCAATCCACGCGCAGCATCATTTCTCCCAAGTCATTCCTCCCACATCAGGTCGCGTGTCAGGAGAACCGCCACCGGCTGCAAACTGCTTTCCGCCAGCGTCTGCGCGTGACGAATGCGCTTCTTGACGGTTTCCGCGGCGTCCAGGAAGCAGTAGGGGATGCCCAGCGCCCGCAAGAGCGGCTCGGTCACATTTCCGCCTTGCGTTTGCCACGGATCGCGCTCTCCGAAGGAGCCGCGATAGCTGATCAGCATCAATAGCGGGATTTTGTAAAGATGTGCGAAGGAGACGATTCCGTTAATCGCTGCCAGAAAGCCATGATTCTGCATCAGCATGGCGGACTTCACTCCCGCAAAGTGGGCTCCCGCGGAAATTCCAACTCCTTCCTCTTCCTTGGCGAGCCTCACCAGCGTCATTTCCGGGTCCTGCTCCGCAAGCCGGATGAGATGCACCAGCCACGTCTCCGGCAGCGCCGAGAGCAGACGGACGTCGCACTCTTTCAAAGCGCTGTAGATCAGGCTCGAGCTGGGCAAAGATACCGGCACAGTTGCCCCCAAGGACGCCGAGACTATAACGCAACTTCCTTACCCGCGGAAACTGCGACACGTCGTGCCCCTTCCTCAGGTTTTTGTAGGGGGCCGCCTTTTTACACTGAACGAAGCGAAGGGCTGTGGCGGGCTATTTTTGTAGAGGCCGGATTTCAGTTTACCTTGAGCTTCGAAGTGAGTGCAGCCTAGGAGTCACTCGCCACCGCTTTGGAACTCGATGCCTCAAAACTCTGCACCGCCGCCGCCTCGTTCGGAAACGTCTCAAATACCGGCAGGAGCTTGGCGTATTCCAGCGCCTGCCTGAAGTTTGGGCCCAGGCTGCAAAGCGTCATCCGCCCGCCCTTTTCTTTTGTATTTCGATGCGTTTCGATGAGCGCCCCAAGCCCGGCGCTATCAATGTAGCGTGCGTGCTCCAGATTAATGACAATCCTCTTGGTCCCCGAGGAGAGCAGGTTGCTCACCGTCGTGCGATATCCACTGCTTTCGTCTCCCAGCACCAGCCGCCCGTTCAGCGCCAGGATGCAGATTCCATTCGCCTCATGCTGCGTAATCTCCAAAGCCATAAGCCTTCCCCCTGTGTGGACGCCCCCATTTCCCCGCCCATGAAGTATACGCGGCTCAATTCCCATTTGAGAATCGCTCACTCACCCACCCTGTCATTCCGAGCCTGCCTGCCGCAGGCGGCGGAGCGAGGAATCGTGGCTTAATTTCAGTACCGCCCCAACCGATGATGCCTCGCTAAGCGATCACCCGCCCCTGATGGTTATATCTGGGCATCCCGTGCGCCGCGCCGGGACATAGCACCAAGGTTTTTTTGATTTATTTTCGGATTTTCCTTGACTTTATTCTTACTCTGTAGTACACTCTGTTTGGCCGTTGGGGCAGACTCTTTGTGTGCCCGGTTGACGACTATGAACGGCCATCGCCACATCCATCAAAAGCTTCCCGACACCCGCGCAGTCAGCCACTATAATTCCCATAACTCCTTCCGAATCACATCCTTAGCAGACCCCCACACCTTAACCCCCATAGAATCACATCCTTGCAAAAAAACGGGGGGAGGGGGTACGATCTTTCCTCATCCTCCAGTTTTCCGTATATTCTTCCAAGTTCCGTATGCCGTAAGTCCTTTGTTTGCCACTTTTACGAAAACTACCGGGGTGGGGGTACGCCAGGCCATTCAATCTTCAAGTTTTACTTTAACTCGCTATGCTTGCGGCCCGCCTCAGAAAGCGGCCCCTTCAAAAGATAAGCGGCAGCAGGGCTGCCACCCTCCAGAATACGAGGCGCGCCCTTTAGAAGAAGGCGGCGGGGGAGACGTGGAAGCGTTTGCTGAGGCGGGCGATGTGGGTTTTGTTGAGGGCGCGTTTCTTGTGGAGCACTTCGGAGAGGATGCTTTCGGAGCCAAAGATGGACACCAGATCTTTTTGACGGAGGTTGTGGGCGTCCATCAAGGCGCGAAGAACTTCGACGGGAGAAGCATCGGGAATGGAATGATGCTCTTCTTCGTAGGCTTCGACGAGCGTCAGAAGGACGGCGGCATATTTCTCTTCTTCGGGAGTGGGATGCTCCTTGGCAGCGAGTTTTTCCAGAACGGAGAGGTAGTGCTCATGCTGACGCTCGGAGGTGATGGGAGCGGGGGAGCTGACGGGAAGCTCGTATTTTTCAGGAACGGTAACGATCATTTCAGCCAATCCTTTTCGTCGTATTCCGCATGGCTCAGAATGCGCCGGATATACACCATTCTCCATTCGTATTTGATGACGGCAATCAGCCTGCAGCGGTTATGGCTTATGTCGAAAACCACGAAGCGCCCGACGACATCGCAATTTCTCCAGCTATTGCGAACTTCCGCAAAGTTTTTCCAGTCCGCGTTCTTGGCGATTTTGTACCAAGCGTTCAGGGACGCGCCCCATTCGCTGTGATTAGCGGCCGCCTCCCGGAGGGCTTTGCGGCTGACAATCCGCATGGGAACATCTTCGCATTTTGCGAAGTCGGAGTCAAGATGCCGAGGCCCATTGAGCGACGTTAGAGCGTGGTGTACAGGATCTGGACGTACACGTCGCCGGGGAAGAAGCCATGGCCCCAGGCGTCTTCGAGGTCGGCGAGGGGCTTGGCGGCGGCGGCTTCCTGGGCGGACTTTCCCGCGGACTTCAGCTTGCCCACGCGGTCGCGCGTAGTGACCAGCATGTCGCGGAATTTCTGGATGTCGGCTTTGGTGGCCAGCGGGCCGTGGCCGGGGACGATCTTGGTGTCGTTGTTGGCCAGCTTCAGGATCTTGTCGTTGGCGGCGATCATCCCGCTGACTTTGCCGCCCGTGCTGGCGTCGATGTACGGATAAATGCCGTTGAACGACAAATCGCCGGTCTGGATGACATTGGCTTTTTCATAGTGAATGAAGATGTCCGTGTCCGTGTGCGCGGGAGCGACGTGCTCGAGCGCGAGCGTTTCGCCATTGGCTTGCAGCTTGTGCGTGGTGGCGAAGGTTTGCGCCGGCAGAGTGTCCGCGGGCGAAGCAGGGAAGTGCAGGTTGAGAACGAGCAGGTCGTGCGCCTCGGACATGCGCTTCTTGGTGTTTTCGTGCGCGAGAATCGTGGCGCCAGCGGCGTGAAGAGGGCCATTGTTGTCCACATGATCGAAGTGCCAGTGCGTGTTGATCACCGTTTTCACCGGCGCGTTGCTGATGGCGTCGAGCGACTCCTTGAGCTTGGACCAGGCGGGTTGGACGAAATTGTCCACGACCAGCTTGCCGTCGGGGCCGGTGAGGACGGTGACGTTTCCGCCCGGGCCGGAGAGCATGGTCAGATTGTCGGCGAGCTTTTGCGCCTGGATGGGGTTCGCGGCCATTTGCGCGCGAAACGCGGCAACCGGATCCGCAGGAGGTGCGCTCTGCTGCGCCGCATTCCATGGCGCATTCCCCAAAAACGAAGCGCGCAGCGAAGCCGGGAAGAGTTGCGCCAGGAAGGCGCTGCCTGCCACAGTGGCGGAATCGCGCAGCATCGCGCGGCGTGAAGTGGGTTTCAGAAAGGAGTTCGAGGACATAGTTTCACCTTTCGATTTGAGATGGTTTCCTGCTGGGTTAGGGAGGCAATATACCCCATTTTGAGGAGCCTCGAAAAGATTTAATACAGAGGACCCAGAGTTCGGAACACAGAGGACACAGATGAAGAGCAGAAGCCAGAAAGGGAGAAATGCGCGGCATTGCGTCGCTGAAAAACGAGCGGTCTTTGGCTTGACATCTACAGAAAATCAGATATTCTGATAATCAGACTCATGAAGAAGACCAGCATCAGCCTTACCGAAGCCGCACGCAATTTTGCTGATTGTGTGAACCGCGTACACTACCAAAACATGACCTTTGTGTTGCTGAAGAACGGGGAACCATTCGCTCGGCTTGTGCCCGACGACGAGAAAGTATGTTCCGGACGTGATCTGGCGGAGGTCCTCGCAAAGACCGAGCTGCAAGCGAATGAAGCAAAGGCATGGCACCGCGAGCTACGGAGTGGCCGCAGAATGCTCAAAGCTCCAGCCAACAAATGGCGATAATTCTGGACGCAGACGTCATTATCCGGGGTGAGAGAGGGATGTTCGACCTCGGAAAGTGGGTGGCTTCCCTCCCTAATGAGCAGTTTGAAGTTGCCGCAATCACGGTTGCTGAGCTCTGGCACGGAGTAGAGCGCGCAAGCGGAAAGCAGAGGGCCGCCCGCGAACAATACCTGGAAGCCGTCTTGTCGCCATTGCCGATCGTTCCCTATACCGAACATACAGCGTATGAACATGCGCGGATTTGGGCAGAGCTCGAAGCTGCGGGCAAAAGGATTGGGTTCTACGACCTGATTGTGGGGGCTACAGCATTGCTACGCGGAAGCCAGGTAGCTACGTTCAACAAGAAACATTTTGCTGCAATCAGAGGCCTGAGCGTCGTCGATCCGAAGTAGTGCGGCAGCACGGATAACAGACTGCGCTGCACTTATTTGGCACAGATTCCGCTAAACCATGAAGCCCTGGCTGCGGCAGACCTGGACGATGCCGAGGCGGTCGTCGGCGCCAACTTTTTGCTTCATGCGGTAGAGATGATTCTTCACCGTTTGCTCGGAAAGGCAGAAGCGGTTGGCAATTTCCTTGTTGGTGAGTCCTTCGGCGACCAGCGGAATCAATTGTTGCTCGCGGCGCGTGAGGCCGAGGCGTTGGTGGACGCTGGCGGAAGGGAAGCAAGAGGCTTCGTGCTCGATATAGCGAAACAACGCCGCGCAGAGCGATCCGGGACAAACCGCTCTTCCGCCGTGGATGGCCTTTACAGCGTCAACGACGTCTTTTGCGGAAGTGTCGCGAGGAAGATAGCCGCGCACGCCGGCGCGAATGCATTGCAGGAAGTTGGTTTCGTCGCCGGTGACGTCGATTAAGAGAATGAGGAGGTCCGGATTGCCCGAACGAATTCTGCGAATCGCGGCCAGGTCCAGTTCAAGATTTCCTTTGGAGGAGAGGAGGAGAATTTCGGCATCGTCGATTGTTGATAGAACAGACGCTTGGGGTTCGGAAGGCTGCCGTTGATCGTCCTTTGGGAGCGAACTTTGAACGGTGCTTTGATTTAGGTGCTCAAACGACTCCGCGGCCTCGCTGGTGATGACTTCGATATCGCCATTTTTAGTGAGCATGCGGGAAAGGGCTTCGCGCAGGAGGCGGTTCTCCGCGGCCACAAAGACTCGTGGCTTGGCTGAGTGTCGCAACGCGCCGCTGCCATTCGAGCCATTTCCAGTGGCCTCTCCGCGAACGTGCCCGTTGGCGGCCATGTTGCTTCGCCCGTTGCCATTGGAGACGCAAGTTCCACTTCCATTCGAGCGAGCGTGCCCATTGCCATAGGAACGAATCGGGGCCCCTGGGCGCTCCTCGACTTGCAAACACCGCCGCGTGGCCGTGTTCATGACGGAATCCCCCTTGTACTCAGTTTCCTAACCCAGCCTGGCCCTGGGTGTTACTTACTTGTGGAAAATGCTGGTGCTTTATTAATGCGATAGCAACTTTGAGACCGACTATGCGCCTTGTGAGTTTTCTTTGGGTTCGCCGTAACTTGTTACGTGGGAAGCCTTTACACTCTCTCAGGGAACTGCTTGGTGGGAACGCTGCTTCTCCTTTTGGTATTCCGCTTGGTTGGGTACTCCATTTTGGGACTTTCTCCCCGCTTTCGGCGGCGAGTCCCATTTCCTCCTCACGTTTCCCTCACCTTCGCCGGGCTCCGTCTTTCTTTTGTGGTACCTCCGTACTACTATTCTCCTGCGACGCATTACCCCTTTACGGGTACGTCTTCGCTATAGGTTTTTTTGTCGCCTCCGAACTAGACTTTTCTTGGATAAATAGCTACCCGTCCGGAGAGTCGGTTTCGCCATGGCGACGCAATCTGAAGCATTTCGTGAACTGATGACCAAGAAGCCCACAACGGCAGCACCCACCAATCAAGTGGCGGCGCAGACCGAGCGGCGCGGCAATCGGCGCTGCAAAATCACGCAACTGATGCGCATTCGTCCGTCGGATCCGAAGAAACCGCATTTCGAGGATTTGCGCGGTTCAGTAAGCGTGTCGCGGTCTGGCGTGTATTTTCAGTCTAACGAGCCGGGCTACGAAGTGGGCCTGCGGCTGTTTGTGACCATGCCTTATTCCAATGATCCCGCCTCGCTGAATCGTGAGTATCTAGCGGAAGTGGTTCGCCGCGACACTTTGCCAACAGGAATGTTCGGCATCGGGATCAAAATCCTGATGGAGATGGGCATTCAGCACTCCTACAACTTCGGCGGCAGCACACCGTTTTAAACCAGCCGACAGCTGACAGGTAACAGTCAACAACTGACAATTGGAGATGGATTCATCGCGCGAAACCCGCGCGATGCCGAGAGTACTTCGACTTCGTAGGCCGACGCGTTCAAGGAACGAACGCGGAAGAGGAAGTCGGCCTGCTACCCTCAGAATGACACGTTTCTCCAGGCTTCTTTCCACTCTGGAATCATTCGCCTTTATTCATTGCGGTGAATGAGCCTGTCAGGGGATTGCATGGGTCCTAAAACAAGAACGGGCGTCCCAGTTAAGGGGCGCCCGTTCCTGTGTTTGGGGGTGGAGAAAACTCGTTACGAGGCCTGCCCGAAAAGCCGCATGGTGCGGTGGCGGATCATGCCCAGCTGGCGGTTCAAAGGATGCTTGCGGGACAGGAAGGTCAAAACCGGGGCGCGGCGCTGGGTAAGCTTGTTCATGGCGATGGTCAAGCGCACATCGCGGCGGGCAAATTTCAGGCCGGATTCGAGGGCTTCGCGGGCGTCTTCGCGGCGGCCGGCGGCGGCGTATACCTCGGCCAAATTCAAGTAAAGCTGCGCCTGGTTTCTCTTCATGCGAACAGCGGAGTCACAGAGGCGCTCGGCTTCACCCCATTTCCCTTCGGAGCGCGCCAAGACCACGCCCAAGTAGGACATGTAATAGGGGTTGTTCTTGTCGAGGTCTACTGCTTTCCGCATGTGGGGAAGAGCTTTGTCGGCGTGTCTGTCTCGAAGGAGGGTCAAGCCGGTCTTGAACTCCCGAAAAGCTTCGGTATCCATCATGGTCTCACCTCAGTTGCCCCCGGCGAATCGGGTTAGCAAGAGAATTGGATTTGCAGGGAGTGGGGCGTTCCCGCGAAGCGCGGAGGGGTGTGCGCGCCAACCGCAATTGGGAAGTGCCAAGAAGGAGTGTTCCGCAAAGCCAGGTCAGCAGCGGAACGGCAAGCACGACGGTTGCGAGAATGTTTCCCATCCCAGTCATTTTTGAACGTACACGACGATTGGCGAAGAATCTACTGAACGGGAGGACAGTCTTGGTGCAGCGGGACTGGCGTTGTAAGGGTCGTGGCGGGGACAGGTAGTACTTTGTAGATCGTTGGTCCCGTGTCGACGGTACTTTTTGAGAGGGGAATTGAGGAGCAAATTTTGCGACCAACGAATAGCGCCGAGCACAACTGTGGACTTGCCGAAATTGAGTAGACACTCTACAGAAAGTAGGGTAGTGTGTCTACACAATGAATCGACAGGCAACTTCACGGGTTGAGCTGCTGCAAGGGACCCTTGAACTGCTTATCCTTCGTACTTTACTTACGGGACCCGCTCACGGCCACGCGATCGCGAAGCACATTCATCGCACATCAGAGGAGTTACTTCAGATCGAGACCGGGTCGTTGTATCCGGCACTTCATCGTTTGGAAGCGAAGGGGTGGATTGCCGCGGCCTGGGAACTGTCCGACAAAGGCAAACGAGCCAGGTTCTATCGTTTGACGCCGCTCGGCCGAAAACAGCTCGTTTCCGAACGATCGAAGTGGCAGGCCTTCGCCCGTGCTGTCGGGTTGATCCTCAATCCAGCCGATCAGGAGGGCCCATGAACATCTTCTTGCGCAAGCTGCGCTGGCTAATGCATCGCCGGGAAAAAGAAGCCGAACTGCGTGAGGAACTTCGATTCCACCTGGCAGAAGAAGCGGAAGAGAACCGGGCGGAAGGATCGACAAACGACGAGGCCGAAAGGGCTGCGCGCCGCGAACTGGGCAACCTAACGCTGATCGAAGAGGACACGCGAGCCGTGTGGGGGTGGCCGTTCATCGAACAGCTCGGCCAGGATCTGCGCTACGCATTTCGCACCATGTCTGCGAACCGGCTTTTTACCCTCCTGGCCATTGCGTCTTTGGCGCTCGGCATCGGGGCTAACACGGCGATCTACAGTTTCATGGATGCCATTCTGCTGCGCTCGCTACCGGTTCGCGATCCGCACTCTCTGGTCGTGCTGAATTGGCGCGCGAAGTGGGCTTATAAGGACTCGGTGATGCACAGCATGAGCGGCAGCACATGGGGCGATAGCAAGTCGGGCGAAACCAGCGGCATTTTCCCTTATCCAGCTTTCGAACTGTTCCGCAAGAGCGATTCGGTATTCTCGAGCGTGTTCGCTCACTTCCAATTCTGGGAGTCGCGCAGGCTGAACGTAGCGATCCGAGGTCAGGCCGACATTGCGAATGGCTGGAGCGTATCGGGGGATTATTTTCGCGGGCTGGCTGTGGCTCCGGCGGCGGGGCGGCTGATCCTTGCGGACGATGATCGGCCTGGGGCTTCGGCAGTGGTTGTGGCCAGCTATGGGTTCAGTCAAAGGCATTTCGGAGACGTCGCCAACGCGGTTGGACAGCAGGTTTTGATCGACAACGTTCCATTCACGCTGGTGGGTGTAGCTCCGCCGGAATTTTTTGGCGTGGACCCCGCGGGGTCGCCAGAATTGTACTTTCCGATGCACGCCAACGAGTTGCTAGGAGCCGGACACCAGTTTGGTTTTACGCCGGACGCCTATCTTGCCCAGAACTATTATTGGACCCAGATCATGGGCCGATTGCGACCTGGAATCAGTTTAGAAGAAGCGCAAGCGCGATTAGCACCGGAGTTTCGGCAATGGGTAGCCAGCACTGCATCCAACGATGGGGAGAGAGCGAACCTACCCGAACTTGTGGTGAAAGAGGGTGCGGCTGGGTTGGACAGCCTGCGGCGGAGGTACTCAAAACCTTTGTATGTGCTGTTGACGCTGGTGGGGTTGATTCTGGCGCTGGCGTGCGCCAACGTTGCCAATCTACTGCTGGCGAGGGCGGCGGTGCGGCGACGAGAAATCGCGCTACGGATAAGCCTCGGGGCGAGCCGTGCGCGTGTGTTGCGCCAACTGCTTACGGAGAGCGTTCTGCTGGCCTCGCTCGGCGGAATTCTTGGGGTATTCTTCGCGCTCTGGGGAATCCGCTTCCTCACTTGGCTACTGACAAGTGGGCGGGCGGATTCTACCCTGCGCGCGGAACTGAACTGGCATGTGCTAGGCGTCGCCGCGGCACTTTCTCTTGTGACCGGCGTCCTTTTCGGCCTTGCTCCGGCGTTGCAGGCGACACGCGTGGACGTGATGCCAGCGCTGAAGGGATTGCGTGGAGGTTCGGCGAGCAGACCGCCTTTCTTCCGCCGCGTGAGCCTGAGCCAGATGCTCGTGGCTGGGCAGATTGCGATCACGCTGGTCCTGCTGTTTGCCGCCGGCTTGTTCGTGCGGACGCTGTCCAATCTGGAATCAATCGACGTGGGCTTCAACCGCGAGAACGTGCTGCTATTTCAAATCGATGCCCGGAAGGCCGGGCACAAGGACCCGGAGATTTCCTCGTTCTACGGCGAACTGCGCAAACGGTTCGGCGCGATTCCGGGGGTGCGCGAAGCTAGTCTTTCGGAAGATTCGTTGATTGATGCTGGTACCGGCCTTCCTCTCGGAGTATCCGGCCAGCAGCCGAATCCAGAGAACCGCATTTTGAGTGTAGGGCCAGAATTCTTTCGAACCATGCAGATTCCGATTCTGGAGGGCCGCGACTTAGAGGAGCGTGATCGAGCAGGCTCAACGGCCGTTGCAGTGGTCAACGAGGCGTTTGTGAAGACGAATTTTGGCGGACGAAACCCGCTGGGGCAACACCTGCTTCTGTGGAAGGCGGGGGAGGAACTACTGTCGAAGCAGGTGCTCGATCCCGGCAAGAAACTCGCGCGGGACATGGAAATTGTCGGTGTATGCCGCAACGCAAGCTATGGCAGCCTGACCCGAGCAACTCCCCCGGTGGCGTACCTCCCTTACGACCAGGGCTACCCGGAGGTGGACCATATGGTCTACGCGTTGCGCACCTCGGGAGATCCGCTCCGCTATGTCAATCCAGTACGGGAAATAGTGCGAAAGGCGGACGCGCGCGTTCCGATATCAGACGTGAGGACGCAGGTGGCGGAAATCGACCAGGTAGTTAGTCAGGAGATCACCTTTGCCGGGTTGTGCAGCGGATTTGCGACGCTTGCTCTAGTGATCGCTTGCGTGGGGCTGTACGGCACCATATCGTACTCCGTGGCACAGCGCACGAGCGAGATCGGGATAAGAATGGCCTTGGGAGCGCAACGCGGCAAGGTGTTGCAGATGATTTTACGCGAAGTCCTCTCACTGGCTGGAGCGGGGCTGGTGATAGGCGGAGGTGCTGCGATGGCGTCGTCGAGGTTCGTAGAATCGCTCCTGTGGGGGATCAAGCACAATGATCCGCGATCACTTACATTGGCAGTCGCGACCTTGTTGGGGGCTGCACTCCTTGCCGGGTACTTGCCTGCACATAAGGCGTCTCGAATCGACCCAATGGGTGCGCTACGGCATGAATAAGTCGAGTCGCGTCATTCAGCTTTACCGTGGTAATTGGTAAGCGCCATGGCGTTAAGCGCGACGTCCAAAGAGACATTGCTCTTCTTCAGCAAACGAAGTTTGGCTTTGGACTGGCCGCAGGCGCCGGGGCTTGAGTGGTGACAGTCTTACCGGTCATTGTGAAGTCTAGTCTTCACGCGGTTGCGGCTGGAATTCGGTGGATATTTCGGGATTGGCCGATGCGGTGGTGTCGGCTTCTTTTGCCGCGCGTTTAGCCTCTTTTTTTTGAGCCCGTTTTTCGGCTTTGGCGCGCTGTTTTTCCTGGCGTTTCATTTCTTTTTGGCGCTTTTGGAACGTAACGCTCATGGAGCCTCCTCGCGAGTCCGATTAGCCCAATCCACGACGAAAAAAACGAATATGGAGTTACCAGCGGGGTTCTCGCGGCTGGCGTGCGGATTCGCGGTAATCCTCGTTGGAGAATCCGCCGCGGCCACGTCCGCTGTTATGACCGCCCCCGGGGCGGCCGCCGCCATTACCGCGCGGACGGTCGGCTTTGGGCTGAGCTTCGTTGACCTTGAGATTGCGTCCGCCGAACTCTTTGCCATCGAGGGCGGCGATGGCTTTGGCGGCTTCGGCATCATTGGGCATTTCCACAAAGGCGAAGCCGCGAGCCCTGCCGGTCTCGCGATCGGTGACAATATGAATGCGCCCGATCTGGCCGAAGGGCTGGAATAGTGCGGTCAAATCGGCTTGCGTGGTTTGAAAACTCATATTTCCGACAAAAAGGCTTTTCATACGATTTCTCCATTTGAATTTTTCTGATGCGAGCAGAGCCTGTTCATGGGCACTACCTCACAAAGAATCTTTATAGAACGCGCGGACAAACCTCGAACGCGAGGGGTGGCGCAGTTTGCGGAGCGCCTTGGCCTCAATCTGGCGAATGCGCTCGCGAGTGACAGCAAAAGTCTGGCCGACTTCTTCAAGAGTGTGCGGATTACCGTCCTCAAAGCCAAAGCGCATGCGAATGATGCGCTCTTCACGCGGATTCAAGTGCTGCAACATGGAGGCGACATTTTTTTGGAGACTGAAGTGGATGGCCGTGTCTGCGGGAGAGGCAACGGCTTTATCTTCAATAAAATCGCCGAGATGAGCGTCTTCTTCTTCGCCGATGGGGGTCTCGAAGGAGATGGGCGTCTGAGCAATTTTTCTGGTGCTGCGGACCTTTTCAAGGGTGATGTCCATGCGGCTGGCCAACTCCTCGGAGGTAGGCTCGCGGCCAAGTTCCTGAACGAGCTGCCGGGTGCAGCGGGCGAGCTTGTTAATGACCTCGATCATGTGGACGGGAACGCGGATGGTGCGCGCCTGGTCGGCAATGGCGCGCGTGATGGCCTGGCGAATCCACCAGGTGGCGTAGGTGGAGAATTTATACCCGCGGCGCCAGTCGAACTTGTCCGCGCCTTTCATCAGGCCGAGATTTCCTTCCTGGATGAGATCGAGGAACTGCAAGCCATGATGCGTATATTTCTTGGCGATAGAGACTACCAAGCGAAGGTTGGCTGCGGTGAGTTCCCGTTTGGCCTGTTGGGCGTGGGCTTCGCCGCGCCGAATAACGCTGAGCGAGCGCTTGAGAGCGATCAGCCCTGAGTGACTGGATCCTTCCATTTCGTTCAGACTGGCGCGAGTGGAGCGAAGCTGGCTGCGCGCTTCGGCGGCGCGTTCCCCGCGAGCGAAGTCCGCGAGGCGCTGTAAGCGGCGAACGTCGCGCTCCAGGGTTTGGAGGCGCTCGACGAACGCGCGAAAGTGGTCCACCAGGCGCTTGCGTTCACGCCAATGGAGAGGAATCTTGCGGATGGCGAGTGAAATCCGGACGCGCGTGCGGGCCAGCCCCCATTTGGCGCGAATGTAAGATGGCTTTTTCGATTTTGGGGTGGCGGCAAATTTCTCCGCTTGGCGGAGGGCGGTTTCATAGAGCAGAGCTATGGAGTCGATTTGACGGAGAATTTGACTGGTCTTGCGGGCAATTTTTTCTTCCGTGACTTCTTCGTCGGGGAATTGGACAACTTCCTTGATGGAGCGGGTACCCAGGCGCAAGGCGGCCCCGACGGAAACGAGTTCCTTAACAATGACGGGCGAGCGGGTGATGGATTTCATCACCAGGACATTGCCTTGCTCGATGCGCTTCGCGAGGACCACTTCGCCTTCGCGAGTGAGCAAAGGCACCGAACCCATTTCGCGGAGATAGAGGCGGACGGGATCCTGGGACTTGGAATCCTCGCCGACGCTCAGGTCGAGGTCGGAGTCCGCGGCGAATTCCTCTTTGTGGCCGACGTCAGGAGCGTCCACAGCGGTCGCGGCGCGCGCGGCATTTGCTGCGGTCAGGTCTTCGTGTATTTCGATTCCCTGGCGTTCCAAGAGAGCTAACAGGTCGTCGATTTCCTGGGACGAAAGCACATCGGGCGGAAGGCTATCGTTGATCTCATCATAAAGGAGATAACCGCGCTCCTTGCCGATGACCAGGAGTTGCTGGAAATAGCCGAACTCGTCTTCAACGGGACGCGCCAAGAATGCTCCTATGCTCGCGTGAACGGAATGTTGCAAGCGAGATCAAAAGTTTTGGTCTTCCGCGGACTTCCAGGGGACGCGCTTGGCCTTGGGGGTGTGTGCGTCCCTGTACTCGGTTAGCTCTTCATCGGATACCGAGAAGGTGGAGGACGGAGGAAGATCGAGCTGGGAGGCAAATTCGCGGCGCAGCCTGATGGAGCAGATCGCGGGCGCATCCTGGTAGCGCGCGCGGTGTGCCGAAAACGCCTCGTTCGGGATGGTCACAAAGTAGTTGGACGATTCTCCGCCGAGCCCGCGAAGACTAAAGGCATATTCGCGGAGTGCTCCCTTGGTCTCAAATCCAAGGTATTGCAGGACAATCGGCTGATCCACGAGAGCCGCCATTTCTTACCGAAAGGCAGTCGCTGGTTGGGCTTAAGGAGCCTCGTGGAGATGGGAGGTTTCGAAAGGCAACGAACGCAGCCATAGCCATGATGACACACTTATGGCTCCGGGTATATATAGTTCTTAAAAAGTTAATTCATTCCCAGGGAAGGTGCTAGCCTTGCCCTCGCAACCACATCCCTCGCTTTTATCGAGTCATTCGATCTGCTTGATTGCGAGTGGCTAATTCGTGTCTCTTGGAAGGACACTTTCTTTACCCCAAAGCTGGTTGCGAATTCATTTGGTGACGAGCAAAAGAAGCTAGAAGTTATCTCATAAACACTTTCAAGGCACTGAGCCATTGAAACTTATGGCCAATCGCGTAAACCGAGAGCATGGATCTCACCGACGCCCAGTGGG
>Ga0209166_10000600_pt1 | contig 37268 bp, 40 predicted proteins | sample Coa_R1_3_FD_187151 | JGI IMG/M metagenome (GOLD analysis project Ga0209166, IMG submission 187151) | Surface soil microbial communities from Centralia Pennsylvania, which are recovering from an underground coalmine fire - Coalmine... | ecosystem: Environmental > Terrestrial > Soil >...
TCCAACGGCACCATAGGTCCGTCATTTGCGCCGCAGAAAGCGCTACCCGTTTTCCTTGAGCCATAAACACCACCTTTGAAGAGCAGATTTATATCAGATGGTGTTGCACCGACCTATTGAATGCACCCTTATAATCGGACGCTTTACGCTTATCTTGCTCCACGCGCCTCAGAGATTCTCTACATCGGCAAGGCAGACGGCTGCACCGTGCGCGAGCGATGGCGAGAAAAGAGGCAGTTTTGGGCCGACCTGGAAAGAGAGCGCAATATCAAGTCGCATCGCGTGATTGTTGCGGAGTGGGACATACCAGCGGATTGTCGTATGACTCGGCAGCTTCTAGCTGATTCTGAGAGCCTGCTCATCTACGAAGTCAAACCGTGGGGCAATATTCAAGCCCAATCTTCACGCATCCAGAGGGCGGGGTTGAAGGTTGAGTGTTGTGGTGCGTGGCCACTTTCCAAACGGATCTTTCAAGATACTTGAGAATGAATACTGCTCCCGAGCGCCGGATGGCTCTTGCATCGCACTTCAACTTGACGGAAGTCAGGACGGTTCCCGGCCCTGCTGTACCTCACGAAGCTCTTTTTGTGCCCGCTCCAAATCAATTAGGCGCTGCTCGAGTTCAGCACGAAAGATTTCCGCTTGCTCGTAAAGCCGGGCGTTCTGAATGGCAACTGCAGCAGGGATCGCGAGAGATTTCGCAAGGCGCAAGTGTTCCTGCGTAAACGCCTGAGCATGAGAATCACCCAGCGAAAGAAGTCCGAGCACCTGTTGCGATGCAACGAGCGGCACACACAACCACGAGCGCAGATGGGAAAAACCCCTGAAAGCGGCCCATCCTGTCTCTGCCGCCGTGTTCGGAATCAGCAGACTGTTCCTGCCCGCGAGAACATGCATGAGAAATTCGCTGTCCTTTGCGTCAAAGGTGGAGAGAGATTTTGGGATGCGACGACTGGGTTCGTTCCCTTGCACCTGACGCGCAAGGAAGAGACGGGTGTCGGCTTCCACCAAAAGGATGCGGGCCGATTCACAAGGAACCAGTGTCAAGAGGGACTGGAGAAGAGTGTCCAGAACGTAGTCCATGCTGAGATTCTGTGTAAGCGCAAGAGTAGTTTTGCGGAACGCGTCAGCCTCCGCACCTGCAGACTCTGCCCTGTCCAGGTTCCGAGCTATCTCCTCTTCGGCGGATTTTCGTGCTGAAATTTCCTGGGCAGTTCCTACGAGGCGTCGAACAATCCCGGCAGAATCTCGAACGGGAAATCCGCGGACCCACACCCACCGAGTTGCCCCATCCGGTTTAGTAATGCGGAACTCCTCGTCGAGTTGGCCCGTTTGAACCGATTCGGCCAACCGAGAAAGAACGCGGACGCGGTCCTCCGGATGTATGACCTCTTCATAGGACTTGGGATCTTCCCGGAGTGACTCGCAGGATCGGCCCGTGATCGTTTCATACGCCGGGTTGACGTAAAGGACCTTCATGTTTTCAGCGTCCAGCATCCAGAAAATCTCCTGAATGTTGGTGGCCATCTGCTGGAATCGTTCTTCGCTTTCGCGCAAGGCCGTTTCGGCTAACTTCCTCCGAGAGATGTCACGAACCACAGCGACGTGCCGCCCAGGTAGAAAGTGCGCCTTCGCCGTATATTCAACAAAGATCGTCTTGCCGTCGCCTCGCAGAACCTGTGTCTCCCGGTGTTCGTGCCTGTGGTCGAGGAAACGATTCCAGTTGTCCTTGAATTCTCCTGCACCCGCGTAGAACTTCTGGATGGGCTCTCCAACCAGATCGTCGTGGTCGACTCCAAGCAACTTCAGTGCCGCTGAGTTGGCTTCGAGACACACTCCCCGGTCATCGAGAATCACAATGCCATCGAGTGTGCTGTCGAAGACGGATTTGTATTCGCGTTCGGTAGCATCAAGCGCGTTAGCCGTCTCCCGGTGTTCACGACGAGCCAGAAGCAGAAATCGAACATGCAGGACAATAGCTATACAGAGAGCAATGAGAACAAGGGTGAGCAAAACGGAGGACAAAGACCCACGATAGAGACGCGCTCCAAATGCAGTCGCGAGCAAGGTTATGGCTGCGAAGGAAATGAGAATCGAGCCGGCCCGCATCCAGCGCGGCGGCTTGGTCCTAGAGACCCCTGTGGGCGGAGTTTGTATGGCGTCACCGCTGCAGCGGACTCTGGCCTACTAGGCCTAAGCGAGACCCCCACAAGGCAAAGGGCATCGGGCAGTTCCGCTCCAATACCTTCACCATTCTGACAGGATGCTATGCCCAGACGTGTGGAGAGTCAATACACCTCATGCAGCCTATGGGCCGGTGCCGTGGATACCGGGGGAACAGAACCTAACGTCCAGCCGGCCACCGTCGGTCCGGGAGGCCCCGCCGTCTCGGGCATCCGTGGTGTGCGCTTTGGCGGTGTACGGGACTTTCTCGATATGGGCTATTGGAGATTCTCTTACTTGTTCGGCTTGAGTCATTGCGGATTCCTTTCTGAAAAACTTTTCGTGACGCATATCCCATCGAATCGGTTGCGATGAAGCGATAGGACCAGAAGCGCGGAGGCGAAACGATTGGACAAAGGTATCGTCGATACTTTGGAATCAGTCGGCGCGACGAGCGGCGCTCACACTCCCGTTTCCATCAAAGCCTCGGACAGCGCGCAAAATTCCCTCACGCAGCACACCGCCATGCTGCTCTTCGAAGGGCTTGCCGACTTAGCCTCGATAAGAAAATGTCGAAGCGACTTCCGTCGAGTAGGCATTCAAACCAGCCGCCGAGGAACCACGGGTGGGTTTTGGCTCGACGATTTCCTGATCAAGATGTCATCTGGAATTGGAAGATAAGTGGCCGGCCTCACCTGCAATCGACTGGCAGAAGGGACGGCTGCAAATTGCCAGGGTCCAATTGAATCGAGCGGGGTTTAACTGGGGTACAAAACGATGAGTTTTCGCCCCTCAATTAGCAAGGCGCAGTTCGTCCCCTTCTCTGCGTCCACGATGAGTTGTGTTTGTGCATAGACATACGCCGGGTGTTCTACCTAGGGGTAACTACGGCCCTCTGATTTGCGATGGACTGTGGGGCTGCATTGTCACTTCAAGAACGGTCCAGACATGAACGGGCTTGGTAGTTGCGCGTCCCACGTTTGCTTACAATGGGCACATTCCACCTCAGGTAACCAAGGATGATTGTATGGACGTCAACGCGGATGGCAGCAAATATGACTGTTGATCTTAGTTCCTCCACATATCGACGTAGGTGATCTTGGCATAGTGCAGCTCGGTTTTGTGGTAATGGGCATCTGTTAAGTCTTTTGAGTAAATCGTCGCGCAGTTTAGCTCCAGAACATCGTACCCATACCACCACGCGGCAAACTCGCTCGTGTGGCCGGGGCCGAATGGGAGTCTCTTCGTATGATGAACTGGTCCGTACAATTCTACGAACTCGGGCAGGATCTGTTGGATCGATGAAACGTCCACCGCATAATGGAGCGAGTGAAGGCGCTCCCTACGAAACACAGCGGTGAGTCGGCAATTGTTGTCTAGGGACAAAACCCGAAATCTTGAGAATGCTGCTAATTGTTGAAGGTCGTCAACGCAGCAAGTAATCCAGCCCGAATCGTCCGGGTCGTCTAAAGTCTTGCGGTTTATTGCATCGGCATTCATAGGTGTTCCACAGGACGCGCCGGGAAACTTCGTCCGAAAGTAGCTTAGTTTTTCGCCAAGCTTAAGCCCGTTGAGTTGGAAAGTCTCTTGGTATGTCAAGGCACTCGAACAGCAGAGCAAGAGAGTTATAACTGCAATGATTGAGGCTGCCAAAAACCGGTTTGGAGCTAATTTCATTTCAGCTCTCCTTGAAAAGTCTTGGACTCGCAGGAGCCATGTCAAACAAGAAAGCAGCTTTGGCGCTGCCTTCGGCGGGCTCAAAGGCATTTTTGGTGCCATCGGCTTGGCATCTGGAATTATCGGTCCGGCCCTAGAATTCCCTTATATTTCTCAACAATTGCAGCGACGCTTTCTTCGGTTGGCCAGATAGGCTCCGATCTAAGGTCTTCCCGGAGTTCCATCGTGGAACGCGTTTCCCGTGAAGTAGTTCCAGGATGGGACTTTTCTAGTGTTCAGAGCTCCGCCGTCATGATTCAGCCGTGCAGAGTATTCATTCTAAGTGATCTTCTCTTTTCAGTTCTAGCCGATCCGTGGTCCGTGAGTTGCAACGCCTTTCTTGGAGATGAAGCGAGCAGTTCTGCTCCGGACTGTTCACCGTCGGAGGATTTATGAACAGAATCCTGATGGCCCTCATCCTGATGTGTTTCTCCGCTTCAGTGGCGCGGGCCCAATCAGAATTGACTCAAAACCTCCCTTTAGCTCGGATCGAATCTTTCCAAGTCATGCTGACTCCAACAGCGACGCCGCAACCGGATCCAGATCCGCTTCTTCCTGATAACCCGATCCCGGTGCTGCCTAGCCTCCAAGACGGTCCAGCCCCTTGTCCGGGAGGAAACGGAGAGTCCTGTGCTCTCTTGGGAGGTCGTGCGTATTTCTCCGACCCATTCCACATGACCGAGCACGACGCAAGCTTGAAAAGAGCTATTCGGAATCCTGCTATGTTGGTCGCGTTTGGGCTGAACCTCGCGGCGACGGTCGCAGATGCAGAGGGCACGCTGGCCTGTCTCAAAGTGCATAGTTGCCGCGAAACGAACCCGCTTTTGGGGCCCAATCCGAGCCGCGCCCGAGTTTACGGCACCATTATCCCCATAAATTTATTGTGCTATACGGCGTTCGCTGCGCTGAAGAAGCACGGACAAGGAAATCTGGCTTTCGGGTTGCTGTGGGGCCTAACCGTGGGTCACGTTTACTTTGCCTCCGAGGCTTGGAGTGCATCCCACGTCGTAGTTTCAACAAACACGACTTCTACGAGCCTTAGAAAGCGTGCGTTTGCTCGCAGCTTTTAGTACGTCGATTCTAATTTGCGAACCAAACCAAAGATAAGCATGGAGGTAGCCTAAGTGAACGTCTCGGCCAGACATCTTGTCATGGTTTCCTCGGCGCTACTCCTCGCACTAGGGACGACGCCAGCAAATTCGACAGATATTTCTCGCACTGTTACGAAGCATGAACAAATCGTCGTTCTTGTCTACGAGACAAGCAAAGGGCTCCGATTTGATCTCGAATCCGGCGTTTACAAAGGTGGCGAATATAAAAAAGTCGATGCGAACTATTTTCTGGCAGATCTAAAGCTGCACGAGGGTGGGGATTGTCAAATCATCGAGATTGTTGATGACCGTGCTCCCCTTTCCGCGATAACGGAGGTGTCCGAGATGGCTATCAATGCTGGTTTCAAAGACATCCGACCATTCGTGTATTGGCACAAGACAGGCCGCATGGCCGAAGTTCAGTTTGGTCCGCCGATTAAGTTCACGATGAACTCGAACAAATTGGAACGGCGGGTAGAGCAGGCAAGATGAGATGGACTGTTCGCACTTGTTCGGTATTTGTTCACGCTCTCTCAGATTGATTTGCGCCGTTGCTCTGGGACTATGGGGAGCTTGTCCGATGGAATGCGACGCATCGCAACATCTGATTACGAGAGTGAATGATGATCATCTTGGAGAATCGCTGAAAAGTTTCCTTTCATCTCACAGACTCGCTAACTGCAGGAGAGGCCCGATCGAGGGATTTGACGAGAAGAAGCAAAAAGTGAAGTTGTCACCGTGGATTGTTTGTGGCCTCCGAAAGGGAGTCACTTTCGAAGGACAGAATTTGTTGGACGAAGTGAATCCGGCCCGCCCGTTCGGATTGTTGGCCTCGTTTTATGACAAGAGACTAGTCGAACTTAACTTCACCCTTGCAATCACTTCAATCGGCGGCTTACTTCCTCTTCTCGAAAGGCAGTACGGCCGACCAACCCACATTACGCTTGAGACAAATGGCGAAATTAGGTCCGTTTCATGGGCTGGTCATCGAGCACAAATGGAGATCGCGGTAGTAACAATTGCACCTGCGGTGGCCGACGAGGAGTTCCTTCGTATCGGCGAGGGGCTACCTGGCCGTGCTGTACAGATCAGGGCCCGCCTCAACAGTGCTCTTTCCATGAGCCAATGAAGATTGAAGCCTGAATCCTTACGTAGCTTTCCCCGAAATGAATTAGCTTCTGTTCCATAACGGCCAAGACGTTATTCCAATCTTCAGTAAATCCTTTGAATTGACCACCCCTCCCTTGGAAATCCACGTGCAATCCCTTGGACCACAGCCATTGATTTTCTGGGGGATATCTGGTGAGTTCGCTCAAAGTCGTATCCGTCCTGATCTTGCTATCGTTTCTGCCCCGCTCGTCATTGGCTCAAGAAGATCTCACAACGCTATCTTCCCCAACCTCATCACCCCCACGTAACCAAGACTTTGGCAGGGTCGTTCTTCCGATCTCCGATTTGAAGTTCAAGGGCATCGGCATAGAAGGTAAGTTCGGCACGGGCTTCTGCGTGGACCCGGTGTGCCGTTTCATCGGAACCGCATATCACGTGGCCGCACTCGCCCACCCACGAAAAATCAAGGGACAGAAAGTTGTCGGCGTTTACCTCGCAACCGGGCCAAAAGACGAAGATGCCACACTTAACGATGGCTATTCCACAAGTCCAAAGAAGTACACCCTCAGTCGGGACCTTGCCATCTTTGAACTACGCCACCCGCTACCTCAGCACAACGGAACTGCTTACTATCTCAATGACCTGCAGATTGGTCAGAACGTTGATATCTACGCGTATCCGAAAGAGGGGATCAATCCTTTCCGCAGCCTCTTGCAATTTCACGGCAAGTTTAAGGGCCAGACTCCCGCAGGTCTCCTGGCATTTGATTACAGTTTGTCCGCCAACAAAGCAATTCGTCCCGGCGCAAGCGGAGGCATAGTTGTTGACAGGGAGACTCACAAGATTGTTGGCGTTCTGAACGCCATAGCGATGGATGCCGAAGCGGTTGCGCTGGCGGTGCCTGTTCAGTCCTTGGCTGATTTTGTGCGGAAGATTCAACCCAACCTGGCGCAGAGTCTATTTCCTTCCTCCACGGGAATCTCCCCGGTCTCGCCGGACCTATATCCTAAATTGGCACTGCCGCCTCACACGGACGCATTACAGCGGCGATCAGAGGAATCCGCCGAAGTCAAAATTCTGCGGAGCAAAGCCCAACTCTTGGCCGATAGCATGCAGAACTTCGTTGCGGTGCAAAGTTTTGCCTGGGGGTCGGGAGGAAACAAGGATCCTGCTGCTGTGTCGGCGTATGAAGTGCAAGTCTTGAGTGGCTACCAACGATTCCGCAAGTATCCCGACGGCAAAAAGGAATTACAGGATGTACCTGCACCCCCGTTGAGCATATCGATAGTCCCCGGAGGTGAGTGGTCCGAATTACCTGCGATGGTGGGAACAGAACTCGGGTTGAAAATTCAGCAAGCCGCCGGCGTGGTTATCAACGAACAGCGAATTAAGGTCTTCCAGTATCGCGCCGACACCGAGGATGGCCTTTGTAGATTCAAATCTGTCCTCGACTTTATGTTCTTCGAGGCCAATAAGATTGTGACCGTCGGTTGCTACGGCGAAGTCTGGACCGATGAAGATACCAACATACTCCGTATGTCGGAACATTACGAACTCCCAGGCCGCTGGAAAAATTACCAATCCGTAGTGACTTACGGCTGGCTGCACCGAAAAGATGAAGCCCCCAAGCTGATCCCCCTCACGATTTCTACGCAGGCGGAGTTCAAGAAGAAGTTTTATTGGTGCCGTGGCCAGTTTGGTGACTACAAGATATTCGACAGTAAAGTGAAAATTCTGGCTGGGAAGCCACGATACGCGAACTCAAACAAGCCCGAGGCGCTAAAGGAGAAAGTGCACTGAAGTGGCTTCCTATGATCATCAGTGTTCCTTACGTACTATAGTTGTTCGCCTCTGTGAGCCTTCGGGTTGGCAGCATTCAACGCGAAGCTTTTAAACCCACTTATGTTGCTTCCATCCCAGATTGACACAACATTTTGGGAATGTGTGCTGATTCGGTCTGAGGTATTTCCATCCTAAGTTTCAAGGTCTGAGCATCGTTGTTTCACAACTCGGCCACAGTTCAGTAGTTAGTACGTAAACCAATCTTTGAACCCCACGGTATCAAAACTGCATAGCTCGTTGTCGCGGCTTGGACCCTGCCAGAAAATCGCTCATCGAATAGCCGCGAATGGCTTTACTCGACGGCCAAGAAATAGTGAGAACAACAATGAGAAGATTGATGGTCATCGCGGTCATGCTTCAACTCTTTCCTCTGACTGCAAATCCCCAAACTAAGCCGAAGAATCCCCCTGCTAGCACGAGGGCGAATTCGATCAAGATTTCAGCGGAGCAACCTGTTCCTACTGTGAACATGTCGCCATCCTCTTCGCTCATGATTTCAAAACATCGAACCAATCCAGCCTGTACCGCAAGCAGCCCGGTCAACTCCAACCCATGTGGTGCGATGCGTAAGCTACATAGGAGTCGGTCAGCCCGTGCAACAGCACAAGACCTCACGCTCAGCGAAAGTCAGATTGTTGGCACCATTACCCCACTGGATCGCAACGATTTTGACCCAATCGGGATCAAACCGTTTGTTATAAGTCCGGAAATTCCTGACGTGGCACTGGTCCGCATCAACGGAGTTGAAACGGCCGTTCAAAGTGCAAGAATCGTTCATCCGATGTCCCAAACCGCAGAATCGACATCAAACGGACCAACAATAACAAGTTATTCACCCAATTTTGGAAACCCCGGCACAGTGGTGACTATCAATGGCGCAGGCTTCGGCTCGCCACAGGCCAACAGCCGGGTTACGGTCTTCTCAGTTGAGACCTACTCTTACACAGCTTGGCCAGCCCAAACGTGGACCGACACTCAGATCGTTACGACCGTACCAAGTAACATGCCCCTCGGGAACGTCTACTTCAACATTTTCGTCGCAGGCGCGCTACTTCCTGGCACGTATCCGTTCGAAGTCGGAATCCCACCTACCATTACGAGCTATTCTCCGGGCTTCGGTCTTCCCGGTACTCACGTCACTATCAACGGCACAGGTTTCGGCCCACCTACGAGCACGAGTCATGTTTCAACAATTTCCGAGGTAACAAATACTTGGGCATCCTGGCCCGCAGTCAGTTGGACGGACACGCAGATTGTAGTCGCTGTTCCTCCGGGGTTTCCTCAAGGCAGGGTCGAAATGCATGTGTTCGTGAACGGTCTGGAGTCGATTGGCACATCTCCGTTCACGGTCGGAATTCCGCCCGAGATTGATTGTTATAGTCCCGTGTTCGGCCCTCCAGGAACTCTAGTGACTATCAACGGAAAAGGATTCGGGGCCACACAAGGAAGCAGTGTTGTCCAAGTGCTTTCTCGTACGACCAACACTTGGATTGGTTGGCCTGCGGCGACCTGGAGTGATACACAAATTACACTAGCTGTTCCTGCGGATGAACCTGAAGGGCAGTATTATTTCTCCGTTGTCGTGGACAATCTGAGAAGTATCGGAACGTTTCCGTTTGAAGTTGGATTTCCGCCGGTAATTTCCAGCTATTCTCCCGGCTGGGGGAACCCCGGAACGCAAATCACGATAAATGGTTCTGGTTTTGGACAATCACAAGGAACCAGTGTTTTACAAGCTCTCTCCTCAGTTACAAATACATGGACAAATCTGCCCGTCAAGAGTTGGAATGACACGCAACTAATTGTCACGATACCTGAAACGATGCCACTTGGGAAAGTCTACCTCGACGTAATTGTTGGAGTCCTCGAAAGTATTGGGACCTTTCCCTTCACCGTGGGCATACCGCCCTTCATAACAAGCTATTCACCAAACACAGGACCAGCAGGGACGATCATCACAATCAACGGCACGGGATTTGGAGCAACACAAGGGAGTAGCGTCGTGACCCTCCAATCGGTGACGAACATTTATACGAGTCTGACAGTGTTAGCCTGGAGCGACACTCAGGTCACGGTCTCAATTCCCAAGCTAACTCCAACCTGCCTCAGCTATCTCTCAATTACGGTCAATGGACTACAGAGTATCGGAACCCTCCCGTTCCAGGTGACAAGCAAATAGTCGGCTCCTAACCGAATAGGAGTTTTCTGGCATCCCGTGACGGAAGCACGTAAGAATATACAATACATTATCATTGCCACGTTTATCTATCGGTTAAACATTTTTCTTGACAAGCTAAGTATCTGAATATATAAATTCCCGACTGAAGGGCGTCATTTATCCAACTGGCTTCTTTGAGGGTAGCTGGAGGATCACCTTACGAGGGAACGCCCTTCTTCTTTGGAGGACTCATGGGAGCTTCTGAGTTCCGCCTGCGATCATATTTAGGCTTCCTCAACCCGGACGATTCGGATCAGAATCTGAAACCATCAAACCGCTTCTTCAGGAACTTCGGGATTTGTCCGCATTGCGAGAAGAAAGGCGGACCATTTCTTCTTGACCGGCTAAACAACGAGGGGCCGATGATCTCGCGCTCTGATGGAGAGTCGTTTCACTTGGTTTTGGGAGATCGGCCGATCTCTTTCCCCGCTGAGAAGTCCTCGGGCAGAACGGGAATGATGACGGCAGGATTTTGGTACGTGAAAGAACAGAATAAAGAATCGGGGGAGATGACGGCCAGCACAGAAACAGTAGTAGTAATTTTGCGGAAGCCCCCTGCGGCTGGAGTCCCTTTGATGAAGCACCTAGAGAAACTTGCGGACCAACTAGCTGAAAAGCTCGTTAAGCCAGAGAAGCTTGCAACTCTTTATGAATTTGAGGGCAATCGACTTCAGAGAGTCTCGTAACTTTAGAGACCGCCTCCGGCACAGAAAGCACGATTTACCCAGTTTGGGAATACCTCAGGAAATGAGCTGCCAAGGAATTGGATTTTATCCCTAATCGTTTGCTTCCGTTCGCAAAGCAACTCCATAAGGTGATCGAAACTTGCGTGCTCGTTCTCAAACCACTCTGCAGGTATCCCGCTTGCAACTTTCACTAGGACTGCTTCGTTGATGTCATTCTCCAGAATATTCAGCCAAGATTCGAAATCTCTCGTTCCCCGAACACCTTCATAAACGCGCTTATCCAAATACAAGCATCGCCGAGGGAAGTTTGTGAGCTGCCACGCCTTTCCACCGAAGGACAGACTGTGGTCAATCATGACTGCCCGATAAGAATTCGGTTCTTCATTCACGAACACAGCCTGTCTGTTGTCAGTGTTTGAAGTCCAGATGTCAAAAACAAGCATTCCACAAAAGTCTTGAAGATTTTTGACTCGCTTGAGGAGACTACTCGGCAAGAGGTCATACGTTACTTGCACTCGCGGATCGACGGGGTACCTGGAACCGAAACACAGGCCCGCCTCGCAAGGAGTTCGGCCACGTCCTGTCTCCATGTACAACTCTTCCGAATAACGCACCAGGACGTCGTTAACCAGCACGACGGCTCCGTGAGCGACCGGAAGCGATAGAAGATTCGCCAACGATGCGCACACAAGTTCGTTGGCAAGGACTCGCCTGCCTTGCGGATTGTTCCCGAACTTTACGACGTAATAGCCATCGTCGGAGCAGCGCATCAAATGCGATTGACAAGCGCCTCGCATCCGCCGTATTTCCTCGACTGCTCGGACTGACTTTGCCGACACCTATACTCCCGTCTCCGACAGATCGGTCATCAACCAACCCATGTCCCTGAGGTCTGTTCAAATATTAGATTTTACTTATAAGTATGTCTAGTCGGGTCGATTATGTCAGGTCAGTATTTGACGAGATATTTTGTATGTCTTTTGCGGGGTCGCGGGGTACCAAATTATTTCGAACCGCGTAGAGCACCACTTCCGTCGGCGAGTGCAGGTGCAGCTTGATGTTTAGTCGATTCCTATATGTTTCGACGGTTTTTATGGAAAGATGTGTGAGCGATGCAATCTCTTTGTTAGTTTTTCCGCTTGCAACAAGGGTTAAAACTTGGAGTTCCCTGGGCGAAAGGGAATCCAAGTGTTCGGCTTCTTGCCGAAGAGAGGCGCCCTGGATTGCGGGCTCCAACGGACCAACGGGTTCAGCATCTTGCAAGGGAGTCATATGCGTGGCCTGCGACAGCGCTGACACACGGCGTACTTCCTCGGAAACAGGACGCAAAAGATCCGTCCTTGCGCCTATTGGCCGCAAAAGCTCACGGCGGTTTGGCAAAGTTGCGGGGTGTTTACAGAGTTGCTCCTGAATCCAACTCATGTCCGCCATCAGAGTCAGAAAATACGCCTCGATTCTCTTTTGATGGCTGGTCTCAACCGTTACAGCAACAATCTGGCTTACGTTTTGTGCCTTAGATCTCACCGGAATCAAGTTGAAAAGCCAGTGCCCAACTTCGCTGTGATCTGACAGTCTCGTTGAAACCTCAACGCTCTGCTCAGACTGGCCTGGCTCACAAATGTGCTGGATTGCAAGCTCAAGGTCTTCGGCTGAATCCCCAAGCAATTCACGGAGCGTCTTTCCGACACACGCTCGAGATGATGAGTGAGCGAACATGGCAGCAAACGCAGGATTTGATACCACGACCCGAGTTTGCACATCAAACACGGCTAGACCGACAGAAACAGCGTCGAAAATGGCAGCTAGAACTTTATAAGTTCGTTCGAAATTTGCGATGTTTTCAGATTTAGTGACTGCAGACTTGTCAGCCAATTGTGTCTCCAATTTCGGCTGAGTGTCGGGGACAGGACTGAGCAGCGCGCATTAGCGAACCTAGATGTAAAAGATATTGTTTCGAATGAACATAATTCAAATGGAGATGCTTCCCGTGCAAGGTTGGGAGCATTCTAGATTCTCCTCCAGTATCGTGACTCATTACGGGCGCGGGCACATATAAACTGACTGGTAATTAGAAGTCAAGATAATTTTGCAGCGCTTGTGGAAAACTGACCTGAAGGATTGGCCGCACGCCTCATCTTAAAGAGGGGAGCCAGCACGAGGATTTGAGTCTTGATTGGAGCAACACTTTTTAGCACAGTTGGAAATCGGCTCCAACTGAACCAGGACGGAGGCCAGCCTGAGAGGAGTAATCTCTTTTGACCGGCCTCTACAATACCCCCATGGCCTCGCGCACTCATTTTGCATGCGGGTATGGCCACTGTAAATGGGGAGCGATTAAGCCATTTGATATAACCCTTTGTTGACAATGCGTCAAAATTATCGGCGGATAGTTAGGCTGACGAAATGTCCTCAGAATCCGATCTGACACCGGACTCTGTCCGATGTTCTTAATCTAGCACTCGTTTGTTAGGTCCACCTATGCGTTACGTTCCTCGGACGGATTGCCGAGAGAACCCTCTCGTTCTTGTACTACGATTACTTTAATGGAATGGGGGTTCACGAACTGCGAGTCGATCAGCCGAAAGTGGTGGACGCACCGGCTCAGCACACGCAGCCAATAATAAGATCCACAGCAAGCCTCCAATCCCGCTCCCGACTTGAAGGATTTCTGAATGCGGGGACCTAATGGATCGTACTCGAAGGTGAGCATCCCACCACTCCCCGGCAACGCGAGGCTGCTGAGGCGGCCCTCGTAGTCCCAGGTGTAGTTTGTCGTGCTTGTGGAATCGGTCTTGGTGAGCATGTTGCCATTTCGTAGGTCACTCTTACTGCCCTTGAATGACCTCAGGAGGTGGTGTTCAGGTAGTGTTCAGAACATTGAACAGGTCAGGTAGGATAGGTCGCCGGAAACACCGTATAATTCCATCTCACCCGTCAAAGGTCTAGGTCGTTACCTATGGAAATATCGCCTGGCAATTTCCTCCGGGAAGTGCGGCTTCGACTTCACCTAGGCCTGCGCGACGTTCAAAAGTTAAGCATAAAAGTTGCCGCCAAAGAAAAAAACAGGCGATTTTATATTTCGGCAGCGAGGCTGGCACAAATCGAGAACGACAATGCGATACCAAGTATGTTCAAGGTGTTCACGCTAGCCGCGATTTATGGGCTTTCCTTTTATGATATTTTGGGTCGTTACGGCGTAGATTCGGATCGAACCCACAGTTATCGTGAAGAAATTAGACTGTCCGCAACGCGCCCTGTTTCCGCTGACCTTCGCAACTTCAGCACAAAAGTGACTATTCCTGTGCGTCTCGATCCGACATTCAAATGGGAAACCACTCAACTCATCAACAGAGTTGTCGCATTTTGGGGTGAAATTCCTGCGGCCTTCCTTCTCGAATGCAATCCCAAGCAGCACATGTATGCCTACATCGGACTTGAGGACGACACTATGGATCCTCTACTGAAACCTGGGTCACTCGTGATGATTGATGGGGAACGCCGCCAAGTAAACGGCGACGGGTGGAAAAATGAATACGAACGTCCAATCTATTTTGTTGAATTGCGCGATGGATATGTTTGCGGCTGGTGCCACGTCCTGGAATCGCACATCACCATCGTTCCGCATCCCATCTCTAAGGCACCTCCCAGAACGTTCAGTTTAACCACTGAAGCAGAGGTAATTGGTCAAGTTGTAGCTGTGGCGATGCGGCTCGTGCTACCGCAAGCTCGGACCAACCAGGCGCCTGACACAGCACGTCCAAGGCAATCTTGACTTTCGAGATGAACAGTTCACGCAACACCACTGAGCATCCTTGGGGAATTAGGTCACGGAAAGGTTCGATCTCCAGCCACCAGAGAGATGTTTCCCGCTCAGGTTGGTTGAGCGCCTGAAAGTGAATGCGCAGTTGCGTGCTCAAACCTGTGAGCGAAAGCCTCAGAACTGAATTGAATAACGATTGGTGCGTTTCACGCAGTATAGAATGGATTTCCTCGGCCGAGGCCATCTGTCCCCACCCTTCATGCAGATAGCGTCCAGAATAGGCATCGCGCAGGGACCCCAAAAACACTAGAGCGGCAAAAGGTGTACCGGCCGAATGGACAGCCTGGGCGATATAGCGTTTGAACGAACGCATAGCTACTGCGCCATCTTATAGCGATTTTCCTAGTTAATTACAAGCCAAAGAGATCTGGCTGTCGGTAGCACATGATATGTCCGGTTGAATTAGCAAGTGAAATGTCCGCTTTGGCGTGACCTGGAGTAGAGATGCTTGCCGGAGACAGGCATGGTTTTCTACCCGGAGTCCGCTGTGGAGCGGGCGATGAAGATACAGGAAGTGATTTTGCGAGCGATGGCGAGGAAGATTACCTGGTATCAAGCGGCTGAGATCATCGGGATCAGCGACCGAGAGATGCGTCGCTGGTACCAGCGCTACCAAGAGTTCGGCTACGACGGGCTGTTCGACCGCCGTTTGGGCCGGCCGAGCCCGAAGCGTGTGCCTGTAGAAACGGTTGAGCGCATCCTGGCCTTGGACCGCGACAGGCACTTCGATCTGATCGCGCGGCACTTTTGCGAGAAGCTGCGCGAGGAGCACAACATCGGCCTGAGCTACACCTGGGTCAAGCTGGCCCTGCAAGGGGCTGGATTGGCGAAGAAAGGGCGTCGCCGCGGCGTTCATCGTCGGCGGCGTCCGCGCCGCCCGCTGCGCGGCATGCTGCTGCACTTGGATGGCAGCCGACATCACTGGTTCCAGGACGATTGCTGGTACGTCCTTCTGGTGGTGCTGGATGACGCGAACAGCGAGATCTACTATGCGCAACTGGTGGAGGAGGAATTGACCCGCACGGTGATGGCGGCCCTGCGGGAAGTGATCGAGCGGCAGGGGATCTTCTGTGCCTTGTACAGCGATCGGGCCAGCCATTTCTTTTAAACGCCCCAGGCGGGCGGAAAGATCGATCCGCACAGGCTCACGCAGGTGGGCCGAGCGCTGAAGGAGTTGGGCGTGCAGGTGATTCCTGCCTATTCTCTGCAGGCGCGCGGGCGCTCGGAGCGAAACTTCGGCACCTGGCAAGGCCGTCTTCCGCAGGAGCTGCGTCTGCGAAGGATCACCAAGCGGGAAGCGGCTAACGAGTTCTTGCGCGAGGAATATATCGCCGAGTTCAACCGGCGTTTCCGCGCTCCCCCAACTCAGCCGGGCAGTGCCTTTCTGCCCTGCCGGCGGCGGGATCTGGATTTCGTCTTCTCCATCCAGCAAACGCGCGAGGTGGCGCGTGACAACACCATCCAGCTCGGCGAGCGCTGGTTGCAGATCGAACCGGTTGGCTGGCGCGGCAGTCTGGCGGGTTGCCGGGTCACCGTGCATGAACAACTCGACGACTCGCTGACCGTCACCTACGGACCCCACATCGTGGGTCGCTACAGCGCGCAACGTTGGCCGTTGCTAGAGGAGACAAAAAATCGCCGGAAGGCTGTGGATGATCAGCACTCAACCGGACACTTCATTTGCTACAAAAAACGGACGTTTTAATTTGCTAACGACAGCCAAAGAGATCTGGCTATTTAAGGGTCCCACGCTTCGATTCCAGAAAACTGAACATCTTCGGCGTTTCCGGGGCGCGGCCTCTGCGAGTGCTAGCGTCGAGCCATCCTTTTAGAAAGGAGGCTCTATTTATGAGCCCTATGATTAAGCATGCTTCACGATTCAAGGGAGGTTGGCCGCCGCCGCTTCCTCCTCCTCCTTCAGACGGTCAGTGAAATTTCCTCGTGATGGGTGGAAGGGGGCAAACTGCCCCCTTCCATTCGCTTCGAAATCGGGTAGAATCGCCACAATTTTATGCACCCGCCGCTTTATCTATTACCGTCCTCGGCGATTCTTCTCGAAGGTTTACTTCTTTGGCGATTATCTAGGGAATGTTCGTTGACTCGTTATATATACCTGACAGTGTTCGTGGTTTTTGATTTCGTCGGTAACATGATCCTGTTCCCGATCCATCGTCACAAACCAGATTTGTTCGCGGAGGTGTACTGGCGAATCGCATCGATTTCGTTGGTTTTGCGGTTCCTCGTCAACTGGGAGTTTTTTCGCGGAGTTTTCCCTCGGCGATCTACGCTTCACAACATCGCGTGGAAGATGCTCTTGACCGTCGAACTTGGCGCACTTCCTGCCATTGTCTTGCTAAGTTGGAGCCAAGCATCATCAGTGCGTTATGTGTATCTGTATTTTTCTCCTATCGTCGAGCAATATTTTTGCCTCGCTCAGGCCATTCTCCTACTGACCCCGGCGACTGTCGCGTGGTATTACCGGGTGCCGCTGGGCCGGAACCTTCGCGGACTCTGCCTCGGCTTCGGTATCTATCTGTTGGTGCGCTCTGCGAACTTTGCCGGTCTGCAAGTCTTTCATGGTTTCGGTCCTTATTGGCGACTGCTAACTCCCATGACGTTCATCGGCATGATCGCGGTCTGGCTGTGGGCTTTTTGGAAATATGCTCCGTCGCCAGAGCGGGCGAAGGTAAACGAAGCCCAGTACTCTCAATGGAAAACAGAATGGCAGCATCTTTGGAGTAGGACAATGGCACTTCTGCGGCGAGGTGTCTAATGATAGGAATCATCGTTACCTTCCTAATGGCAATTCTGGGGCTATGTTTGTTGTCGGTTTTCTGTTTGAGACATGATGGGATTGGCGGGAAGCACCCCACCGGCAACCGACCTAATGTGCTTGTAGCGGGCCTCTCCGCCGCCCTCGTTTCCCCTTTCGAGATTATCATTGGAACCGACGACTATCGGAAGCTCCGCACTATCCCGGAGCTGAAGTCTGTTCGTGACATGTTTTGGCGGGACCGCCGCCGAATTGTGCTGCTGTGGTTAGACGAGTTGAGGAACGATGTCCACGTTCTGTGGGAATTCCGTCGTTTTTTGGTACGAAACGGATTGCCGGTAACCTTTCGAGAGGAGGCTAGTGTCGTGTTCACAGGCCTGCTTGCGCTGTTGTGCTTGAATGTCGTTCGAGCCGCAGTATTCGTGTTCGGGCCGTTTGCTGTGCAAGGGGCGCTTGGATATGCGCGATTGCTAGTTGGGCGACTATCCACTTGGGGGTTAGCCGCCCTCGCCCACGTGCCAGCCACTAGGAAAGCGGAAATTGAGGAGAGGTGGACTCAACAGCTACTGGCTATGGGCATGAGGATCGGCTGAGGCTTTTGACCGGGTTAAGGGACGTTCGCTTTTATTGGCATGCCCCGTAACAAGATTTCTCTTGGCTACCAACGCGGACTGTATGGATGAAGGCGAAAGCGTTTCAAAACACTTGATTCTGGAAGAATGAGCGTTGCACGTTTGGGCGTTGAGGAATCTCGAGAATCCTGGCGCCTGAGTCATCATGTTTTTGGAAAGGCGAAATTCTCCAAGTATCGGCTTGAGAACTACATCTGGGGTACGGTCGTTGAGGAAAGAGATTCATACTTGGGCTTGTTGGAAAAATTGTGAAGGCCCGATACACGGTACCCACACCACCGCCAAATTGCTTTGCGATTTGAGTCCATGAGCGCGTGGATAGCGTCAGCTGCTGCTAAAATCGTGGACCTTCCATTGAAAAGGGCGGAACTCGGCAAGTCGCAGGAAATCTCGCGCGTTCGCGGTGATCACGGTGATCCCCAGGCGGGCAGCGCTCATTGCAATCAGCGGATCATTCGTCAGTCGGCCCTGTCCAATTTTCTCGTAATCATGCTTGGCGGCCAAACGGGCCAGTACTTTGCCGGTCTGGGTCCAGTCGTTGACGTTCGGTACCAGAATTCGCTTCGCCTTCTCGAAGTCACGCTCGAATCGTTCCAACCCATGCCGACCGCGAGGAGCAATCCCGGCGTATAGCTCTTCGAGTACGACCGCGCTCAGCCAAATCGGCGAGTCGACGGCCAACCGCCTCAGCGACAGGACGGCCTCGGCGCCAGTTCGAAAAGCGGTAATGTTAATGGAAGAGTCGAAGAGAACCGGCTGCATCTACTTGTCCAATGTGGCGTATCTGTCCCTTATATCGACGCCACTCCTGACGAAGCGGCCGTTGGCTTCGGCTGTCAACCGGTTTCTCACGTGTTCCGTGATGACGACGTCGAGCGCGCGCTCGATAGTTTCCGTTTCTGTCTCTGCTCGCAACGCCCTCTGGGCGCGCTTGAGCTTTCCCGCATCCAATTGAAAATGCTTGTGGGACCTCGTTTTGGTTAAAGCCATACGTTTCATCCCGTACGGACAAAAAACTCGTCCTATTATAGGCGCCGCCCTGAGCCAGAACGCATTGCCCTGCTTGTCTCGATGATAAATCAGGCCGGGAGGTCTTCTTGCGATGGGACATTCCCGGCATCCTTAATATATGTGCTGATTTTGAGCCCACCGCCAGCTGTTCCGTCAACCATTATGCCGCTTCCCTCTCGTAGTACTTCAGCAGGCCTCCCAGTCGTTCTCGACACCGCACTGCTCCTTTGTTCCTACGTGCTTCTGGCCGCGAAGGAAACAAGATCCGGTTGTCTTTGCCCTGGTGATTGCGCTCCTCGTGGTAATATTCCCTAGATTGTTGCAATGCTCGCCCCAGCGAAGATTCTCCAAACAGGATCAACCTCGACAAACATTCTTCTTTGACCGATCTCACCCAGCGTTCCGCATAAGCGTTCAGATTCGGGCTCCTTGCCGGCAATCGCAGCGGACTCACGCTTCCCGCCCTGATCAGTTCTCGAAACGATTCGCAGAACTTCGCGTCTCGGTCTTGCAGCAGATAGCGGCAGCCTCTCATGCTTCCCCACTCCTCCATCGTCATGTTGCGCGCCTGCTGCTCCATCCACTCCTGATCCGGGTACGGCGTGAATCCTGCCAGTTTCACTTGGCGACTCTCCAAGTGGATGAAGAACAGCACATAGCAGGTCGTCAACCCTTTGAGCGTTAGCACTTCCGTCGTGAAAAAGTCCATTCCCACCAAAACGTCCCGGTGTGAACGGATAAAGTCCTTCCAGGAGACCGTTTGCTTTCGCTTCGGCGCTGGAGAAATGCCGTGGCGACGCAGGACGTTGCCCACCTTCTGATCGGATAGACAATGCCCTAGATTTGCCAAGGCACCTACGATCCGATTGTAGCCCCAGCTCGGATTTTCCCTCGCCATCTGCATCACCAAGCGTTCTGTTTCCTCATCTAGTTTTGGGCGCCCTACACTTCGACGGAATTTCGACCCATCAAATTTGTTCGCCACGAGCTTCCGATACCATCCCAGAATCGTATCGGGCTTGGCCGTTGCCGCCAGGTCCTCCAGTGCCCTTCGACCCAAGCGGTTACCGATCTCGGCCAGCGTCGCCTTTTCTCCTTCCGAAAGCAGCAACCGAACCTTGATCTGGCCTCTCAGGATCCGGTCCTCCGCCGCTAGATATTCGTTTCGCAACAGGAGTTCTTGATTGACTGTTCCGGTGACATAGGCCAGCAGGCGCGCCCAAAGCATCTTCGATTCCCCTGTAATCTATAACTTCGTGAAAGCAAGATTGTAGCTGCTGTTTCTGGGTCGGAGAACCCCATCCGTTGCTCTTCTCCAACTGCGATAATCCCCGAATTCTCGTATCGCGAGCTATAGAACTTTGACACTTCGGCGTATCTTCCCGAACACATGTCCACAGCCCTCGGCTTTTCTTGGCCCGGGACGAGCCCGACGCAGTCTTCGCACATTTTGTCGATTTGAACGACAATGAGTTTGTTCTTGTCGAAGCTGCCGGGTGCAGGAGTTAGCCCAAAACCGCGCCCAAGGGAATGCACGGCAGAAAACGGCCAAGTACCGGCGCTCAGTGAAATCGGCGAGAAGGAGAATGCGTCAAGAGTTAGCTGCGAAGAGGCTTTCGAATGCTTGGCACACCGGCACGCCCTCCATCGCTTACGAACGCAGGCTATCATTCCGAGTCGACTTTGACGACATACCCTGTCTGGAGCTTCCCGGTCATGGACAGTCGATCCAGCACGGATTGCGCGACATCCTTCGCGGCCTGGCGGACGTGCCTCTGGAGGTTTTCGGATTACTCGAGAGGAGACGCCCGTCGCATTTGTTGCGATCTCCATTTTCCATAAGGGGCATTTATGGGAGCAATCTCAGTGAAGAAGTAGCGGGGTATAGTTCAGAATCAGAGGATCAGGAACCCGAGCTTCTTCGGATTTACGGCATCAAGAACGAAAGTGACGCGAGCATACCGGGCGTGTCAATCGTCAGGCCCACTCTACTCGGTTCGACTCACAATCGGATCTGAAACGCTGGTTACCCCATTTGCCGGCGCAGAGTCTTTGTTTGCCAGCACGCGTTCGATCGTGGAAAACAATTCGCTAGTGCGGATTGGTTTGGAGACATAAGCGTCCATACCGGCAGCAATGCATCGCTCCTGATCGCCCTTCAGCGCATGGGCGGTCATGGCAATGATCGGAACGTGCCCACCGGTCAACTTCTCCTTCGCCCGAATCGCCGCAGTAGCTTCGAAACCGTCCATGCCCGGCATTTGGATATCCATAAGCACGGCGTCAAACTGATCCTTCTCAAAAGCCTCGACCGCTGCCCGGCCGTCACCGGCGACAATCACAGTGTACCCACGCTTCTCCAGCAGACGGACTGCCAGAGTTTGGTTGACAGCGTTGTCTTCCGCCAGCAAGACTCGTGAGCGCAGCTTGTTTTCTCGCAACGTGTGGCGGGTGACCAAGGGCACATCCTTCGCTTTTGATGCCTTATTGAGAACCTGGCAAATCGCATTTAGCAATTCAGTTTGGCGAATTGGTTTTACAAGGTAGGCAGAAATCCCCAGTTCGCGACAACGAGCAGCGTCTCCGAGATGACCGGCCGACGTGAGCATCATGATCGTCACGGTGATCAGGCCCGGGTCCTTTTGGATCTGTTCAGCCAGTGCAAATCCATCCATCTCGGGCATTTGGCCGTCCAACAAGATGAGCGGGAATGGGTGGCCAGTGCTCTTAGCGATCTCGAGTGCTTGCAGCGCTGTCCGGCCACTTTCGACTGCGGTGGGGCGCATGCCCCAGCGAGTTAGCATGCCATGAAGGACTCGGCGATTCGTGAAATTGTCGTCCACGATCAGCGCGTGCAGGTCACACAATTGTTCCGGCGGAAGAGAAGCCGAGCGCGGGGAGGGTTTGTCCTGGATCCCCAAGCATGCGGTGAAGTGGAAGGTACTGCCTTTTCCCATTTCGCTTTCTACCCAGATCCGCCCCCTCATCATCTCAACCAGCTTGGTGCAAATGGCCAATCCCAGTCCGGTACCTCCATACTTGCGTGCCATTGAGCCATCTGCTTGTGAAAAGGCCTCGAATATCTTTTGCTGCTTATCGGCGGGGATGCCGACGCCCGTGTCCTTGATGGCAAAGTGCAATTCAACCGTCTGGCCGGTTTCTACCCCTCGCTCCACGGAAACGAAAACCTCGCCGCTTTCGGTAAACTTTGTGGAATTGCCAACCAAGTTGACGATGACCTGGCGGATCCGGCTGGGATCACCGAGAAGCGATTCGGGCACATCGGGTTGCACGTCATAGATAAGTTCCAAGCCCTTCTGATGAGCCCGGAAACTGAGTGCTTTCATGGTTTCACCCAGACTCTCGCGCAAGTCAAAGGGGATCGCTTCGAGATCGAGCTTGCCGGCTTCGATCCTCGAGAAGTCCAGAACATCATTGATCACTGTGAGAAGCGACTCGGCGGAGAGCCTGACGAGACCCAGACTATCGCGCTGTTCAACCGATAACTCAGTGTCTAAAACCAGCTCGGTCATACCGAGAATGCCATTCATGGGCGTGCGGATTTCATGACTCATCGTCGCCAGGAACGTGCTCTTCGCCTCATTCGCCGCCTCGGCTGCCTCCTTTGCTGCTTTCAGGCTCTCTTCGCTTGCCCGCAGTGCGGCAGTCCGCTCTAAGACCGTTTGCTCCGTAGTCTCGTTGGAGCGTGCCAGTTCCTCCGCGCGCAGCGCGAGCTCCTGCTCCGCGGCCAAACGGCAGGCGCTCTCCGCAGTCAAAGTGTGTGTCACGAAAATGGCGATAGTCGTGGCGACAAGCACGGCCAGCACCACCAAGAAAATGGTTAGTTTACGCGTCGGCGCATAGCGGGCCAGGCTCGCCTTGGCGGCCTCGTCCATTTGGTTGCTATGGAACTCCACAAAAGTGTTCCACGCGTCGTGATAAACAAGGAGACGAGGCAGGGTGTTCGCGAGCATGTTGGCCCGCGCGGCTTCATCCTTTTGCTGATTGACAAGTAAATTGATCCCGCGCTCGTAGCTCTCGACGTAAGGCGTTCTTGCCGCTTTTATGGCATCCAGCAGCAGCTTTTCTCTCGGCGAATCAAGCTCCCGTTCGAGCTTGCTTACGATAGCTGAAATTCTTTCCGTATTCTGAGCTCTTTGCACGAGGAGAGGGTCAATTTCTTGCCTAGTCTTGAAGAAGAAAATTTCCATGGTGATGCGATTATTCAGATTGGAGAAGAAAAGGGCTTCTCGGGCAAGCTGCACCTTAGCCCAGCGTTTATTGACAATGTCCTCGAGTTCCCCGTCGATCCGGCCCATTTGCCTTAGCCCTAATCCGCCAACGGCAATCAGAAGAGCGATGAGCAAGCAGAATGCGAGCCCCAGACGCATGTTGATATGTTCACTTTTCATAACCAGGCCAAGAGGAGGGGGGCAAAATACAATAGACAGCTTGCAGGGAGAGAGGAGCTGCCGTACCTGCCTCACTAGGCTACTGTGCTGGGTAGACTTGGAACTAATCTTCTTCCGATGCGTATTCGAAAGGGTCAACGTCGAACACTTCGCGGAGGAAGTTGGCGAGCGGGCCGGGTGGGCCGCGCCCGGTGTCAGGCAGGGAGCGTTTCACGCATGAACTTGCCTAGGTACGAACTTCATGGCCCGGAACGTATGCCAATCCTCGCGAGTGGTGAATCGGCCCCGCAGGCCTTCGTTTAGGGAGTGGCCAGTGAGACATGGAGACTTGCCTGGTCTTGCCGGACCTAGAACGAATTCGGTTGAAATGCGAGCCTAATTCCATATAACGTAGGCGCGATCCCACTCGGTCTTCGACGCCCATTCGCCTTCTGCGTTTTCCCAGGTCCGTTGTGTTGCGATGGAAAGAACGGTGAATTTCGAACCGTTGCCTTTCGCTTGACGCTGCTCCGGGTCAGAACCAACGAACCCGACGAGAGTTATAGAGTTCATTTTTGAATCTCCTTTTTCTTGCCCCATTTTCTTGAGGCACCAAAAAGCGAGGGCTGCTGCTCCCGAAGCGAGCGGCTGCATTCTGGGAGGGACCCATGCTGTTTGGTGAGGAACCGAGAAAGCAGAAGCCGCGAAGCTGCAGGGCGCAGGAATTAGCCCGAAGCCGTGCCCAAGGAAAAGCGTGGCAGAAAAAGTCAAAGTGCCGCGGCTCGGCGAAATCAGCGAGAGGAGAAAAGCTGGCGTCCGAACAAAGCATTTTCTTGACTGTTGGCAACTGGAAGGAAAATCTACCCGCTGTGTAACTCATAGGGCATCCGGGGATTCATCTCAGTTTCGACCGCGCACTAGATGCGGTAAAGTCCAAGCTGGCGATTTTGCAAAAGTAGATGTTGGACCCCTCTCGATTCGCCGCCTTGGGCATTTAAGTTCTGACGCTGCGATCATCTCAAAGTAGTTCCCCTTCGATCGAAAGCATGGCCAAGGACTGTTCAGTGGCTTTTCTCACGGCAATACGGGCGATTGTACTTCTTGTTTGCCTGCCTGCCGAAAACTACTGGAAGGAACGGGATAACACCTCCGCTTGTCTCTCAAATATCGAGAGAGTGACGGAACCGAGCGTTGGCACAGACAGATTGCGAACGGCTGCCTTCCAGAAGGCCAATCCACGAAGAGAAAGTAAAACCTGTTTAGCAGCTTAAAGCCGGAAAACAGCGTTTGGAATGGTTTCGCGCAGCCTGGGAGAGGAACAATGAGAGTTAGATTGCCGCTGATCGATAGTACAAATCGACCCGTGCCCACCGCAGTCAAAAATGGAAAGCGCAAGGTTCTAAGGTGGGGCAGTCTCAGTTTCGCGGTCGCTGTTCTGATGACGATTCCTGTCTGGGCGCAAGAGGCACCAACGGACCTAGGTAGCAAGAGCGTGGAAGACCTGATGAACATTGAGGTCACTTCCGTGTCGAAGAAGGAACAAAAACTGTCGCGCATCGCATCCGCGATTTTTGTTGTTACCAAGGACGATATTCGTCGTTCCGGAGCGACGAACATTCCAGACGTTCTGCGCATGGTTCCGGGACTTGACGTCGCCCAAATCAACGGCAGCACCTGGGAGATCAGCGCACGGGGCTTTAACTCTCAATTTGCCAACAAGCTTTTGGTCATGATCGATGGGCGCACGGTCTATTCGCCATTGTTTTCGGGCGTGTACTGGGACGTTCAGGATGTACCTCTGGAGGATATCGAACGTATCGAAGTCATCCGCGGTCCGGGAGCGACTGTCTGGGGCGCCAATGCCGTCAACGGAGTCATCAACATCATTACGAAGACTGCAAAAGAGACGCAGGGGGGGCTCTTGACCGCAGGCAGTGGAACACATGAGCCCGGTTTCGGCATCGCCCAATACGGAGGTCAATTTCATCAAGCAACAAGCTATCGGTTCTTTGTAAAGGGATTTGATTACAATTCATTTCCTTCTCTCTCGGGCCAAAACGGGCAGGACGGATCAGATCTGCTGCATAGCGGCTTTCGCGTGGATTCGACACTTTCGAAGCGAGATTCCTTAACCGTGCAAGGAGACTTATATGAAGGCCATGACGGGGAATTAGCCAACACCGTTTTACTCACGCCTCCTTTCAGTGAGGTACTTGCTACGTCTACCAGCACCTCCGGCGGAAACTTGCTGGGACGTTGGGACCACACCTTTTCGCCGCATTCAGATACAAGCTTGCAAGTTTATTTCGACCGCACCCAGCGAAATGGCGTTATCGAGGGGGAGAGGGTCAATACGGCTGACATTGATTTTCAGCATCACATCGGCTGGGGAAGTCGCCAAGATTTTGTATGGGGCGTCGGCTATCGATATATCTCTTACGATACAAGGGGAAGTTTGGAGGTTTCCTTCAATCCTGCTTCCCGGGGTTTGCAGCTCTTCAGTTCCTTCGTGCAAGACGAGATCACGCTGAAGCCAGACCGCTTGTATCTCACCGTCGGCGCCAAGCTTGAGCACAATGATTTCACCGGGTTTGAATTTCAGCCCAGCACGCGGATTGCGTGGACCGCAAGCGAGAAGAATATGTTCTGGGCAGCCTACTCCAGAGCTCGACGCACGCCTTCGCCTGTTGACCGAGGGATAGCCGCAAGATTCGCAGCATTCCCGGGGCCGGGGGGTCTTCCCATCGTATTGACTGCTGAGGGTAGTCCTGACACCGTGAGTGAGAATCTCGATGCGTTTGAGGCGGGCTATCGAGCTCAACTGCGGGACAACGTCTCGTTAGACCTCTCGACTTTCTACAACCGATACGGCGACCTGGCGACCATCGAACCGGGACTGCCATTCTTGGAATTAAATCCTCCTCCGCCGCATTTGAATGTTCCCGTCATTTTCTCGAATCAGATGCACGGCGAAACGCACGGGATCGAGATGGCGGTGAATTGGAAGCTAACAGATCGCTGGACACTTAGTCCCGGGTATGCATTCGAACGGATTCACCTGCAAACAAATCCTACCAGCCAGGACACTAGCTCAGTCCTCAGCGGAGAGGGGAACAGCCCGCACGTCCAGGCCCAGCTACGCTCTAGTGTGGTTCTGCCGCGAAGATTCGAATGGAATGCCTCGGTTTATTTCGTCGGCCGCCTTCCGGCGCAGAATGTGCCTGCCTACACGCGCGTGGATTCCGGCGGAACCTGGCGAGCGTCGGAACGCCTCGCTATCAGCCTCGTCGGCCAGAACCTTCTGCAAGATCACCACCTCGAAGCTGGCAGCTCAGATCAAGTCGAATTTTCGAGTCTGATCAAACGCAGCGTCTTTGTAATGTTCACTTGGCAGTTTTAGTCACCGAGGCAATAGTTTTGAACCGTACAGCCCGATTGCGAGCCCGCTGGGAACCGTGGAGACAAGGGACCGGATTACTGCGAGCGGCCTACGGTCGCGTGCCATTCTGCGCCTTGTCTCTCGCGATTCTGCTGCTGCTCGCTTACCCAACTCCAATCAGGGCTCAAACGAGTGCTTCGGTCGAATATCAAGTCAAAGCCGCATTTCTACTTAACTTTGCAAAATTCATCGAATGGCCGGCAAACGCTTTTGAGAGTGAAAAAACGCCAATTACTGTTTGCGTATTTGGGTACGACCCATTTGGCAGCGCGCTCGATGAGCTTATCAAGGGCAAGAACATCAATAGTCGCGAGCTCCTGGCCCGCAGGGTCAGCCAACTTCCCGATTTGAAAACATGTGAACTTGTTTTCGTTAGCGAGAAAGAAGAAAAGCGTCTGCCAGAAATACTGACAGATTTGAAGGGGACCAGCGCGCTCGTAGTCGGGGAAGGCGAGGATTTTGCGGAGCGCGGCGGAGGGGTCCAATTCATTTTGGAAAATAACCGATTGCGCTTCGCAGTCAACCTGGATGCGATCCAAAGAGCTCGTTTGACAGTCAGTTCCAAACTGCTTGCGCTAGCGAAAATCGTTCACGATGAAGGTCATTCGAAGGGAAACTGAGATGCGCTCCTACCGGGACATGTCCATCCGCCATAAGCTTCAAGGCATAGTGATTATTGCCTGCGGCGTCGCCTTGCTCGTGGCATCCGCAGCGTTCACCCTCTACGATCGGACCACTTTCCTTCGAACAAAGACAGAGGACTTGATTGCCTCCGCAAAAATGATCGGCTCGAATAGCACTGCGGCGCTCACGTTTCATGATGCAGCGTCGGCAAGGGAAATACTGAGTGCTCTGCGAGCCAAACCACATGTGACCATTGCCTGTATTTACGACTCCGACGGCAATGTCTTCGCCAAGTACAGCCGGGATCCGACTGAGGCCGGATCTTGCCCTCCACCAGGTCAAGGAGCAGGTAGCACGGTTGTTGCGCGGCACATGGTTTTGTTCCACAGCATAGTCCTAAATGGGGACTCCATCGGCACAATCTACATCGCGGCAGACTTGGTAGACCTGAATGACCGGCTACTCCGGTTCGTGGTGATTGACTTGGTTGTATTGCTGGGGTCTCTGACGGTTGCTTTCCTGTTGTCTTATCGATTGCAACGCGTGATTTCGGGGCCCATTCAGGAGTTGGCAGCGACCGCATCGTCAGTTTCCGCACATGAAAACTATTCCATTCGAGCGGTTAAAACAAGCGGAGATGAGATCGGACTCTTGTTTGACCAGTTTAACAGCATGCTCGATCGTATCCAACAACGGGATGGCGCTATACAAAAAGCGCACGACAGTCTTGAGAAAAGAGTCGAAGAGCGGACTGCATATCTCAACGCGCTCATCACAAATAACCCGCTGGCCATTATGGTGCTGGACCCTGCGCAGACAGTTCAACTCTGTAATCCTGCATTTGAACAGCTCTTCCAATACACGCGCGAGGAAGTGATCGGAAAACCGGTGGAAGGGCTGCTTGCGGATGGTGATTTGTTATCGGAAGCGCGCTCTATTTCGATTCAGACGCGCGGCGGTAAACCAATAAACCTGGTGACGCGCCGACGACGGAAGGACGGCAGTTTGGTGGATGTGGAACTTCACACCGTGGGCCTAGTCTTGAATTCTGAAGTGGCAGGTTCCTTGGTCATCTACCAGGACATTTCCGTCCGCAAACTTGCCGAAGAAGCAATGCAGCAAGCGAAGGAGACAGCAGAGTCCGCCAGCCGAGCCAAGAGTGAATTCCTGGCCAATATGAGCCACGAAATCCGAACTCCAATGAACGGAATCATGGGAATGACGGAACTGGTTTTGGATACGGAATTGGACTCGGAACAGCGCGAGTACTTGAACATGGCGAAATTGTCTGCCGACTCCTTGCTTTCATTAATTAACGACATCCTGGATTATTCCAAAATCGAGGCCGGCAAACTTGACATCGAAGCGATTGAGTTCAATCTTGGAGACACCATCGGCGACACCATGAAAACGTTAAGTCTCCGCGCACATCAGAAGGGGCTGGAACTGGCCTACGACACTCCGCCTGACGTTCCGGACGCGCTTGTGGGGGACCCTGGGCGGTTGAGACAGGTCATCGTGAATTTGATTGGCAACGCAATAAAATTCACTGAGAAAGGCGAAGTCGTTCTTTCCCTCCAGGCGGACTGGAGAACAACTGATGATATCCAGCTGCATTTCATAATCTCGGATACGGGCATCGGAATTCCCGCAGAAAAACAAGCCGCAATCTTTGAGGCCTTTACACAAGCTGACGGGTCCATGAGCCGCACTTACGGCGGCACCGGTTTGGGTCTCACCATTTCGTCCCGACTCGTCGTGCTCATGCACGGACGAATTTGGGTGGAGAGTGAAATGGGCAAAGGCAGTCGGTTCCATTTCACTGCCCATTTCGGACTGCAAAAGGTACCAGCAAGGACCATCGTCCCGAGAGATCCGGCGACCCTGCGGGACATGCGAGTCCTCGTCGTGGACGACAACGCGACAAACCGGCAGATTTTACTAAAAATGCTTGCCAACTGGCACACGACACCGCTGGCCGCGGAAAGCGGGGCAAAGGCGATCACCGCCTTGAGAGAGGCTCAAGGCTTAGGAAGACATTTTCCGCTCATTCTTGTGGACGCTCAAATGCCGGAAATGGACGGATTCGCCCTGGCTGAGTCGATTAAGAGAAATCCGGAATGGGGTACGGCGACGATCATGATGCTCAGCTCTGCCGGCCAGCGTGGCGATGCAAAACGCTGCCGGGAACTTGGAATCGCCGCCTATCTGACCAAGCCCGTTCGGCAGGCGGAACTACTCGACGCCATTTTGACAGCGCTGGGCACAAAACCAATAAAAGAAGCGGTGCCTGCCTTGGTTACGCGCCATTCTCTCCGCGAGAATAGCAAGCACCTATGCATCCTGCTAGTCGAGGATAACGCGGTAAACCAGAGACTCGCGGCCCGGTTACTCGAAAAGCGCGGACACACAGTGGCAATTGCGGGGAATGGAAAGGAAGCTCTGGCCGCACTAGAAAAACAATCATTTGACCTGGTATTTATGGACGTTCAGATGCCCGAGATGGACGGCTTCGAAGCGACAGCCGCTATCCGCGGTAAAGAGAAAGCATCCGGGAATCATTTGCCCATCATCGCTATGACTGCGCACGCGATGGCGGGGGACAGAGAGCGTTGTCTTGAGGCCGGTATGGACGACTACATAACTAAGCCGATTCGGCTGGAGGAGTTGGATGCATTGCTGAAAGGCTTCTCGCCCGAGGCTTCGACGTTAGAAGTGATCGAAACGGCCAACGAAAAGAGACCATGATCTTCAAGTCAAGGGCGACCTGATGAAAATACTCATCGCCGATGATGATACCATTTCGCGCCGCCTGACACAGAAAGCCTTGGAGCGCGCGGGTTACGAAGTCCTTGCGGTTGAGAATGGGACCTCTGCCGCAGAATCCCTCGCAGGCCCTGACGGCCCAAGACTCGCGCTTTTGGACTGGGTGATGCCTGGGCTGGACGGGCCAAGCGTATGTCGCATGATACGCACTCGTTACGATCAGCCTTACATCTACATGATTCTACTTACGTCGAAAGAATCCAAAGAGGATATTGTAGCCGGCTTCGAATCCGGTGCTGACGACTACCTCATTAAACCCTGCGACCCGGAGGAATTAAAAGCGCGATTGCGTGCGGGGCAAAGGATTTTGCAACTTCAAGACAAACTGGTTCACGATGCACATCACGACCCGCTAACTCAGCTACCGAACCGTGCGCTATTTCTCGAAAAACTGAGCCAATCCATCAAGCAGGCCAAGCAGAATACTGATTATAAGTTTGCTGTCCTCTTTGTCGACATCGACCGTTTCAAGAACGTGAATGACAATTTTGGTCATTCTGCAGGGGACCAGTTGATCGTACAAGTGTCTCAGAGGCTGACCAGCTCGATCCGGCACGATAATCCCGAACAGCATTCAGCTGACATTAGCGGAACGATACGGCTACCCGGTAGCGATATTCTGGCTCGGCTCGGCGGCGATGAATTTACCATCTTACTCGATAACATCAAGGACGTTAGCGACGCAATACGAGTCGCCGAACGAATTCAAGAGAATTTCGCATCGGCTTTTTCGATCGGTGGGAACGAACTACTTGCGAGTGTCAGCATCGGCATTGCGGTAAGCGCTTCAGGTTACAGCGCCGCCGAAGATATGTTGCGCGATGCTGATACTGCAATGTACCGGACTAAGGCGCTGGGCAAGTCGGGATATGAAATCTGTGACCCGGCAATGCATCGCATGGCCATGAGCCGCTTGAGCCTGGAGAACGATCTCCGAAAAGCAGTAGAGCGGGATGAATTGAGGGTTTTCTACCAGCCTATAGTCTCGTTGCGGGATTTCCGAATCATTGGCTTCGAAGCTCTCGTTCGCTGGCAGCGTCCAAATTCTGCTTTGGCTTTGCCCGGTGAGTTTATTTCCGTGGCTGAAGAAACCGGTTTAATTTTGCCTATCGGCAAATGGGTGTTGCGGGAGGCTTGCCGTCAAATGCACGATTGGCATCTGCAATTTCCATCAGAGTCTCTTTTTACCGTGGCCGTGAATGTCTCCGCGAAGCAGTTTGCCCACCCAGGATTGATGAGCGAAGTTGACCAAATCCTACGTGAAACACACCTTGAACCGAGTAGTTTGAAGCTGGAGCTGACGGAAAGTATTGCCATGAGGGAGGTGGAACTCACGGTCGAAGTTCTTAACAAACTCAAAGTCATCGGTGTGCGTTTGAGCATCGATGACTTTGGCACAGGGTATTCGTCCTTGAGCTATCTGCACCGCTTTAGGTTCGATACTCTGAAGATTGATCGCTCATTCATCTCCCAAATGGGCTGTAGCGGAGAAGGCCGCCAAATCGTACAAGCAATTATCAGTTTGGCGCATAGCATGGGAATGGAAGTCGTTGCGGAAGGTGTAGAAACTGCCGACCAGTCGAACCAACTCAAATCCTTCGCGTGTGAATACGCTCAGGGATACTTCTTCTCTAAGCCCATAGACAAGTCAGAGCTGATGCAGGTGTTGGTCAGGTCGAGCGGAAGTGACTACCGACTACCGCTACAATCCCTCACTGAGCACGTTCGCACGCGTGGTTGAGGTGCAACACGAGTTTACATCAACTGCGGCGACCGTCCGGGATCGCTTCTGAAAAACGCCACAGTGTTGATGGACGGCTCGCTCTCGCTGCTCGAGAAGTTGGCTAGCGGGAAAGTGGCATCCGTCTGGCAGAAATCCCGAGTAGAGCCGATACTGAGAACGAATCGAGCCTACGTGCTGCCGTACTTGACACACTAGGTGAATTCCACATAACGTTTAAGTAGGACATGGAAATGTCTTCTTTTTCTGCCCCATTTTCTGGGGCACCCCGAAGCGAGGGCTTCTGCTTCCAAAGCGAGCGGCTGCTTTATGGGAGGGAACCCAATAGTGTAAGGGCGGAACCGGGAAAGCAGAAGACGCGAAGCTGCAGGACGCAGGAATTAGCCGGAAGCAGTGCCCGGAAGAAATGAGCGGCAGAAAAAGGCTGGCCTACGGAACTAGGAAGATCGGCGTGGTACCAGCCGAGACACTTGGGCAAGTGAAGCGGAAGAGAAAAAGCCCGCTGGGCGACGATCACCACAGATTCGAAAATGGTGCTCGATTCGAGGGGCTCCTGCGTTTTGCGGCGGTTACTTCCGGGTGGCCGACCACTTGGACGGAGCGCTCTGAGAGCTTTACGCCAGTTGACATGGGACGTAACCCATTGTCCACAGCGGCAGCGCGCGCCATAGCGATTCGCATCCGGCGCGCGTGAGCACCCCGAAATCGTCTTGCGGCGCGCGGGCTCGCCAATCTGAACTTGACTCGCGCATCTCGTCGCCGTAAGCTAAGAATTCTTGGTATGGGACGCAAGGCGCAAAAGAACGATTCGTTGCCCGGTTCACTGGACATGTTGATTCTGCGGACGCTGTCGCTGCGCGACCTCCATGGATACGGCATAGTCCAGTTCCTTCAAAAATCGTCCGACAATGATCTCCTCGTCGAGGAGGGCTCGCTGTACCCCGCTCTCCAGCGGCTGGAGCTAAACGGCTGGATTGACGGTGTCTGGGGCGTGACGTCGAATAATCGGCGAGCGAGGATCTACAAGATCACGGCGGCTGGCCGCAAACAGCTGGCCGTTGAAACTCGGCAGTACGCCAAACTCACCTTGGCGATCGCGCGCGTGATGGGAGGGGAGTGACGGACATGTTACGACGGCTGAGGTATTGGACAGAAAGCGCCAGGCGCCGCGAGGAGTTGCGTGAGGAAATGGAACTCCACCTTGCGGAAAAGGCCGCAGAACTGCAAGCAAACGGTATGACGGTGGAGGACGCCCGGGCTGAAGCGCGCCGGCGATTTGGCAACGTCGGACCGAAGCAGGAAGAGTCACGGGAGATTTGGATCACACGGTTTTGGTCGGAACTGGGCCAGGATGTCCGCTATGGCTGTCGCACCATAACCGCCAACAAGGCATTCAGCGCCGTGGCGGTCTTGTCGCTGGCGCTTGGCATCGGCGCCAATACTGCGATCTACAGCTTTATGGAGTCGATTCTGTTGCGCTCGCTGCCGGTGGCTGATCCCGAGTCGCTGGTGGTCTTGAATTGGCATAGTCCGCCGCCCCAGGACGCCAGCAAGGAATGGGTCCACGTCATGCACGCGGTACAGGGCATGGCGTGGCCGGGCGATAAAGGTGCCATGGTCAGCGGCATGTTCCCCTACGGCGCGTTCGCGACGCTTCGCGAGGAGAATCCCGTCTTTTCCACGCTTTTCGGATACTTCAACGGACTAAACCATAACCTGGCCGTCCGCAGACAGGCCACGAGCGCCACCACGGAATACGTCACCGGCGAGTATTTTCGCGCCCTGGCAGTATCGCCGGCTGCGGGACGTCTGATCGATTCCGAAGACGACCGTCCAGGCGCAGCGCCGGTCGCCGTAATCAGTTTTGCTACAAGCCAAAATCGCTTTGGAGGACCACCGGGTGCGATTGGACAGTCGATTCTCGTCGATAACACTCCCTTCACGGTGATTGGTGTCGCGCCGCCGGAATTCTTCGGAGTCGATCCTGCGGTGGCGCTGGACCTCTACCTTCCGTTGCACACGAATCTGCTCGTGGACGGTGACCGAGCGGCTCGTATGTATGACGACGGAAACTACTACTGGATCGAAATGATGGGCCGCCTGCGTCCCGGCGTAAGCATGGCCCAGGCGCAGGCAGTGCTGGCTCCTCGTTTCCATCAATGGGTCACCATCACCGCGACGACCGACGGTGAGCGCGCCAAACTGCCCGCCCTGATTCTGAATCCCGGCGCCGCCGGTCTGGGTAGCTTGCGCCGCAAGTATTCCAAGCCTCTGTACGTGCTCCTGACGATGGTGGGATTGATCCTGGCGATCACGTGCGCGAACATCGCCAATCTGCTGCTGGCAAGGGCCGCCGCGCGACGCCGCGAAATGGCTGTCCGGCTCAGCCTGGGAGCGGGACGGTTCCGCGTCGTGCGGCAGTTGCTTACCGAGAGTGTGATGCTGGCGTCTTTCGGCGGAGCATTCGGGGTCTTGTTTGCAATCTGGGGTGTGCGAGCACTGACGTTTCTACTCTCCAACGGGCACGAGAACTTTACGCTTCACGCGGAATTGAACTGGAACGTGCTGGGCGTGACAGCGGCGCTCTCAGTGGTTTGCGGCCTGTTATTTGGACTCGCTCCAGCGATTCAGTCGACGCGTCCGGACGTCATGTCCGCGCTAAAGAATGGACGTGGGGGCGGACCTCGCCGCCGCGCACAGCACGTTCTGGTGGTCGCCCAAATCGCGATCTCTTTTCTCATCTTGGTCGCCGCCGGTCTGTTTGTCCGGACACTCAACAACCTGCACTCCGTCCAACTGGGATATGCCCGCGAGAACATCCTTCTGTTCTCGTTGAATGCGCGCCAGGCCGGGCATCGCGACCCGGAGATCGCCATTTTTTACGCGGACCTGCGCAAGCGCTTCGAATCGATTCCTGGAGTGAGCAGCGCGACGCTTTCGCAATCCTCGATTATCAACGCCGGCCGCGCTGGGCAGGCAATCAGGGGGCCAATGAAGATCGGTGCGGTTACCATCGAAGACGCGCGCGTCCTGGCCGCCGGACCGCGTTTCCTCACGACGATGCAGATTCCGATCCTGGCCGGGCGTGAGATTGACGACCGCGACCAACCGGGCTCCAGGCCGGTTGCAGTGATCAGCGAGCGGCTGGCGCGAACATACTTCGGGGACGAAAATCCGGTGGGCAGACGCATCACGCTCCCGGACGAGAATCGCGATCTCGAAATCGTCGGCGTGTCGGCTAACCTGCGGTACGGTGGCCTGAAAAATGAAGAGGAGAGTGCAATGACCGTGTTCGTAGCGGTCAGCCAGTTTTCTTCGGACCGAGTGACCTACGCACTGCGCACTGCCGGTGATCCCCTAAGGTATGTCAGGAGTGTGCATGAGATCGTTCGGGAGGCAGATTCACGCATACCCGTTACAAACGTGGTCACACAGGCTGCAGAAATTGATCGAACGATTAGCCGGGAAGTCACGTTCGCGAAACTATGCACGGGTTTCGCGGTTCTCGCTCTCCTGATCGCGTCCGTGGGACTCTACGGGACGATGTCCTACAGCGTCGCGCGGCAGGTCGACGAGATTGGAATCCGTATAGCTCTGGGCGCGCAACGCGGCGCCGTGGTATGGATGGTTCTGCGCCGCGTTCTACTATTGGCGGCGGTGGGACTCGCGATCAGCGTGCCTGCCGCGTTGACCGCGTCCCAGCTTGTCAAATCGTTTCTATTCGACACCCAGCCCAATGATCCGGGAACCCTGGCACTGGCCGGTGTCGTCCTCCTAAGCACCGCAATTCTCGCTGGCTATGCTCCGGCTAGCCGAGCGTCCCGAATTGATCCGCTGGCGGCTCTGCGGCACGAGTAAGAAATGGTCCTTCGGACCGCAACGAAGGATGAAAATGTTTGGCGCCCGCGTAAGTCTATCATAGTAGCCGCTCGCGATAGAGGCCGCGCTAGTCTGGCGCACTTTTAGCCCGCGCACGAATATGGCCCGGATGCTGCTCATGCACAACGAATGGTCGCTTGGCTAGACAAGTTGACAAACCTCAGTTCGTCGATCCGCGCTGAAGTGAGCAGTCCGGAATCGCCTAAAAAAAGAGACGACGCAGCTCGGTTTCGTCGGGATGGGATCGAGGATGCGTACGCAGCGAAGTTCCTGCATAACGGACAAGTCGGAAGTAATGCAAAGAGCGCGGCTGGGACGATACCAAAGGCCGCCCGCTCGGATAATACCCGGCACTGGCCACTCCCTCCACTTCGGCCTAAGCGCGCCGCCTACGGTGTCGTAGGCCTCCGTTCCGGGAGGGACCAGTGGATCGTAAAAGGCTCGTTTGGACAAACGGACTATCATGCTCGGAAAATCTCTTGCCAAAAGCTATTCCACATAACTATCACTCGCGGTTGACATGGCGCGTGAGGAACTCGCCCGGCTGTTGTCCCGCCTTCTTCAGCGCGGCCAAAGCGCCCGGTGTTGCGACGATCTGGCCGAGTTCGAAAGCAGGTTGTTTGCTGAGTTGTTGCATTGGAAAAACTCCTTTCGTTGGTTCCGTTTTTTGCTTCTTCGAGGCACCGCCGAGAGCGGTGCATTAAAAGCAAATGCCCTTCCTGGCGGGGCGAGGCGCCTGGCCGTCCGCGCTGTCAAGGCCGCGTGTTTTTCGCGTTCATCGGAGCGAAGCGGGAGACCCTTGACAGCAACGGCCACGCCTTCTGCGTGGTTATAGGAGTCAGAAACTCTGTTAGAAAGCTTTATGGTTTTGGGGTGTCTCGGCGCGAGTTAGAATCCGAGGCACAACGTGGCTCGGCAGTTAAGGCCGTTTTTTCTCTGGAGCGTTTCTGCCCGATTGACAGCATGGCTCCGGTATTGGCGATTGTATGGATGGTGGCGGCGTTGTCCTGAAAAGGATAAGGGCCTGACCCCGCTGGAGAGATTGAGTAAGTTTCGCTGACCGGGCCGAGCCAAGTTGAATTCAACGTGGGGCGGTTAGCATGAAACCCAAACAACAGGAGAAAACCCAGGAAGCAACCTGCGGCCCAACGCAGGGCCATTGGAAACAGATGAACCGCAAGCAACGGCGGGAGATGACGCGGAAGATCCAGAGTGAAGACATCAGTTTGGAGGTGATCCATCCAGATGCCGCCGGTATTGATATCGGCAACGAATCCCACTACGTGGCCGTCCCGCCGACGCGGGA
>Ga0209166_10000601_pt1 | contig 37237 bp, 35 predicted proteins | sample Coa_R1_3_FD_187151 | JGI IMG/M metagenome (GOLD analysis project Ga0209166, IMG submission 187151) | Surface soil microbial communities from Centralia Pennsylvania, which are recovering from an underground coalmine fire - Coalmine... | ecosystem: Environmental > Terrestrial > Soil >...
GGCCGCGGCCGACGACCTGAGGCTGCCCTGGTGGACCATCGCGCCGTTCGACAGCGCCGGCCCGGAGGCCGGTTCAGTGCTGGCCGGCCCCGGAGCCACGGATGGCGGAGCTGGCATAGGCGGCCACGAGGCTGCGTATGGCGAAAATACCGAGAGTGGCCCTGGCAGGGCCGGCCGCTCCGCGCTGCGCCTGGGGGCGAACCCGGCCCCTGCCTACCGGGGCGACACCGGCCGGGCACTGGACGACGTGCGGGGCTGGCTGGGCGACGGCTGGCGCGTGGTGCTCGTCACCGAGGGCCACGGCCCGGCGCAGCGGCTCGCCGAGATGCTCCGCGGCGAGGGCCTCGGTGCCCGGCTCGGTGACCTGGCCGCCCCGCCGGAGCCTGGTGTGCCGAGCGTGACGACAGCGCTCATCTCGCACGGGTTCACCTGGGAATCCGTGCGGCTGGCCGTGATCACCGAGGCGGACCTGGTCGGCCAGCACGCCGGCCCGCGGGACGCCCGGCGGATGCCCAGCCGGCGGCGTGGCGGCATCGACCCGCTCCAGCTCACGCCGGGTGACTTCGTGGTGCACGAGCAGCATGGCGTCGGCCGGTACCGGGAAATGACCAGCCGCAGCATCCAGGGAGCGGTCCGGGAATACCTGGTGATCGAGTACGCGCCCAGCAAGCGGGGCCAGCCGCCGGACCGGCTCTATGTGCCGACCGACCAGCTTGACCAGGTCACCCGGTACGTCGGCGGTGAGATGCCCAGCCTGCACCGGCTCGGCGGGGCCGACTGGGCCAAGACCAAGGGGCGCGCCCGCAAGGCGGTACGGCAGATCGCCTCGGAGCTGATCCGGCTCTACTCAGCGCGGATGGCCTCGCCCGGCCATTCGTTCGGCGCGGACTCACCCTGGCAGCGGGAACTGGAGGACGCGTTCCCCTACATCGAGACGGCCGACCAGCTCGCCGCGATCGACGAGGTGAAGCGGGATATGGAGCGGCCGGTGCCGATGGACCGGCTGATCTGCGGCGACGTGGGTTACGGCAAGACCGAGATCGCGGTCCGCGCCGCGTTCAAGGCGGTGCAGGACGGGAGTCAGGTGGCCGTCCTGGTGCCCACCACGCTGCTGGCGCAGCAGCATCAGGCCACATTCAGCGAGCGGTACGCGCCGTTCCCCGTGGTGGTGCGCACGCTGAGCCGGTTCCAGAGCGACGCGGAGGTGGCCGAGACCCTGCGCGGGCTGGCCGACGGCACGGTGGACGTGGTGATCGGCACCCACCGGCTGCTGTCACCGGACACCCGCTTCGCCCGGCTGGGTTTGGTCATCCTGGACGAGGAACAGCGGTTCGGCGTGGAGCACAAGGAGTACCTGAAACGGCTGCGGACCGAGGTGGACGTGCTGTCCATGTCGGCCACGCCGATCCCGCGCACGCTGGAGATGGGCGTGGCCGGGATCCGGGAGATGTCCACGATCCTGACTCCGCCCGAGGAGCGGCACCCGGTGCTGACCATGGTCGGCCCCTACGACGAGAAGCAGATCGCCGCCGCCATCCGGCGCGAACTGCTCCGCGACGGCCAGGTGTTCTTCGTGCACAACCGGGTCTCCTCGATCAACAAGGCCGCCGCCAAGGTCGCGGACATGGTGCCGGAGGCCAGGGTCGTCGCCGCGCACGGCCAGATGAACGAGCACATGCTCGAACGGATCATGCTGGAGTTCCTGGACCGCAAGCACGACGTGCTGGTGGCCACCACGATCGTGGAGTCCGGCCTGGACATCCCGAACGCCAACACATTGATCGTGGACCGTGCCGACGCCTACGGGCTGGCCCAGCTGCACCAGTTGCGCGGCCGGGTGGGCCGCGGCAGCGAGCGGGCCTACGCCTATTTCCTGTTCCCGCCGGAGAAGCCGCTGACCGAGACGGCGCACGAGCGGCTGGCCACCATCGCCCAGCACACCGAGATGGGCGCGGGCATGTACGTGGCGCTCAAGGACCTGGAGATCCGCGGGGCCGGCAACCTGCTCGGCGGGGAGCAGTCCGGCCACATCGCGGGCGTGGGTTTCGACCTCTACGTCCGGATGATCGGCGAGGCGGTCGGCGAACTGCGTGACGCGGGGCCGGCCGAGCGGGCCGAGGTCCGCGTGGAGCTGCCGGTCAACGCGCACATCCCGCACTCCTACGTGCCGGGGGAACGGCTCCGGCTGGAGGCCTACACCCGCATCGCCGCGATCGACTCCGGCGCCGACATCACGGCCGTCAGCGAGGAACTCGCCGACCGGTACGGCCCGCTGCCCGAGCCGCTGCTCGGCCTGCTCGCCGTGGCCAGTCTCCGCGCCCAGGCCCGCAAGGCCGGGCTGACCGATATCACCCAGCAGGGCACGCATATCCGGTTCTCGCCGGTGGACCTGCCAGAATCCCGCCAGGTGCGGGCGCAGCGGCTCTACCCGAAGACGGTGCTGAAGCCGGCGGTGCGTACGATGCTCGTACCGGTGCCCAGGGATGCACCCGGCGCCCGCCCGGGGGCACCCGCCCCACCGGGCACCCCGCTCCTGCGCGACAGGGAGCTGCTCGCGTGGTGCGGGCAGCTCATCGAGGCGGTGTTCGGGGAGAGCAGCCCGGTCACGCCGGAAGTGTCGCCTGCCTGAGGCCCACATGAGAAGGGATGCAGTCGTGCCTCGCACCTCGATCTTGGTGATCGCCGCGGCGGCCGCCGCCACGTGCGCCCTTTCCGCCTGCGGTCCGGTCCGGATGGGCGCGGCCGCGATCACCGGCGGGCAGCGGATCACGGTTTCCGCGCTGAACGACCAGGTGACCAGCCTGGAGCGGGCCTACCAGGCCGGCCGGGGCATCCAGCTGCAGTTCCCGCTGTCCCAGGCGCCGCAGCAGGTACTGGGGTGGATGCTGCGGTTCCGGATCCGTGACCAGCTCGCCGCCCGCAACCACGTGATCGTCACCAATGGGCAGAGCCAGCGGGCCCTGTCCGCGCTAGCCCGGCAGACCGGCCGCTCCGGGCCCGCGTTCGTCCAGCTCGCCGTGGCCAACGGCCTGCCCCCGGACCTGCTGCCGAGCCTGGGCAGATACGAGGCCATCCAGAGCGATCTGTTCACCCGGCTGAACCGCGGGACCCTGCCGCGCACGCAGGCCCGAGTCCAGGCCCTGAGCCCGGTGTTCGCCCACCGGGAGTGCGTCGCGGCGAAGAGCCTGAACATCCAGGTAAACCCGCAGTTCGGCCAAATGGACTACGGCACGCTGGCGGTCATTCCCGCCGCCTCGCCGCTGTCCGCGCCGATCACGCCCTCGCCCGCGCCGACTCCCAAGCCCCAGCTCACCCCCAGCTGCTGACGATCGGCGAGCATGGGGTGGGGACGCACAGCGACCGGGTGACGCCCGGGTGACGCAGAACCAGGTACCACAGGACGCCACACCGGGCGCGGCTCTGTTGCGCCTGGTCGAGGTGATGGACAGGTTGCGGGTGTCCTGCCCGTGGGACGCCAGGCAGACGCACGAATCTCTCGCACCGTACCTGGTGGAGGAGTGCTACGAGGCGCTGGAGGCGCTCGAAGACGGCGACCGGGCCGCCCTCTGCGACGAACTCGGCGACGTGCTGCTCCAGGTCGTGTTCCACGCCCGGGTCGCCGCGGAGCGCACCGACGGCACCGGGTTCACCATCGACGACGTGGCCACCGGGATCGTGGCGAAACTGGTCCGCAGGCACCCGCACGTGTTCGCCGACGTGGAGGTGTCCGGCCCCGAAGAGGTCAAGCGCAACTGGGACGCGATCAAGGCCGCGGAGCGGGGCGGTGGCGGTGCGCTGCCCGCGGCCCTGGGCTCCGTGCCGTTCGGCCAGCCCGCGCTGTCCCTGGCCGCCCAGTTGCAGCGCCGGGCGGAGCGGGCCGGTGTCCCGGCGGAACTCACCGACCTGACCGCCGCCGGCGGACAGGGGCCGGATGGGGTCAGCGCGATTGGTGCGGCCCTGTTCGCGCTCGTGGCCAGGGCGCGCGCGGCCGGCGCGGACCCCGAACTGGAACTGCGGGCCGCCGCGCGCAGCTACCGTGAGCGGGTCAGGCGATGGGCGGAGGACCACGGCCACGATCCCGCCTGACGGCTGCGGAGCGGCCCGGAGCGGGTCTTCGGGTGGCGGACCGGGCGGCGGATGGTCCCCGGCACGATGGCTCGGGGTGGTGCCCTGGGCGTGGTGGCCTGGGCGTGGTGCGGCGGCGTGGCCGCTGCGAAGCAGCGCACCCCCTCGGCTAGGCTCCGATACCGACACCTCGTCCTGAGCACCGTACCGAGCTGGCAGGAGTGCCGCGTTGGCCACCATCGACGAGATCCACGCCAGGCAGATCCTGGATTCCCGGGGCAACCCGACGGTCGAGGTCGAGGTACTGCTCGACGACGGTACGCAGGCGCGCGCCGTCGCGCCGAGCGGCGCCTCCACGGGCAGGTTCGAGGCCGTGGAGCTCAGGGATGGCGGCGGCGCCTTCGGCGGCAAGGGCGTCACCAAGGCCGTGCTGTCGGTCAGCGAGGAGATCGAGCCGGACCTGCTCGGTTACGAGGCCGACGACCAGCGGCTCATCGACCAGGCGATGATCGACCTGGACGGCACGCCGGACAAGTCACGGCTGGGCGCCAACGCCATCACGGCCGTCAGCATGGCAGTGGCGAGGGCTGCGGCAGAGTCCGCGGGGCTGAGCCTGTTCCGCTACCTCGGCGGCCCGAACGCGCACGTGCTGCCGGTCCCGATGATGAACGTGCTGAACGGCGGCGCGCACGCGGACAACAGCGTGGACATCCAAGAGTTCATGATCGCGCCGGTCGGCGCGGCCACGTTCAGCGACGCACTGCGCTGGGGCGCCGAGACCTACCACGCCCTCAAGTCCGTGCTGAATCGGCACAAGCTGTCCACGGGGGTCGGTGACGAGGGCGGGTTCGCGCCCGACCTGGCCCACAACCGGGCCGCCCTCGACCTCCTCGTCGAGGCGATCGGCAAGGCGGGCTTCCGCCCCGGCCGCGACATCGCCCTGGCCATCGACGCGGCCGCGACCGAGTTCTACGCCGACGGCGGCTACCGCTTCGACGGCGGCACGCGTTCTCCGGCGCAGATGCTGGAACTGTACGCGGAATGGCTGGACGCCTACCCGATCGTGTCCCTCGAAGACCCGCTCGCCGAGGAGGACTGGGCAGGCTGGCAGTCGCTCACCGCCGCGCTCGGCGACAAGGTGCAGATTGTCGGTGACGATCTGTTCGTCACCAATCCAGAACGGCTGCGCCGCGGCGTCGCCGAGCGCAGCGCGAACGCCCTCCTGGTGAAGGTCAACCAGATCGGCACGATCAGCGAAACGCTGGACGCGGTCTCGCTCGCCCACCGCAGCGGTTTCGCGTGCATGATCAGCCATCGGTCCGGCGAGACCGAGGACACGACGATCGCGGACCTCGCGGTCGCCACCAACTGCGGCCAGATCAAGACGGGAGCCCCGGCGCGGTCGGAGCGCGTCGCCAAGTACAACCAGTTGCTGCGGATCGAGGAGATGCTCGACGACGCTGCCGCGTACGCCGGCCACGCGGCCTTCCCCCGGACGCCCTCGGACCCGTGATCCCTCAGCTGGGCCGCCCGCCGGGCGGGGACCGGGTCAGGCTCACCAGCCGGGCCGCGGTGCTCGCCGTGGTGATCTGTGCGATCGCGCTCAGCCTCGCCTACCCCGTGCGCGAGTACATCGCGCAGCGCCGGCAGATCGACCAGTTGCAGGCCGAACGCCAGATGCTCGACGGCCAGTTGCGCGCGCTCCAGCACGAGCAGCAGCGGCTGGCCGATCCCGCCTACATCGAACAGCTGGCCCGCAACAAGCTGCACATGTGCCTGCGCGGGGAGGTCTGTTATGTCGTCATCGGCGGTCACCCGGCCCATGGCAGCTCGGCGTCGGCCGCGGCCAGCCTCACCCCCTGGTACGAGCGGCTGTGGCAATCGGTGCAGCAGGCGAACCGGGGCAGCATCCGGTGACCGCCGACGCCGAGGTGGTCGCGCTGCAGCTTGGCCGGCCACCCCGGGGGCTGCGGCGGGTCGCGCACCGCTGCCCGTGCGGCCTGCCCGACGTGGTGGAGACCGCGCCGCGGCTGGCCGACGGCACGCCGTTTCCCACGCTCTACTACCTGACCTGCCCGCGCGCGGCTGCGGCCGTGTCCAGGCTCGAAGCCGCCGGCGTCATGCAGCAGATGCAGCAGCGGCTGGCTGCCGACCCGGAACTGCGCGCGGCGTATCAGGCCGCGCACCGCGACTACCTGGCCCGGCGCGACGAGGCGGCGCGTGCCGCGGGCGTCGAGCCGCTGCCGCCGGGCACGCAGAGCGCGGGCGGCATGCCGGCCCGGGTCAAATGCCTGCACGCGCTCACCGCACACGAGCTTGCCGTGCCGGGGACCAACCCACTGGGACGGGAGGCCATCGCTGAGGCGGGGCCTTGGTGGCAGGCAGGCCCGTGCGTCCGTCCCGTCCCCCCCGCAAGCGGCGGGACAGGTTGAGACACTCTTTGTCGACCTCGGGTCGTGTCACGCCGCAGCCGCCGGGCCGAACGCCGCATAAGGCGCCCCAGGCGCCGTTGCGGTGTCCCGGCGGCGAGGACACGCCTCCCGAAGCCAGCGAAGCGCCCGCGAGGGAGGCAGACAATTGAGAGTGGCGGTGATCGACTGCGGGACGAACTCGGTGCGGCTGCTGGTCGCCGACGTGGACCGGGCCGCGGGCCGGCTCGCCGATGTGGACCGGCGGCTTCAGATCGTGCGGCTCGGCCAGGGCGTGGATGCCACCGGGCGGCTCGCCGACGCGGCACTGGCCCGGACCTTCCGGGCATTGCGGTCCTACCGGCAGATCATCGAGGAAGCGTCTGCCACGGCCGTCCGAATGGTGGCCACCAGCGCCACCAGGGACGCGGCCAATGCCGGCGAGTTCGTGGCCGGGGTGCAGGACATCCTCGCGATCGAGCCGGAGGTGCTGAGCGGCGAGGACGAGGCGCGGCTGTCGTTCACCGGCGCGACCGCCGAACTGGCCGGACAGGCGGCCGGCCCCTACCTGGTCACCGACATCGGCGGCGGCTCGACCGAGTTCGTGCTCGGCCACCCCGGGACGATGACGGCCGCCGTCAGCGTGAACCTCGGCTGCGTCCGGATGACCGAGCGGCACCTGCGCCACGACCCGCCTCGCGACGAGGAGATCGCGGCGGCGCGTGCCGACATCGATGCCGCGCTCGATGTGGTCGCCGAAAAGATCCAGGTAGCCGACGCACGCACCCTGGTCGGCCTGGCCGGGTCGGTGACCACCGTGGCGGCGCTGGTGCTCGGCCTGGACAGCTACCAGGCCGAGCGGATCCACCACTCCCGGGTCAGCGCGGCGGCGGTGCGGCAGGTGACCGAGAGCCTGCTGGCACAGACCCGGGCGGAGCGGCGGCGGCTGGCCGTGATGCACCCGGGCCGGGTGGATGTCATCGGCGGGGGTGCGCTCGTGCTGACGCAGATCATGGAGCGGTTCGGGTTCGGCGAGGTACTCGTGAGCGAACACGACATCCTGGATGGCCTGGCCTGGTCCCTGGCGGCGGGCGCGGGCCGGTGACGCGAGCGGCGCAGCCAGTGCCGGCGGCGCGGTCGGCGGCGGCGTCCGCGCCGGGGCCGCCGGCGGCGCCTGGGCTGCCCGTGCCGCCGGGAAGCGGCTGGCCGGAAGATCCGGCTACCCCCGCCACTCCCGTGGCCGCCAGTGCCGCGCGGGTGGCCACGCTGGCCGCGGCGGCAGGGAGCCTGGCGGAACTGACGGCCCGGCAATCCGTATGCCGTGCCTGCCCCCGGCTGGTCGGCTGGCGAGAACAGGTGGCGGCGGTCAAGCGCCCGTCCTCGCGCACCGAGCGGTACTGGGGCCGACCGGTGCCGGGCTGGGGAGATGAAGATGCCCGGCTGCTGATCCTCGGGCTCGCCCCGGCGGCGCACGGCGGCAACCGCACCGGGCGGATCTTCACTGGCGACCGCAGCGGCGATGTCCTGTTCGCCTCGCTGCACCGCTGCGGGCTGGCCGTGCTGCCCACGTCCACGGCCGCCGGGGATGGCCAGCGCCTGATCGGGGCCAGGATGGTCGCAGCGGTCCGGTGTGCCCCGCCGGTCAACAAGCCCTCTGTGACCGAGCGGGACACCTGCGCACCCTGGCTGGCCGCCGAGTTCGCGCTCATCGCGCCCTCGGTCGGCGTCATCGTGTGCCTGGGCGGGTTCGCCTGGCAGTCGGCGTGGCCGATGCTGCGGTCGGCGGGGTTCGCGCTGCCCAGGCCACGGCCGAAGTTCGGGCACGGCGGCGAGGTCCTGCTCACCGGTCCGGGCGGCCCAGAAGGCCAGGTCCTGCTGCTGGGCTGCTACCACCCCAGTCAGCAGAACACTTTCACCGGCCGGGTCACGCCGGCGATGCTCGACGCGGTGTTCGGCCGCGCCTGCCAGGCCGCCGGTATCGGCGGAGCGGTCTCCGGCGGACCCGGTGCGCACCGATCCGCCCCAGGTGTCGCACCAGCCCGGTGGGCAGGTGCCACGCACTAGGCGCCACACCGGCGCTGGCTACGCTGTGTGCGCAATTCTTGAGAAACAAGGCAAATTGGTAACGCTTCGCATTCAGGGATCGGGCTGTAAGAATTGAATATGTGAACCTGGGCGAATTTTTCTCCCCCTATTCGCCTGAGCAAGAATGGTTCGGACCGACCGGGGTATCATGACCCAGCCCCCGTAGCCCAAGGGAAGAGGCCGGCCCCCTAAAAGGGTCCCCAGTGTCGGTTCGACTCCGACCGGGGGCACGCCCCCGCAGCTGCACCGCCGGCCACTGCCGCCTCATGGCTGATGCAGGCAGCACCGGTGCGCAGCGCTGGCCGGCATACCCAGGCGCGCAGGCTTCACAATTCCGCCGCGCCGGTCGCTGTTCACTTATTCCGAACAGGCGAGCGGATCATGATGGGCGATCAGGTATCGCGGGGTCTGCCGCGGAACGGGCCACGGATGTTCTTCTTGATCCGCTCAACGGGATACGGTGCCAGGGTGGCTGAACGGACAATAAGAGCATTCGGTGCACAGTTCCGTGCCACAAGATCGGCGGCACAGTCCCGCCATGCGAGTGGGCGCCAAGCGAGTGGATACCAGCGGATAAAAAGGTACGTGCGGCGGCGCGGTCAGCCGCTCACATCCGGGCCGGCGCGGGTGATAGTGATCCGCACGATGACCCGTTGGTCGCGGATCATCGCGGCCCGGTAGTCATCCCAGTCCGGGTGCTCGCCGGAAGCGCGCCGGTAGTACTCGATCAGCAGGTCCATGGCGTCCGGCAGAGAGATGATTTCCGCATGTCCCTCGGCCTGCACCCACTCGCCGAAGAAGTTGTCGGTGAAGGCGCACAGCGAGGCTTGCGGACGCTGGCGCAGGTTCTTGGTCTTGACCGCCGTCTCCCGGGTGCTGATCAGCACCCGGCCTTCGTCGTCCACCGTGCACGTCACGGGAGACAACTGCGGCCTGCCGTCGGACCGCGAAGTAGCCAGGACTGCCCGGTGGTGGACACGCAGGAAGTCTGCGGCCCGCCCGGTGTCCACTTCAGGCGCTGTTGAGACGCGTACGCCTGCGCAGCTCGTACTCGTGCACGATGGCGCTGGCGTAGCCGTGACTGAGCCCGTGCTCGTCGGACAGCCAGTGCGCGCGCTCTTCGCAACGCAGGAAGGCTGGACCGGATTCCAGGCTGGCGAACCACTCCGGGAGTGCGCGTCCGGTGACGGACGGGATGCGCGCGATCAGGTTCTTATGCGTTTCCGGGGAGTGGTTCAAAGTCAACTGGCACCTCCAGGGGTGGACGCCTGCTCTTGTTGAGAGTGCATCACGGCCGCGCTCCTGGCAACCCCTCAGAGCCGACTTCAGGTAAACGCAGAGAAGCCTCACGGGATCCGGCCGTCCGCATCGCGGTGACCTGGAGCAGTTGCTGGGAACCCTCTGTTTACCGGTTAACCACGGTGACCGGGGGTGCCGGGCGGTTCAGGACAGCCGCTCGACGATCATGGCCATACCCTGGCCACCGCCCACGCACATCGTCTCCAGGCCGAACGTCTTGTCGTGGAACTGGAGGCTGTTCAGCAGCGTGGAGGTGATCCGCGCGCCGGTCATGCCGAACGGGTGCCCGACCGCGATCGCCCCGCCATTGACGTTCAGCTTGTCGATGTCGATGCCCAGTTCCTGGTAGGACGGGATCACTTGGGCGGCGAACGCCTCGTTGATCTCGACCAGGTCGATGTCGTCGATGGTCATGCCCGCCCGGGCCAGCGCCTGCTTGGACGCCTCGACCGGGCCGAGGCCCATGATCTCGGGGGACAGCGCGGACACCCCGGTGGCCACGATCCGCGCCAGCGGGGTGATGCCGAGGTCGGCCGCCTTCCGGTCGCTCATGATGACGACCGCGGCGGCGCCGTCGTTGAGCGGGCAGCAGTTGCCCGCGGTCACCGTGCCGTCCGGGCGGAACACCGGCTTCAGCGTCGCCACCTTCTCCAGCGTGGTGCCGGCCCGGGGCCCGTCGTCGGCGGCCACCACGGTGCCGTCCGGCAGGGTGAGCGGCGTGATGTCCCGCTGCCAGAATCCGTTGGCCAGTGCCTTCTCCGCCAGGTTCTGCGACCGGACGCCGAACTCGTCCTGGGCCTGACGGGTGATGCCGCGCAGCTGGGCCACGTTCTCGGCGGTCTGCCCCATGGCGATGTACACGTCCGGGACCTCGCCGTCCTCGCGCGGGTCATGCCAGTCCGGCGCACCCTCGGCGGACCGTGCCACGGTGCGCTGCTGCGCGCCGGCGAAGACCGGGTTCTGCGTGTCCGGCCAGCTGTCGCTGCTGCCCTGGCCGAACCTGCTCACGCATTCGACGCCCGCGGACAGGAACACGTCTCCCTCGCCGGCCTTGATGGCGTGGAACGCCATCCTGGTGGTCTGGAGCGAAGAGGAGCAGTACCTGGTGACCGTGGTGCCCGGCAGGTGGTCGTAGCCCAGCATGATGGCCGTCACCCGGGCCATATTGAAGCCCTGCTCACCGCCGGGGAGCCCGCAGCCGAGCATGAGGTCGGCGATGTCGGCGGGGTCTAGCTGGGGAACCTTGGCCAGCGCTGCGGTGACCATCTGCCTGACCGCATCGTCGGGCCGGATGGTGGTGAGCGATCCCTTGAACGCCCTGCCGATGGGGGACCTGGCGGTTGCGGCGATCACTGCCTCGGGCATGGCTGCTCCCTGGTTTCACTCTGTCTACTGGTCAGTAGCTTATGTCAGCGTCCCACCCTGGCAAATTGTTCCAGGGCCGCCCGTTCCGCCATGAGTGCGGGGCCACTCCCGGATGTGTGATCGGACTCGCGTGATCATGGGCATGCCTGCAGGGAACAGGCATATCAACATGATCGCGACGGTGCGGTCCCGGAGCGCGCGAACAGGGCCGGGGCACCGCGGGCGTGGGATAGCGTCTGTGCAGCAGACCGGCCGCGCAGCGTGTCCCGGGACCGGAGCCGCCGAGGAGGTGACTGGTGATGCAGGTCCACGACTCTCTTATCGAGCTTGTCGGGAACACGCCGCTGGTCAGGCTGCGCCGGGTGACCCAGCAACTGGGCGCGGGCGGTCCGGGCGTGCTCGCCAAGGTGGAGTACTTCAACCCCGGTGGCTCGGTGAAGGACCGGATCGCGCTGCGCATGGTGGAGGCGGCCGAGGCGTCCGGGGAACTCCGGCCCGGCGGCACGATCATCGAGCCGACCTCGGGCAACACCGGCGTGGGCCTGGCCATCGTCGCGGCCGAGAAGGGCTACCGCTGCGTGTTCGTGTGCCCGGACAAGGTCGGCCAGGACAAGATCAGCGTGCTCCGCGCCTACGGCGCCGAGGTCGTGGTGTGCCCCGGGGCGGTGGCGCCCGGCCATCCGGACTCCTACTACTCGGTCTCCACCAGGCTCGCCCGGGAAACGCCCGGCGGGTGGAAGCCGGACCAGTACGCCAACCCGAACAACCCCGATTCGCACTACTACTCCACCGGGCCCGAGGTCTGGGCACAGACGGACGGGAAGGTCACCCATTTCGTGGCCGGTATCGGCACCGGCGGCACGATCAGCGGTGCCGGCCGGTACCTCAAGGAGGTCTCCAGCGGCCGCGTCAAGGTAATCGGCGCCGACCCGGAGGGCTCGGTGTACTCGGGCGGGACCGGCCGCCCGTACCTGGTGGAGGGCGTGGGCGAGGACATCTGGCCGCAGACCTTCGACCGGAACGTCTGCGACCAGGTGGTCGCGGTCAGCGATGCCGACTCCTTCCTCATGACCCGCCGGCTCGCGCGGGAGGAAGGGCTGCTCACCGGCGGCTCCTGCGGGCTGGCCGTGGTCGCCGCGCTGCGCGTCGCGGCCACCGCCGGCCCCGGCGCCGTGATCGTGGTCCTGCTGCCGGACGGCGGCCGCGGCTACCTGTCCAAGATCTTCAACGACGACTGGATGGCCGACTACGGGTTCCTCACCGAGCCCACCGCTGAGCCCAAGGTCGCCGACGTGCTTGCCCGCAAGCAGGAAGGGCTGCCGGTCTTCGTGCACGCCCACCCGGACGAGACGGTCGCCGCGGCGATCGCCATCCTCCGCGAGTACAACGTGTCCCAGCTTCCGGTGATGAAGGAGGAGCCGCCGGTGATGGTGGCCGAGGTGATCGGCTCGGTGGTGGAACGGGATCTGCTCGACGCCCTGGTCTCCGGCCGGGCCCGCCCGCAGGACCCGATCGGCGAGCACATGTCCGCGCCGCTGCCCATGGTCGGCTCCGGTGAGCAGGTCAGCAAGGCCGTCGGGGCGCTGGAGAAGTCCGGCGCGGCCGTGGTGCTCGTGGATGGCCGCCCGGCCGGCATGATCACCCCGCAGGACGTCCTCGCGTTCCTCGCCGGAGGTGCGGCATGAGCGGCACCGGCGGCTTTGAGACGCTGGCGATCCACGCGGGGCAAGAACCGGACCCCGCGACCGGCGCCGTGGTCCCGCCGATCTACCAGGTCTCCACGTACGCCCAGGACGGAGTCGGCGGGCTGCGGGCCGGCTATGAGTACTCAAGGACCGCGAACCCGACCAGGACCGCGCTGGAGGAATGCCTCGCCGCCCTGGAGGGAGGCTCCCGGGCGCTCGCCTTCGCCTCCGGCATGGCGGCGGAGGACTGCCTGCTGCGCACGATCTGCCGCCCCGGCGATCACGTGCTCATCCCGCAGGACGCCTACGGCGGCACCTTCCGGCTGTTCGACAAGATCCTCAAGGACTGGCAGGTGAGTTACCAGCCGGTGCCAGTTTCCGACCCGCAGGCCGTTAAGAATGCGCTGGGGCAGCGGCCGGTGCGCGCGGTCTGGGTGGAGACGCCGACCAACCCGCTGCTGTCGATCGTGGACATCGGCGCGCTGGCGGCGCTGTGCGCCGAGGCGGGCGCCCTGCTGGTGGTGGACAACACGTTTGCCTCGCCCTACCTGCAGAACCCACTGGCGCTCGGCGCCGGCGCCGTGGTGCACTCGACCACCAAGTACCTGGGCGGCCACTCCGACGTGGTCGGCGGCGCGCTGGTCGTGGCCGACGCCGCGCTGGGGGAGCGGCTGGCGTTCCAGCAGAACGCGACCGGCGCGGTCGCCGGGCCGTTCGACTCCTGGCTGACGCTGCGGGGGATCAGGACGCTCGCGGTCCGGATGGACCGGCACAGCCTGAACGCGGCACGGGTGGTGGACATGCTCGCCGCGCACCCGGCGGTTTCCGCGGTGCTCTACCCGGGGCTGCCGGCCCACCCGGGCCATGAGATCGCCGCCAAGCAGATGCGCGGTTTCGGCGGGATGGTGTCGTTCCGGGTGCGCGGCGGTGAGGAGGCCGCGGTGGCGGTCTGCGGCCGGACCAGGGTGTTCACCCTCGGCGAGTCGCTGGGCGGGGTCGAGTCGCTGATCGAGCACCCGGGCCGGATGACGCACGCCTCCGCGGCCGGGTCCCCGCTGGAGGTGCCGGCCGACCTCATCCGCCTGTCGGTGGGCATCGAGTCCGGCGACGACCTGATCGAGGACCTGCGTGCGGCCTTGACGTGAGGCTTCGCAGCGCTGCGCGGCTACGAGTTCCAGATCATCAGGACCAGGATCACCAGCCATATCAGCGTGACGATGCCGGCCAGCGAGGCGATCCGGCCGCGCTCCACCGTTGCGGTGTGCGGCGGCGGAGCCGGGATCGCCTGGGCGTCCGGCGCGTCGCCGGGGCCGTCCTCGTCCTCCCGGCCAGCCGGAGCGGGCGCGGGGTTCGCGGCGCTCAGTGCCTCATGCTCGGTCGCCGTCTCCAGCGCCACGACCGCGCGCCGCTGATCGCGCATGATCAGCACGAGCAGGGCCAGGGACACCACGAACAGCGTCATCGCCGTGGTGATCCACGTGGAGTTCAGCTTGTGCAGGGCCTGGGCGGCGGCGATCCCGAACGCGAGCACGCCCAGCGACGCGGTGCCGAAGATCCTGGTCGTCCGCAGCATGTACCGGAGCACCGCGACGTTGCGGGTCCTGATGTAGCGGGGGGTGGACAGGATCGCGATGGTGACCGGCCCGATGGTGAAGATCACGAAGGCCACGTGCAGCCAGATCATGAGCCGGTCGGTGAACGAGGTACCGGGAGCATGCTGGGTGGCCGCCAGGATGCCGAGCCGGTCGGTGAGGGGCATGAGCCGATCCTAGGGGCCAGGAGTGCATACAGTCGTGATCCCCTGGCACACGTGCCAGGGGATCACGGCCAAGCGGCAGGCCGGCGGGCCTGGACGGTCAGTTGCGGCTGGAGGCGTCTACGGTGTCCCGGCTGCCGTCCTCGGCCGGCTTGTTGCCGCGGTTGACGAAGAACGCGGCGACGAGGCAGACCACCGCGACCACCATGGAGCCCGCACCGCGCAGGGAACGGCTCGCGTTCGCCCGTGCCGCGGAGGCCGGCGGGTGGGTGATTTTGCCGAGGATGCTAGGCAGGGAATGCGCTGGCTCGATGAAGTAGATGATGCCTGCGATGATCGCCAGAACGGCGATGATCACCAGCACAACGGCGATGATCGTCTTGCCGGACGACCGGCCAGACGCGCTTACAGAACTCACGTGTTCCTCCTTGACAGATGCGCGGACCCGGCTCTGCCTGCCGCTGCGGCTGCCTAGACCCGCCATCAGTGATGACTGCCGAACGCTACTACGGGAGGGGGACCCTGCGGGATGAGGTCCTCAATGCTCCCAGGGCAAATCTAGCGCCTGCCGTTGCGGCGGGCCCGCAGAAAGTCCCTTACGACGTACTCACCGAGCCGGTCCGGCTGGGCGCGGAGGACCCGGCCGCCGTTCCTCCGCGCGACTTCTTCCACAAAAGCGGTCAACCGCTCGTCATCAACGAGCATGAAGATATTAAGTGGAGCCCGGCGCCTGGTCATTTTGTCGACCTCAGCCAGGGTCAATTGCAGGGTTTCCGGTGCGGGCGGCCAGTCGAACCAATACTGGCCGTCCCGGCGCAGGTGCGCAGTGGGCTCGCCGTCGGTGACGATTAGCACGACCGGGTCGTGTTCGGGCCGCTCGTCCAGGAATCGCCCGGCCAGCACCAGTGCGTGGTGCAGGTTGGTGCCCTGCACCATGTCCCAGCCGAGCCCGGCCAGGTCGGTCTCGCGCAGTTCCCTGGCGTAGTTGGAGAACCCGATCACCTGGATGGCGTCCTGCGGGAAGCGGCTGCGGACCAGCGCATGCAGCGCGAGTGCGGTCTGCTTGGCCACGCCCCAGGTGCCGCGCAGCGCCATCGAGTAGGACAGGTCCACCAGCAGGCACACCGCGGCGGCGCCGCGCCGCTCGGTCTCCCCGACCTCGAAGTCCTGGGGGGACAGCCGGACCAGCGCCGGCCCGCCGTCCAGGCCGGTGCCGGGGTCCCGCCGGGTGGCCGCCCGGTCCCGGACCGCGGTGGCGTCACGCAGCAGCGCGTTGCGCACCGTCGCCGGCGTGTCGATCGCCTGCTCATCGCCGAACTGCCAGGGCCGGGTCGCCCCGGTGCGCTCGCCGGCCTGTCCCGCGTCGCGCTGGTCGTGGTCGCCCAACCGGCCCTCGGACAGGTCGGCGAAGATCTGCCGGAGTGCCGTCTCGCCGAGCCGGCGCACCGCCTTGGGGGTGAGTTCGAGCTTGCCCGCGGTCCGCTGCAGGTAGCCCTGCCGCTCCAGTTCGCGCTCGATCTGGCGCAGCGCGTCCATGTCGTCCACCGCCTGGCGGCCCAGGGACCGGCGGATCGCGGCCTCGTCGATGTCGTCGAGGTTGGCGCCCGGGTAGTCCTGGCCGAGCGCCGCCTCCAGTTCCGCCAGGTCGGCCAGGTCGGAGACCGCCGTGGTGGCGTCGCCGAGGCCGAGCGGGGCATCCCCGGTCATCGACTCCTGCTGCCAGCCTGCCAGGTCGATGTCCGGGCGGCGGGCACGTAGCGCGTCGGCCAGCCGGGCCATCTCCGCGGCTAGGCCGGCGTCGGCCATCGCCTGGTCCATCAGGCCGGCCAGCTCGTCCCGCTGCGCGGCCGACAGCGAGTTCATCAGCCGCTGGGCTGCCATGGCCCGCCGGGCCAACTGGTCCACCAGCTCTTCCAGGTTGGCCGGGCGGTCCGGGAACATGTCCCCGTAGCGCTCCATGAAGGCGTCGAAGTCCTCCTGGGTGTGCTCGCCCCGCGCGTCGGCGTCCAGCATCGCGTTCAGGCCGGCCAGCATGTCCTTGACCCGCTCCAGGGCCTCGGGGTCCGGGCTGGACAGCGCGTCCTTCATGCCGCGGAACTGGCTGTCCAGCACCTCCCGCCGGAGCATGTCCTGGAGCTGCTCGAAGGTCTCCCGGGCGGCGGCCGAGCGCCACTGGTAGCCGGCCAGACGGCTGATCGCCTGCGCGGTGTCGGCCGGGAGTGCGTCAAGCTCGGCCTCCCGCATCCGGGCGTCGTCGCTGGGGTCCGGGAACAGCTCCGCCCGCTCCTGCCCGATCGCGGTGTCCAGCAGAGCCCGGGCCTGCTCAAGGATGCCGTCCAGGCGGCCGCGGCGGCGGATCTCGTCCCGCCGCTCGCGCACCCGGCGCAGCATGTCGTCCAGGCCGCGGTGGCCCTGCATGCCCCGGCGGAGCAGGTCACGCAGGGCGCTGGCCGGGTCGGCGCCGCCGAGCACCGACTCGCCCATCTCGTCGAGCGCCCGCCGCGCGTCGTAGGGAGGCGCGAGCGGGTCGGGGCCGCCGGTGTACGGCCCGTACCGGTAATCAGCCACATCCCTCACCTTCCTTGCGCTGGCCGGAGCTCGCGGCGGCTCAGGCCCGGTACCTCGCGGGGGCTCAGGTTCGGTACACCGCCCCGCCGTCGATCTCGTCCTTGGACAGGCGGCGCATCAGGTAAAGCCCTTCGAGTGCGAACTCCACAGCCGCGGCCGCGTGCCCGAGCGACTCGCTGCCTTCCATGCCGAGCCGCTGCATGATCTTGGCCAGCCCGCTCACCTCGCCGACCCGGGCCAGCAGGCCGGCCGCGGGCACCAGTTCGCCGGTCTCCACCGTGCTGCCGCCCTCGAACAGGGCCAGCAGGCCGGACAGGTCCACGCTGCCGAGCCGGGCCCGGAAGGTGTCGGCGGTCGCCCGCCGGAGCAGGTGCTCGAGCACCTCCTGTTCCCGGCCCTCCTCGCTGACCTCGAACTCGACCTTGCCGCGCAGGCTCGTCACCATCGGCGGCAGGTCGCAAATCCGGGCCACCGGCGGTGCCTCGCCGGTCAGCGCGGCCCGCCGGACCGCCGAGGCCGCGGTGGACTCCGCGGCGGCGATCGCGAAGCGGGCCGAGACGCCCGAGCGCGAGTCCACCGCGGGCGATGCCCGCACCAGGCGGGTGAACCGCGCGATGACCTCGACCAGGTGACCGGGCAGCGCCGCGCCGGGATCCGCGCCGTCCGAGGCGAGCTGTGCCTCCTGACGGACCAGCGCCAGTTCGTCGGGCAGCGACTGCGGGTAGTGGGTGCGGATCTCGGCGCCGAACCGGTCCTTCAGCGGCGTGATGATCCGCCCGCGGCTGGTGTAGTCCTCCGGGTTGGCGCTCGCCACCAGGATCAGGTCCAGCGGCAGCCGCAGCGCGTAGCCGCGCACCCCGATATCCCGCTCCTCCAGCACGTTCAGCAGCGCCACCTGGATGCGCTCGGCCAGGTCGGGAAGCTCGTTCAGGCAGAAGATGCCGCGGTTGGTGCGCGGCACGAGCCCGAAGTGGATCGTCTCGGCGTCGCCCAGGGTCCGCCCCTCGGCCACCTTGACCGGGTCGATGTCGCCGATCAGGTCGCCGACGCTGGTGTCCGGGGTGGCCAGCTTCTCGCCGTAGCGCTCGCTGCGGTGCCGCCAGGTCACCGGCAGCGCGTCGCCCTGCTCCGCGGCGAGCCGCCGGCAGCGGGCGCACACCGGGTGGTAGGGGTGGTCGTTGATCTCACAGCCCGCGACCGCGGGCGTCCACTCGTCCAGCAATTCGGGCAATGTCCTGATCAGGCGGGTCTTGCCCTGGCCACGCTCGCCGAGCAGCATCGTGTCGTGCCCGGCGAGGAGTGCCCGCTCCAGCTGCGGGATCACCGTGTAGTCGAAACCGATGATCCCGGGGAACCGGTGCTCGCCCGCGCGCATCGCGGCTAGCAGGTTGCGGCGGATCTCCTCTTTGACGGTCTCGTAGGCGTGCCCGCTGGCCCGCAGTTCGGCCACGGTCGCGATGGTCGGGCGGGGTGCGGCGGCAGCGGCGGCGTGGGTCTGATTGTCTGAGTGCACCATTCAACGGTATGTCCACCTGGGCGGGGCTGGCACCGGTCCTGGTCCCCGGCGGCGGCACAGCGCGGGAGAGGCGAGCAGATGGCACCCAGGGATCCGGCGCTGGCGATCGACATCGGCGGTACCAAGATCGCCGTCGGCCTGGTCGAGCCGGGCGGCCGCCTGGCCTCCTGGGCGCAGAGCCAGACGCCCCGCGGGATGGAGGCCGAGCAGCTGTGGCGGACGCTGGACGTGCTGTGCACCCGGCTGCTCGCCGAGCAGCACGTGGCCGCGCCGGACGGGCTGGCCGGGGTGGGGTGCGGGTGCGGGGGCCCGCTGGAGTGGCCGGCCGGCCGGGTCTCGCCGCTGAACATCCCCGCGTGGCGCTCGTTCCCGCTGCGCGATCGGCTCAAGGAACGCTTCCCCGGGCGACCGGTGCGGCTGCACAACGACGCCATCTGTATGACGGCGGGCGAACACTGGCGCGGCGCCGGCCGGGGCCGCCGCAACGTCCTCGGCATGGTGGTGTCCACCGGCGTGGGCGGCGGCCTGGTGCTGGACGGCCGGCTCATCAACGGCGCGACCGGCAACGCCGGGCACATCGGGCATGTGGTGGTGGACCCGCTCGGGCCGGCCTGCACGTGCGGTGGGCGCGGCTGCCTGGAGGCCATCGCGCGAGGGCCCGCGCTGGCCGCCTGGGCGCAGGGTGAGGGGTGGCGGCCCGGCCAGCCACCGGGGACCGCCAAGGAACTCGCCGACGACGCGGCGCACGGCCACCCGGTCGGGGTCGCCGCCATGCGGCGGGCCGGCGCGGCCCTGGGCATCGCCATCGCCTCCGCCACTCAGCTCCTTGATCTGGAGGTGGTCGCGATCGGGGGCGGGCTGGCCCAGGCCGGGCCGCTGCTGTTCGATCCGCTGGAAGAGGCGCTGCGCACCCACGCCGGGCTGGACTACGCGCGGAATGTGCCGGTGGTCTCCGCCGGGCTCGGCCAGAGCGCCGGGCTGATCGGAGCCGCGGCGCTGATCTTCGCGGCCGACCGGTACTGGGCGGGTGACTGACCATCATGCGCCGGGCCGCCCGCCGGATGCGACACTGCTCGCATGACGACCTCCCCACGGGTGCGCCCCGAAGACGTGGCCGCAGCCCGGAAACTGTTGCGCGGAATCGTCTCGCCCACCCCGATGCTGCACTCCCGGGTGCTATCCGACCGGCTGGCCGGCCCAGTGTTCCTGAAGTGCGAGAACCTCCAGCGGACCGGATCGTTCAAGGCGCGCGGTGGGTACGTGCGGATCAGCAGGCTGACCGAGGCCGAGCGGAGCAGGGGTGTGGTGGCCGCGAGCGCGGGCAACCACGCGCAGGGCGTCGCGTTTGCCGCCGCCATGCTCGGCACCAGGGCCACCGTGGTGATGCCGGAGGGCGCGCCGCTGCCCAAGATCGAGGCCACCCAGGGTTACGGGGCCGAGGTCATCCTGGACGGCGAGACGATCGAGGACTCGCTGACCGTCGCGCTGACGTACGCGCAGGAGCGGGGCTCGGTGTTCATCCACCCGTTCGACCACGCCGACGTGGTGGCCGGCCAGGGGACCGTTGGCCTGGAGATCATGGAGCAGTGCCCGGAGGTGCGCACGATCGTGGTGCCGACGGGCGGCGGAGGGCTGGTGTCCGGGATCGCCGCGGCGGTGGCCGACGCCGGCGCGCCGGTGCGGGTTGTCGCGGTGCAGGCGGAGGCAGTCGCCCCGCTGCCCGGGTCGCTCGCGGCCGGGCACCCGGTGCGGATCGAGCCGGGCGCCACGATGGCGGACGGCATCGCGGTGGCCAAGCCCGGTGAGATCTGCTGTGACATCCTCGGCGCGCTGGGCGTCACGGCCGTGACGGTGGCCGAGGAGACATTGTCCCGGGCGCTGCTGCTGTGCCTGGAACGGGCCAAGCAGCTCGTCGAGCCCGCGGGCGCGGCAGGCGTGGCCGCCCTGATGGAGCACCCGGAGGTGATCGAGACGCCCGCGGTCGCGGTGCTTTCCGGCGGCAACATCGACCCGCTGCTGCTGTCCAAGGTGCTGCGGCACGGCCTGTCCGCGGCCGGGCGTTACCTGATCTTCCGGTGCCAGCTGCCCGACCGGCCCGGCGCGCTCGCCCGGCTGCTCAGCGAGGTCGCCGCCCTCGGCGCGAACGTGCTCGACGTCTCGCACGAGCGCGTCGCGCCGCGGCTGCTGGTGGACGAGGCCGAGGTGCTGCTCCAGGTGGAGACGCGCGGCCGCAGCCACTGCGACGCGGTCATCCAAGGGCTGCGCAAGGCGGGCTACAGCTTGAATTTTGTCTGAACGGCCAGCCGTGCCGAGCAGCTCCTAGCGCGCACCCTCGCCGCGGCCTGCCACCTCTATCAGAGGTTGCCGCGGCGGGCCTGCTCCCGCTCGATCGCCTCGAACAGGGCCTTGAAGTTGCCCTTGCCGAAGCCCTCCGAACCGTGCCGCTCGATCACCTCGAAGAATACGGTCGGCCGGTCCTGCACCGGCTTGGTGAAGATCTGCAGCAGGTACCCGTCCTCGTCCCGGTCCGCGAGGATCTTGTCCGAAGCCAGTTCGGCGAGCGGCACCCGGGTCTCGCCGACCCAGCTGCCGAGCTGCTCGTAGTAGGCGTCCGGGGTGTCCAGGAACTCGACCCCGGCGGCCTTCATGGCGTGCACCGCGGCCACGATGTCGTCGGTGGCCAGCGCGATGTGCTGCACCCCGGGGCCGCCGTAGAACTCCAGGTACTCGTCGATCTGTGACTTCTTCTTGCCCGCCGCGGGCTCGTTGATCGGGAACTTGACCTTGCGGGAGCCGTCCGCGACCACCTTGCTCATCAGCGCGGAGTACGCGGTGGCGATGTCGTCGCCGACGAACTCCTTCATGTTGGTGAAGCCCATGACCCGCTGGTAGTAACCGACCCACTCGTCCATGTGGCCGAGTTCCACGTTGCCCACGCAGTGGTCGATCTCGGTGAAGAAGGGCCGGTCCGGGGGCGCCACGACCGGCTCGGCCGCCACATAGCCGGGCAGGTAGGGGCCGGAGTAGTTGGACCGCTCGACCAGCGTGTGGGCGGTGTCTCCGTAGGCGGCGATGGTGGCCAGCACCACCTTGCCGTGCTCGTCCTCGAACGTCTGCGGGGCGGCGACCGGCCGTGCCCCCTTGGCCACGGCGTAGCCGAACGCCTCTTCCGCGCTGGTGACGCCGATCGACAGGTCGGTGACGCCGTCGCCGTGCGCGGCCACGTGCGCGCCGAGCTTGGTGCCCGCCCGGACCGGCCCGCGCAGCACGAACCGTGCCTGTCCCGAGGTGAGCACGTAGGCGGCCTCGTCCCGGCAGCCGGTCTCCGGGCCCCGGTAGGCCACGCAGCGCATGCCGAAGGCGGTGGAGTAGAAGTGCGCGGCCTGGCGGGCGTTGCCCACCCCGAAGACCACCGCGTCGATGCCGGTGACGGGGAAACCGTCCGTGCCGGGGTGATCCGGCAAGTCATTGCTCGCCATCGTCCGCTCCCTTCGGGGCGCCGGGCGGCCACGCCCCGTTGCGTGGCCGTCCGTTGAACGCAGCATGCGAGGGTTAAGCATGATGCGCAAGGGTCGGCCTCGACACTGATCGTTTTGTATATTCAGATACGAGACTTCTTCGTAAAACTGCACAGCATGCCCGCATGAGAGGGGCTGTCGTGATCGACGAGCTGGATGCCCGGCTGATCGAACTGCTCGCCGCCGAGCCGCGAGTGGGGGTGCTGGAGGCGTCCCGGCGGCTCGGGGTGGCCCGCGGCACCGTGCAGGCGCGGCTCGACCGGCTGCAGGGCAGGGGAGTGGTGACCGGCTACGGGCCGGACATCGAACCGGCCGCGCTCGGCCACGGCGTGACCGCCTTCGTGACACTGGAGATCCGGCAGGCCGGCGGGCACGACCCGGTCGCGGAGCGGCTGGCGGCGATTCCCGAGGTACTCGAGGTGCACACAATCACCGGTGCCGGGGACATGCTGTGCCGGGTCGTCGCCCGCACCAACGCCGACCTGCAGCGGGTGATCGACGCGATCGTCGGTACGGCCGGTGTGGTGCGGGCGTCCACCGTGATCGCGCTGGCCACGCCCGTCCCCTACCGCGTGCTGCCCCTGGTGCGCACCGTCGCCCGCGGGATTGATCGTCCTCGCTCATAGGCACGACCGCGAGATTACGGCGACGAGGGCGCCGGAGAAGGCGGTGCGGGCCGGCTTACCCGGCTGCGGGCGGCTCGCCGGCGCCGGTGAGGCCGCAGGCGATGTCCAGCACGACGTCCCGCAACTCGGCCGGGTCGGCGGCCCGGTCGGCGAAGAACATGCAGCCGAAGCTCACGCTGGCCAGCGCCACCGCGGCACGGATCTGGCTGGCGAGTGGCGCATCCGGCTCGGTCAGCAGGCCGACCAGGGCATCCATCCGCTCGCGGAACAGTTCGCTGCGGTTCTTGGCGTGCGCCAGGCTGTTTACCGAGGCCTGGTTGTGCTGGAGCATCCGGAAGACCCCGCTGCCCTCCGCCACGATGCGGTAGTAGCGGTCCAGCACCTGCGCCCGGGACGCGGGCGTGCGGGGCAGCGTCCGCCCCCAGGCGACCAGGTCGTCGATCTGGCCGAAATAGTCCTCGACCAGGCTGGCCACGATGTCTTCCTTGGACTTGAAGTGGTAATAGAGCGCGGCCTTGGTGACGTCCAGCCGTTCCGCGATCTCCCGCAGCGAGGTCTTGTCATAGCCCTGCTCGGCGAACAGTTCCAGGGCAACGGACTGGATCCGCTGCCGGGTGTCCGGGCGGGCGTGCGCCTCGCTCGTCTCAGTCATCCGGCGACGCGCCTCCCGCCTTTCCTCCGGGGCCGGTCCCGTGACCAGCATGCTGTCCGTTCCGGGCGGATCAAAACTTACTTGACGACCGGTTAGTTACGGATCTATGGTAGAGCCTAAAACCATATTAGCCGGTCGGCAAGTAAGTAATGCGGGCGCTGCCACCGGAGCGGGGCCGGCGACACCGGCCGGAGCGGGCCAGCACCCGACGGGCGAGCGAGGGAGCACACCATGGCGCAGACCGAGGCCGTGGCACCAGAGGGAGGAGCCGGCCGCGCCGGCGTGCGGCGGGAGGTGCTCATCATCCTCCCCGGGCTGCTGCTCGCGATCATGCTGGCCATGCTGGACCAGCTGGTCGTCTCTACCGCGCTGCCCAGGATCGTCGGTGACCTCGGCGGGGTGACCCACCTGTCCTGGGTGGTGACCGCGTACGTGCTCGCCTCGACGGTGACCACGCCGCTGTACGGCAAGCTGGGCGACCTGTACGGCCGCAAGCGCTGGCTGATGATCGCGATCGTGGTGTTCCTGGCCGGGTCGGCATTGTCCGGGCTCGCGCATTCGATGGACCAGCTGATCACGTTCCGCGCGCTCCAGGGCCTGGGTGCGGGCGGGCTGCTGACCGGCGCCATCGCGACCATCGGGGACCTGGTCCCGCCGCGTGAGCGGGGCCAGTACATGGGCTACATCATGGGCGCGATGACGCTTGCCATGGTGGCCGGGCCGCTGGTCGGCGGGTACATCACCGACAACCTCAGCTGGCGGTGGATCTTCTACATCAACATGCCCGTCGGCGGCCTCGCGCTGATCTACCTGGCCGCGACCATGCATATGCCCCGGCGCCGCATCGAGCACAAGATCGACTACGCCGGCGCGGTAACCCTAGCCATCGCCGCGACCGCGATCATCCTGGTAACCACCTGGGGCGGCACCCAGTACGCCTGGGGATCGGCGCCGATCCTCGGCCTGGGCGTGCTCGCGATCGTCAGCACCGCAGCTTTCCTGGCTATCGAGGTGCGCGCGGCCGAGCCGATCCTGCCGCTGCACGTGTTCCGCAACCGGAACTTCTCGCTGGCCATCGCGATGGGCTTCCTGCTCGGCCTGGCGATGTTCGGCGCGCTGACCTTCCTGCCGCTCTACCAGCAGACCGTGCAGCACCTGTCGGCCACCGGCAGCGGCCTCATGCTGATCCCGATGATGCTCGGCTCCACGGTGACCGCCCTGATCGCCGGGCAGGTCACCACGCGGACCGGCCGGTACAAGGCGCTGCCGATCGTCGGCGCCGCGGTCATGACGTTCGGCATGTACCTGCTGACCGGGCTCGGCGTGCACACCGGCCGGCTGGCCACCGGGCTGTCCTTCGCGGTGCTCGGGCTGGGCATGGGCCTGCTCATGCAGATCACCACGCTGGTCGCGCAGAACAGCGTGGAGCCGGGGGACATGGGCGTGGCGAGCAGCGCCCGCACGTTCTTCCAGCAGATCGGCGGGTCGATCGGGGTGGCGGCGTTCGGCGCGTTCTTCGCCCGGCGGCTGACCGAGTCCCTGGCCGCGCAACTGCCCGGGGCGCACTTCCAGGTCAAGGGCGGCCAGCTTGACCCGGCCACGGTCAACCACCTGCCCGCGCTGGTGCGCACCGACGTGTTCGTGGCGATCACCCACGCGGTCACCGGAGTGTTCTGGCTGGTCGTCCCGGCGGGCGCGATCGTGTTCCTGCTTGCCTGGCTGATCAAGGAGGTCCCGCTGCGCAGCGGCCGGGCGCTCCAGCAGCAGCCCGCCGAGGCGCCGGAACTCGTCTCCTGAGCCGCCTCTTCCCGGCTGCGCCTGCCGTGGTGCCCGCGTACCGGGCTGGCACCACGGCCGCAAGACGGCTTAGCCGCGCCGCGTAGCGGCCCGGTCAGACCCCGGCGTAGGGGACCGCTTCGAGGATCTCGACCGTGGCCGCGCGGCCGTTTGGCAGGTTGTAGGTCGCGGTCTCGCCGACCTTCTTCCCCGAGATAGCGCTGCCCAGCGGGGAGCGCGGGGAGTAGACGTCGATGGGCGCGCCGCTTTCCTCGCGGGAGGCGAGCAGGAAGGTGACCTCGTCCTCGTCGCTGGCGAACCGGATGGTCACGGTCATGCCGGGGCCCACCACGCCCTCGGTCCTGGGCGGCTCGCCGACCCTGGCGTTCTCCAGGATGTGCTGGATCTGCCGGATCCGGGCCTCCTGCTTGCCCTGTTCCTCCTTGGCGGCGTGGTAGCCGCCGTTCTCCCGCAGGTCGCCCTCTTCTCTGGCAGCCTCGATCTTCTTCGCGATCTCCACACGCGCGGGGCCAGCCAGATAGTCAAGCTCCGCCTTCAGTCGGTCATGGGCTTCCTGGGTGAGCCAGGTGACGTCCTCGCGTGTCTCGGTCACGGGTACTCCTTGCCTGCATTGCGAACGGATGAGGTCCGCTGGGGCCATCGCGGCCCCGTGGGGGTATTGGGAGCCTATGCGGCCCTCCGGGTAACTCTCCGAGGTTACAAGGGTGCGGGGTATAACCGCGCCAGTCAATAACCTTCCGGGAGCGAGCACGGGAATAAGTTCGCCCATCCGGGGTGCTGTCGTGCAGGATATTGACTCGGCGCCGCGCCCGCCAGTGCCGCAGGTCCTGGCTGGTGGCGCCCTGACCGCGCCCGTTTTTTCCCAGCACCGGGGGAATTTATCTTGCCTGCTTCTGACGCCGACGCCGCCGGCCGGGCCATGGCCGGCACGCCGCCTGCCACGCCCGCCGCCCCGGGAGGCGGGCTGCCGGACGTGGGGCTGCGCCTGCTCGCAGTGCATGCGCACCCCGACGATGAGTCCAGCAAAGGCGCGGCAACAATGGTGCGTTACGCACGGTCCGGGGCTGAGGTGATGGTCGCCACTCTGACCGGTGGTGAGCGTGGTGACATCCTCAACAAGGCAATGGACCGGCCCGAGGTGCGGGCCAGCCTGCCCCGCATCCGGCGCGAGGAGATGGCCAGGGCCCGGGAGATCCTGGGAGTAAGGCAAAAATTCCTGGGATTCGTCGACTCCGGGCTTCCGGAGGGGAATCCACCGCCCCCGCTTCCCGACGGGTGCTTCGCGCTGCAGAAGCTGGAAGACGCCGCCGAGCCGCTGGTCAAGCTGGTCCGGGAGTTCCGGCCGCACGTGATCCTCAGCTATGACGAAAACGGCGGGTACCCGCACCCGGACCACGTGAAGACGCACGAGGTCGCGGTCGAGGCGTTCGACGCGGCCGCCGACCCGGACCGCTATCCCGCCGCGGGTGCGCCGTGGCAGCCGCTGAAGCTCTACTACTTCGTTTCGTTCCACAAGGCCAGGACCGTGGCGCTGCACGAGGAGATGCTGCGGCGCGGCCTGGAGTCGCCGTATGCGGAGTGGCTCGCCAAGTGGGAGGACCCGCCGAAGGGCCGGCTGCCGCTGGAGATCACCACCAGGGTGCCGTGTGCCGAGTACTTCGGTGTCCGGGACCAGGCGCTGCTGGCCCACGCCACCCAGATCGACCCGGACAGTTCCTGGTTCGCTGTCCCGCTGGAGGTCTCGGCGGCCGCCTGGCCCACCGAGGATTACCACCGGGCCAGGTCGCTGGTGGATACTGATCTTCCGGAGGACGACCTGTTCGCTGGCATCCGGGACATCCGGGAGAGGGTGAGCCGTTGACCAATCTGGCCTCTTCGTCTGCCCCGGCGGCCGGGCAGGTGGTGACCGGGGTACTCGGGTTCCTCGTGGTGGCCGGGATGGGCTTGGCGCTGTACTTCCTGTTGCGCTCGATGAACAAGCAACTCCGCAAGGTGATGCGCGAGCCGCGATGGCGCGAGGAAGCGCGCCAGGAAGAAGAGCCCGGCGGCACCGGGGGATCTGGCGGCGCTGGGGAGGACGCGGGTGCCGGGGAGGGCACGGACGCCCGGCCGGAGCAGGACTACAGCCGGAACGGCACCGGCCAGCACGGCTAGCCGCCGACCGGCCCAGCTGCCGTGAGCCCGGCCGGGCCTAGCTGCCGCGGCGCATCTGCCCGGCGTTATTGCTCGTTACCGCTCGGCCAGGACCATGCCGAATGCGAGCAGCAGATGGCCGGGAGCGTACTCATAGTCGCGGTCCGGCAGGCGGCGGAACCCTGCCTCGGCGTACAGGTGCTGCGCCGCGCGCATGTCCGGCTGGGTAAGCAGCAGCAACTCACGCACCTGCCGGGCCCTGGCCCGCTGCATCACCGCGGTCAGCAGTGCCCGCCCGATGCCGTTGCCCCGGGCCGTGCTCGCCACCGCGAGCGCCCGGATCTCGCCCTCGCCGGGGGCGCGCAGTACCTCGCCGCCGTTCGGCCAGCTCACCAGCGTCACCGTGCCGAGGATGTGCTCGGCGTCCACCGCCGCGAGGATCTCCCCGGTGCCGTCCATGCCCAGCACACGCAGCGTGTCCGCGTACGTGGAACCCTCCGCCAGGAACCCGTCGGCCCGGTAGGCGGCCACCCGCAGTTCCCCGATGCGGCCGAACTCCTCCGGCCGTGCGTCACGTACGTCCACCGTCGGGTGCAACCCGCGCCGCTGCGGCGGCATTCCGGGCACCCCGGACTGCCGGGCGCCGGGTGCGGGCGGAGTGCCGCCGTCTCGCGGTCAGGCGACGTAGGGCTGGCCGGACTGGCAGGTCATGGGCAGGCCCGCGGCCTGCCAGCCGACCATGCCGTCGGCCACGTTGCTGGCATCCCAGCCCGCGCCGGCCAGCGCGTGCGCGGCAAACGCGGACCGGTTGCCGGACCGGCAGATCACATACAGCGGCCGGTCGGTGTCCAGTTCGGTGTACCGCTCGCCGAGCTCACCGAGGGGGATGTGCACAGCGCCGGGAGCGTGCCCGGCGTCCCACTCCTCCGGCTCGCGCACGTCGAGCAGGTAGGCGCCGGCCGGCACCTCAGCCGCAGGCACCTGGGCCACCGGGCCGTCCTCAGTCATCGCGAGCCACCTTCCTCTACGCGGACGATACACACAATCGCGGACCGGGTCAGGAGGCGTCCAGCCGGGCCAGCTCCTCCTGGCTCAGCACCAGGTCCGTGGCCTGCGCGGAGTCGGTGATCGACTCGGGGCGGCTTGCCCCCGGGATCGGGATGACCACCGGCGCCTTGGCCAGCAGCCAGGCCAGCGTCACCTGCTGCGGCGAGACCCCGTGCGCCGCGGCGACCTCGCCGAACGCGGCGTGCCTGGTGCCCAGTTGACCCGCCCGGCCGATCCCGCCGAGCGGGCTCCACGGCAGGAAGGCGATGCCGGCCTCGGCGCAGTGCCACACTTCGGCCTCGCTGGACCGGAACGCGGGGGAGAACTCGTTCTGCACGCTGGCGAGGTTCCCCTCGCCCAGGACGGACCGGGCCAGGTCGATCTGCTCGATGCTGGCGTTGGAGATGCCGGCCATCCGGATCTTCCCGGCGTCGAGCAGCTCCTTCAGGGCGCCGATCGACTCCGCGTAGGGCACCCTCGGGTCGGGCCGGTGGAACTGGTAGAGGCCGATCGCGTCCACGCCGAGGGCCTTGAGCGACGCCTCGGCCGCCTCGAACAGGTGCGCGGGCGACCCGTCCACGGTCCACGACCCGTCGCCGGGCCGGATGTGGCCGCCCTTGGTCGCGACGAGCACGCCGCTGGTGTCCCCCGGGTAGCTGGCCAGGGCCTTGGCGATGAGCCGCTCGTTGTGCCCGGTCTCCCCTGCGTTGATGTGATAGGCATCCGCCGTGTCGATCAGTGTCACGCCCGCGTCGAGGGCCGCGTGGATGGTCCGGACAGACCGTGCCTCGTCGGGCCGGCCCTCGACGGACATGGGCATACCGCCCAGCCCGATGGCGCTGACCGTGACCGGGCCGATGGTCCTCGTCTGCATGCTCCTGTCTCCTTACTCATCTGCTGCTGCCCCTGACCGCAACACCGGGGGCGCCCGGCGCATGCCCGGCGCGCCACCCGGGCGGCCCGGGCCCTAGTGACGGGCGCTCCCCGGGCATGCCCGGCGGGGCGGGGGCGTTGTGCGTTGATGACGCTGCCCCCGGAGCGCCATAACATCCGCTTCGAGGGGCGGGATCTGACGACGGATCGTTGGCGAGGGGTGTTCATGGAGTACGTCAACCTGGGCTCGACCGGCCTGCGGGTGTCCCGCATCTGCCTCGGCATGATGAGCTTCGGCGACAAGAGCAGCAGGCAGTGGGTTCTGGGCGAGGACGACGCAGAGCCGCTCGTCCGGGGCGCGGCCGACGGTGGCGTGATCTTCTACGACACCGCCGACACCTACGCCAACGGCGCGAGCGAGGTGGTCACCGGCCGGCTGCTGGGCAAGCTGTTCCGGCGCGAGGACGTGGTGGTCGCCACCAAGGTGTTCAGCCCGATGTCCGATGCGGAGAACGACCGCGGCCTGTCCCGCAAGCACATCCTGGCGGGGATCGACAACTCGCTGCGCCGCCTGGGCATGGACTACGTGGACCTCTACCAGATCCACCGGTGGGACCCGCGGACCCCGATCGAGGAGACCATGGAGGCGCTGCACGACGTGGTCAAGGCGGGCAAGGCCCGCTACATCGGCGCTAGCAGCATGTACGCCTGGCAGTTCGCCAAGGCCCAGCACGTGGCGGAGCGGAACGGCTGGACCCGGTTCGTGTCCATGCAGAACCACTACAACCTGCTCTACCGCGAGGAGGAGCGGGAGATGATCCCGCAGTGCATCGACCAGGGCGTCGGTGTGATTCCGTGGAGCCCGCTGGCCCGCGGCGTGCTGACCGGCAACCGGACCAGGGACGGGCAGCGGCTCACCACCCGGGCGGGCTCCGACCCGTTCGGGGACAGCCTCTACAGCCAGGCCGACTTCGACGTGGTCGACGCGGTGGCCGAAGTGGCCGCCGGTCGCGGCGTGCCGCCCGCCCAGGTCGCGCTGGCCTGGCTGCTGCACCGGCCCGGAGTGACCGCCCCCATCGTTGGCACCACGAAGGCCAGCCATGTGGGCGACGCGCTGGCGGCGGTGAAGCTGGAACTCACCGGGGAGGAGATCCGCCGGATGGAGGAGCGCTACGTGCCCCATCCGGTGCTGGGCCACGGGTAGCGGGGTACCTCAGGCCGAAGGGGCGTCAGGCCGGAGCGGGGCAGGTCAGGCCGGAGCGGGGTTCGGCAGCCCGAGCAGCGCGGCAAGCTCGGCGAGGGTGTACTCGAACATCGCGGCCGGGTCGTCCAGGGCGAAGTGCAGGTGGCCGAAGACCTCCAGGCTCACCATCCCGTACAGCCGCACCCAGCAGCGCAGGAAGACGAGCACGGCGCCGGCCGGCAGGTCGGCGCCGAGCCCGTCGCGGTAGCGGATGAGCTGGTCCAGCAGGCCCGGGTCGATCTCGTCGTCGGCGGGCACCGGGAACGGGCGCTTGCTCCATAGCTCGAAGAACAGCGTCAGGAACTCGAGACTGAACTTGCCCGCGCACTCGGCCACGGTGTCGTCGGGGCCGCCCTTCTCATGCAGGGCCTCGAGCCCGGGCAGGGGCGTGCCGAACAGCAGCCCGAATTCCGGCCGGTGGGCCAGCGCCCAGCTGCGGAACGCCCGGCAGGCGGCGATCAGCTTGATGGTCACGTCCCCGCCGCTGGCCTGCCCGGCCCGGATGATCGCGGCGTGGATGTCGGCGGCGATCTCGGTGAAGATGTCTCCGCAGACGTGCTGCAGCAGGTCCTCGCGGCTGCCGAAGTAGCGGTAGAGGGCGGGGGCGGTCATGCCCATGGAGCGGCCGATAGCCCGCAGCGATACCGCGTCGGGCCCCTCGGCCACCAGCAACTGGCGGGCCGTGCCCTTGATCTCCTCGATGGTGGCGGCCCGGACGCGGTCGCGTCGGCTCGGCGCTTGGACCAACGTCGCCCTCCCCGGGCCTGAGAAAATGCTTAACGCAGTTGACAAATGAGAACACCGTATGTGAGGTTAACACTGTTCTCAGTTTACACCGTTCATCAAGGTGAACGACAGGTAACAGTCTAACCGCGGAGGTAGCCGGTGTTCGAGGCTTGGGGACGTTTCATCTATCGCCGCCGGCGGCTGGTACTGCTGGCCGCGGTGGCCGCCGTGGCCGGTGCCGCGATCTGGGGGACCGGCGTGTTCGGATCGCTGCAATCCGGCGGTGGCTTCACCGCGCCGGGCAGTCAGAGCGAGCAGGCCAGCAACCTGGCCACGAAGGCATTCGGCCGGGATACCGCGGATGTCGTGGTGCTCTACCGGAGCGCCACGATGACCGTGCGGGATCCCGCCTACCAGCAGGCGGTGACGAGCACGCTCGCCGCTCTGCCGCACGACAAGGTGCTGTCCGCGGTGACCTACTGGACGGCGCACTCACCGCAGTTCGCCGGCGCCGGCGGCCATGAGACCTACGCCGTGCTGCGCCTGGCCGGCGCCAACGATGCCGCCCAGATCAAGACCTACCAGGCCATCGCCGGCAAGCTCGGCGCCCCGGGGCTCACCGAGCGCACCGGCGGCCAGATTCCCACCGAGCAGGCCATCAACAGCCAGGTCAAGTCCGATATCGGCCGGGCCGAGGGGCTGTCCATGCCGGTGCTGCTCATTCTCATGCTGGTGATCTTCGGCAGCCTGGCCGCCGCCAGCCTGCCGCTGGCCATCGGCGGGGCCGCGATCCTCGGCTCGTTCACCGCACTGCGGTTGCTCACGCTGTTCACCGACGTGTCCATCTACTCGATCAACATCACCACGATCCTCGGCCTGGGCCTGGCCATCGACTACGGCCTGTTCATGGTGGCCCGGTTCCGCGACGAGCTGAACCAGCAGCCCTCGCCCGAGCAGGCGCTGGCACGGACCATCGCTACCGCCGGGCGGACGGTGGCCGTGTCCGGCGTCACGGTCGCCCTGGCGCTGGCCAGCCTGATGCTGTTCCCCGAGATGTTCCTGCGCTCCATGGGCTACGGCGGCGTCGCCACCGTCCTGGTGGACATGGTCGCCGCCCTCACGATCATGCCCGCGCTGCTCGCGGTACTCGGCCCGCGGGTGAACGCGCTGCGCATCCGGCGCTCGGTGCGCCAGGCGCCGGCGGCCGAGGCGCCGGCGGCCGACTCGGCCGGCGCCTGGTACCGGATCGCGCGTAGCGTGATGCGCCGCCCGGTCGCCTACATCGCCGTCATCGTGATCGCCCTGCTCGCGCTGGGCTCGCCGTTCCGCTCGATCACCTGGGGCGGCACGGACGCCCGCGCGCTTCCGTCCGGCTCCGCGCCGCGGGTGGTCGCCGAGGCGCTGGCCCGTGACTTCCCGGTCAACGCGACCACCCCGATCGAGGCCGTCGTCAAGTTCGGCGGCCCTGCCGCTGCGCCGGCCGAGCGGGCCGCGCTGGCCGGCTATGCGGCCCGCCTGGCGCATGTCCCGGGGGTCGCCGCCGCACGGGTCACCGGTGTCTCGGGTGACGTCGCCAAGGTGGACCTGCGGTTCACCGCCAACGCCGAGTCGTCGGCCGCGCGGACGCTCGTGGCCCAGGCGCGTGCTGTTCCGGGCCCGGCCGGCGCGCAGGTCTACGTGGGCGGCACCAGCGCCCAACTGGTGGACGAACTGGGCAGCCTCGGCGCCACCCTGCCATGGATGGCGCTCATGGTCGCGATCACCACGTTCGTCCTGCTGTTCCTCGCCTTCGGCTCGGTGGTGCTGCCGGTGAAGGCGATCGTGATGAACGCGGCGTCGCTCACGGCCACGTTCGGCGCGATCGTGTGGATCTTCCAGGAGGGGCACCTGTCCGGGCTGCTGCACTTCACCCCGACCGGCACGATCGACCCGACCATGCCGATCCTGATGCTGGCCATCATCTTCGGCCTGTCTATGGACTATGAGGTGTTCCTGCTGTCCCGGATCCGGGAGCGCTACGACGTGACCGGCGACAACACCTCGGCGGTGGCCAGCGGCCTGCAGCGCACCGGCGGGATCATCACCAGCCTGGCCCTGCTGCTGGTGATCGTGGTTGGCGCGTTCTCCGCGTCCGGCATCACGTTCATCAAGCTGATGGGCGTCGGCATGATCATCGCTCTGGTGGTGGACGCGACGATCATCCGGGTGCTGCTGGTGCCGGCCACCATGCGGCTGCTGGGGCAGGCGACCTGGTGGGCGCCGCGGCCGCTGCGCCGCTTCTACGCGCGGTACGGGATCCGGGAGGACTCCGGCCAGACCGGGCAGCCGCCCGAGACGGTGACCCGCAAGGTCGCCGAGCCGGTGTAGCCCGGGCACCGGCCCCGGAGTCCCGGCGCATGTGCCCCCGCTGCGGCGCGCTAGGCCCTGCCGCAGCGGGGGCACATGCCGGACAGTTCCACGGTGTGGTCCATGGCGGTGAAGCCGGCCTCGGCCGCGACCTTCTCCGCCCACTGCTCGACCACGCGGCCCTCCACCTCGACGCTGGTCCCGCACTGGCGGCAGATCAGGTGATGGTGGTGGGCCTCGCTGCGGCACCGCCGGTACAAGGTCTCCCCGCCCGCATCGCGGATCGTGTCCAACTGGCCGTCCTCGCTGAGCACCTGGAGGTGGCGGTAGACGGTGGTCAGCCCGACGCGCTCGCCGCGGCGCCGCAGTTCCGCGTGGATCTGCTGGGCGCTGTTGAACCCGGCCAGGCTGCCGAGCACGGCCGCGAGCGCCTCGGCCTGCCGGGTGCCGCGAACCCTGGTCCCCCGGCCCCACGCAGGCATGGCGGGAGTGGTCACAACCGCACCGTAGCAGCCGGGCGGCCCTCGGCCGCGGTGTCGCGCGGGGGGCTCAGCGAAGCGGTCAGGCGCCGCCCGAGCCGGGATCCGCGGCCCGTCGCGCGGGCCGCCAGGTACGCCACAAAGGCCAGGCTGGTCACGTAGAAGCTGACCGGATACGGGGTGTAGAACGCCAGCCCCAGCGAGACCCAGGTAATGAGCACGGCCAGCCCAGCGGACAGGGCGAGAGCGGCCGCCGGGCGCCGGAACACCCGCCCCGCGATGGCGCCGGGCGCCACCAGCAGCGCGAAGATGAGCAGCACGCCGGACACCTGCACCGCCTCGCTGACGGCGAGCGCGAGCAGCACCATGAAGCCCAGGCCCACGGCGCCCACCCGGATGCCGCGGGCCTCCGCCACCTCCTCATCCAGCGAGGCGAACAACAGCGGCCGGTAGACCGCCACCAGCAGGGCCAGCACCACCACACTGGTCAGCACGGTGATCTGCACGGCGCCCACGGTGATGCCGAAGATCTGCCCGAACAGCACGGCGTAGGCATCGGTGGCGTTGCCCGTGTACAGGCTGATGAACAGGTAGCCCAGGCCCAGGGAGGCGGCCATCACCAGGCCGATCACCACGTCACGGCCACGCAGCCGCCGGCCGAGGGCGCCCATGCCGACGCTGGCGGCCAGGCTCAGCGCGCCGACGCCGAGCACCGGGTTGACGCCGAGCAGCACCGCCCCGGCGGCGCCGGCGAACCCGATGTGCGAGATCGCATGCGCGGCGAAACTCGACGCCCGCAGCACGACGAAGTACCCGATCAGGCCCGCTACCAGCGCGGACGCGGTCCCGGCGGCGAACGCGTTGCGCATGAAGGCGAAGCTCAGCATGTTCTGCACGTCGGCGTACAGGTTCCAGCCCGGGCCGGCCAGAAACGAGTAGCCCTGGCTGGCGAGCGCCCCGGTCATGGCCGCGGCCCGCGGGGTGAGTGCGGATGGGCGGTCTCGGCCTCCAGGCCGACCACGAAGATCCGGCCACGGGAGTCGGTGAGCACCTCGACCTCCGCCTGGTACAGCCGGGACAGGCTTTCAGTGGTGATCACTTCGCCGGGCGGGCCGACGCTGACCCCGCCCCCGGCGACGTACATCACCCGGTCGGTCACCCCCAGCACCGGGTTGATGTCGTGGGTCACCAGCACGACCGTGAAGCCGTACTCGGCGCGCAGGTCGGCGACCAGCTGGCTGACCTCCTGCTGGCTGCGCAGGTCCAGGCTGGCCAGCGGCTCGTCCAGCAGCAGCAGCCGCGGCCTGGCCACCAGTGCCTGGGCGAGCTGGAGGCGCTGCTGCTCACCGCCGGACAGGCGGCCGACGGCGCGGCCGCCCAGGTGCGCGGCCCCGACCGACGCCAGCGCCCGGGTCACGTCCTGCCTCTTCTCCCGCTTCTTTCGCTGCGATACGCCCACGCCCCACTGATGTCCGTCCACGCCGAGACCCACCAGGTCGGCAGCCCGGACATTGAGATCCGGGTCGAGCGTGCGGCGCTGCGGCACGTACCCGATCGCGGGGTTGCCGCGCCGGGGCGGGGCGCCGAACACCCGCAGCGTGCCCTGGGCGGGCCGGAGCAGCCCCAGCACCATGCGCAGCAGCGTGGACTTGCCCGCCCCGTTGGGCCCGAGCACGGTGAGGAACTCCCCGGCAGCGATGCTGAAGTCGGCCCCGGACCAGACCGTCCGCCCGTGGTACCCGGAGGCCAGGCCGGCCGCCATTGCGATCGGCTCCGCTGTGCCGCTCATCGGGTCCCTCCGTTCAGCGCTCGGGCCAGGGCGGCGAGTTCGGCGCCGAACCAGCGCTCGAAGCTCTGCCCGGGCGGCTGGATGGTCTCGGTCACACCGACGACCGGGACGTGATGGGCGGTGGCGATGCCGCCGATGCTGGTGGTCAGCGCGGTGGCGGTCTGCTTGTTGTACACCAGCAGGCTGGCCTGCCGGGCGGATAGCTGACGCTGGAACTCCACGACGCTCGCCACCGGCGGGTCGTTACCCTCGGACACGGCGTTCATGAAGGCCGGCGGGCTGATCAGCCTGAGCCCCAGATAGCCAGCGAGATAGGCGAAGATGCTCTCGGTCGAGGCCACCGGCTTGCCCGCGTCGTCGTGGCGCATCTGGGTGAGCTGCGCCCGGATCCCGGCGAAGGCCGCGGTCACCGCGGCCCGGCGGGCGGTGAAGTAGGCGGCGTCCTTCGGGTCGAGCGCCTTCAGGTCGGCCTCGATGTGGTTGCAGGCCGCGGTCACATACGCCGGGTTGTACCACAGGTGCGGGTTGTCGCCCGGGCGCTTGCCGAGCGCGGCGCCGATGTCGTAGACGCGGCGGCCGGGCGCCGGGCTGGCGGCGAGCAGCTTGGTCATCCAGTCGTCGTAGCCGGCGCCGTTCTGGATCACGTAGCGGGCCACGGCGACCGCGCGGGCGTCCTGGGCCGACGACTCGTAGTCGTGCGGATCGGCGTTCGGGTCGCTGACGACACTGAGCACCCTGACGTGCGAGCCGCCAAGCTGGCTGGCCAGGCTGCCCCAGAAGTTCTCCGCCGCGACCACGTAGATCACCCGGGACCCGCCCGGCCCGGCCGTGGCGTTACCCGAGACCGTGGTGGTGCACGCGCTGGACCCCAGCGCCAGCACCGCCAGCCCTGCGACGGCAACCGCCCAGGTGCCCCGCCGTGCCCGCGCAGCGCCCATGCCGCTCCTCTCGCCCGCTAGTGAAAACGATACTGGTAACCATATTCATTTAGCCCGGCAGGCGCAAGCCCACCGGCGCCGCACCCAGAGTGGCGGACACTTTGCGGTGAATAACGCCGCAAAGTGACCGTGATCATGGACGCCAGCGCTGCGGGATGGGGGCCGGCGTGGGCGCGCGCTGGGGCGCGGGGCCTGCGCGGGGCGCTGGCGCACGGGGGCGTGGCGGCGCGCGATGGCTGGCGGGTGAAGATGGAGCTATGGCAGACCGCTTGAAAAACGCGACGAGCCCGTATCTCCTGCAACACGCGGACAACCCGGTGGAC
>Ga0209166_10000604_pt1 | contig 37168 bp, 33 predicted proteins | sample Coa_R1_3_FD_187151 | JGI IMG/M metagenome (GOLD analysis project Ga0209166, IMG submission 187151) | Surface soil microbial communities from Centralia Pennsylvania, which are recovering from an underground coalmine fire - Coalmine... | ecosystem: Environmental > Terrestrial > Soil >...
AACGGAAAAGATTAATTCGCATGTGCACGTTCTATGCGGAGCGCTTGCTCTACAAAAGCTGGACTCAGCCGCCAGCTGATTCCGAGCCACCAAGCAAGCTTCCTCCGCGTACTACGTATTACATCTGCTAGTTCGGTGGCGATCCAGCGCAAGACTCTTGGAAGCAGAGAAAAAGCTCCGAAGGATCAAAGGCTATCAAGAAATCCTACTGCTGAATGAACTCCGCAATCCATCGCGCATTCAACAGAAGGAGGTCAAAACCCTAATGCATGAGGCCGTGTTGGCATCGCCCGTGCGCACGCGAGCGGACAGCCCGGGGCAGCGCCTCTGATACGCCCATTTACGGCCGCTTGCCCAAAATCTGCCAAGCCTCCCCACGCACCAGACGCAACTTCTCGCTCAATTCAACCAAGGCTGCGAGTTCTTCTAATTCCGATTGGCCCAGAAGATCTTCGTTATTGCGGTCCATGAGTTTCTGTAGGCGACTGTCGGCCGTCGAAGGAAGATGAAGTTTTCCAACAGCTTCCACCCAGTCCAACGGAGCCGCAATCGTCGTGCTTGTGGAGCATCTAGGATGGCAGGAAGCTCGCGCCAATGACACCTGGGAATGCAGCACTAAAGCTACGAGGGTGAAGAAAAACTCCGGGTGGGGACGTGGATTGGCGATAGGATGAAGCGCTGGGAGGAGGCTGAATTCGCCCGCGCTTTTTGTGAGACGAACGACGGTCACGCGAAACGGCGAGTCCGGATCATTTCCCGAGTTCGTGGTGGTCGAAACTGAAGACGCGCGTAACTTTCCAGGATCCGTTGTCGTAGTGCCAGAGATGAACGAAGCGGCCTTCGCCGTCGGGGACGGGCGGTTTGACGTTGGGGTGAGTGAAACGGTGGACGCCTATTTCGACGGCGCCGAAGTGGTGGATGCCGAAGACTTCGAGCGTGCCGGGAACGAGTTGGCGCTGGGTTTGGCCGCAGATATTCTGCTTGACGCTGTCCACGAGGGCTGGCCTGCCGAGAGTGACGCCGCCAGTGTCGTGATAGAACTCGACATTCTCGTCGATGAGCGAGCCGAACTTGTCGAGGTCGCATTTGTTGTACGCGTCGAAGAGTGCGGCGTCCTGCGCCTGGATGATTCGGAAGAGTTCAGGATCGGCGGGTGGCTTGACGGACTGTGCGTGCGTTCGAGCTACCAAGAGAACGGCCAGCGATAACAGAGAACTTGCCAAAGCAAATCGGATTTTCATGAAGGGCTCGCTTTCAGTAGATTGGCATCCGGCATTCCCCAACGAGAACCCGCCCTCTTCAGAAGGCGATACAGCGCGCTCGTATTTTTGTACGGCACGGGACGCCGAAAAGTTCCATCGTGGCGATCCGTACTAGTTTCGAGGCTGAAGCGGAAGTCGGGACGCGCTAAAGCGCGCGCCTACACGCGGGACAGAGCGCAGAGATTGGCTGGGCTGCAGGTCCTTACCGCCCTGTCCCTGGGGCCAAAGTAGGCATTCGACACGCCACGACGAAGGGCGCAACTTCTTGCCCAAGGTGGGGTTATCCTAAAAAGCGACCAGTGTTTGCGGACGATCCGCCGGCAGGAGAAGGCTATGAAATTGGTTTCAGAGCCCGCCGCGTACGCGGCTTCCATTTCCACCTCGCCCAGATCATTTCTTGCAGCCGTCCTTTCGGTGGCTTGTGTCTTTTCCGTCGGTATTGACGTGCCATTGCTTTCGGCCGCGCCGGCGCCCGCCGACAAAAAACCCAAGCCGCCCGCCTCCCTCAAGAACCTGCCCATTACCGAACTCAACGAAGACGAGGCCATTCTCCACGCACTGAACCGCTTGGCGTACGGTCCTCGCCCGGGTGATCTCGAGCGCGTCAAGCAGATGGGTCTCGCGAAATGGATCGATCAGCAGCTCAATCCCAATTCCATTGACGACAAGGCGCTCGAAGCGCGGCTAGAAGATTATCCGACGCTCAGAATGTCCAGCACTAAGCTGATCGAAGAGTATCCGCAGCCCAAGCAGGCCGTGAAGCAGGAAGAACGCCAAGCTGCGAAACGCGCGCAGGCGCAACTCGAGCACGTGCAGCAGACCCGCGGGGATGCCGCTGCGGCCGTCGCGGCCAAGGACATGGAAAAAACCCCGCCCGCAGCACCGGCGGATGCTTCCGCAGCGGACACGAAAGAATCCGCTTCCGGCGCGACGCAGGGCGACGACTCCGCGGCGCCCGCGACCACGAGTGCCGCGGCGAACGCACCCTCGCCGATGAAAGAAGATGTTCCGCAGGAAGCGTTGCCGCCGAAAGGCCCGGGAAAACGCCAGCAGCTCGGCGGTGACCCGAATAATATTCCGCGCGCTCTCGCGGAAGATAGCAAACGTCCTCAGCGCATCGTGGCGGAACTCGCCATGGCCAAAGTTACGCGCGCGATTTACAGCGAACGCCAACTCCAGCAAGTGATGGACGATTTCTGGTTCAACCACTTCAACGTTTTCGCCGGAAAGGGCGAAGACCGCTACTACCTCACTTCCTACGAGCGCGACGTCATCCAGCCGCACGCGCTGGGAAAATTCAAGGACTTGCTCACGGCGTCCGCGAAAAGTCCCGCCATGCTTTATTATCTCGACAATTTTTTGAGCGCCGATCCGCGCTCCGCGGAACGCATGGCGCAGGAACGCTACGCGCGACAGATGGCGCGCTACCGCGGCTTTGGTCCTCCGCCGGCGCCGCCGAACGCGCAGCGCAAAAAACAGAACGAGCGTGGCCTCAATGAAAACTACGGCCGCGAATTGATGGAGTTGCACACCCTTGGCGTTGACGGCGGCTACACGCAAAAAGACGTCACCGAAGTGGCGCGCTGCTTTACCGGTTGGACGATCGACAAGCCGCGGCTGAATCCCGAATTCAAATTCGACGATCGCCTGCACGATCCCGATCCAAAAATCGTGCTGGGCAGAAAAATCCACGCCGGCGGAATGAAAGACGGCGAAGAAGTCATTGATATGCTCGTGCGTAATCCGAGCACCGCAAAATTTATTTCCACCAAACTCGCGCGTCGCTTCGTTTCCGATAACCCGCCCCCCGCCCTGGTCGCGCGCATGGCGCAAACGTTCCTCTCTTCCGACGGCGATATCCGCGCGGTAATGCGTAGCATGGTTTATTCTCCGGAATTCTGGTCGCACGAAGCGTACCGCGCAAAAATCAAAACGCCGTTCGAACTGGTCGTTTCGACGGCGCGCGCGCTCGGCACGGACGTGGATATGGCGCAGCCGCTGGTGGCGTGGGTCGGGCGCATCGGCGAACCGCTCTATCAATGTCAGCCGCCGACAGGATATTCGGACAAGGCTGACGCGTGGGTCAATACCGGCGCGTTGCTGAATCGGCTTAATTTTTCGCTGGCGCTTGCTGGAAACAAAATGCGCGGATCGAGAACGGACGTCGCGGCGCTGCTCGGCGCGCAAACTTCGCCGGAGGCAAGAGCAGCGCTCGAGCGCGCGGTGCAGGTTTTCCTCGGCGGCCAGGCTTCTTCGACGACGGTGGGTACGCTCGAAAAGCAATTGGATAACCCGCAAGTTCTGCAAGCGCGTCTGGATGATCCGGTCAAACAGGTGGATTTGGGTGTAGTCGCGGGACTGGTTTTGGGAGCGCCAGAATTTCAGCGGCGCTGAGTTTTTTGGAAGTGCGAGAGGTGGCTGCGGCGAAGGGTGATGAAACGGGTGAGGAAGATATGAGCTACAAATGTTGCGAAGGCGTGCGCGGGCTGAAATTCTCGCGGAGATATTTTCTGAAGCAGGGCGGCGTAGCGATGGTGGGCTTGAGTGCGATGCCGGCGTTTTTGCAGCGCGCCGTGGCGGCGACACCGATGCCGAACAAAAAGCAGCTCGTGGTGCTGTTTCAGCGCGGTGCGGCGGATGGCTTAAACGTCGTGGTGCCGTTCGGCGAGCCGAACTACTACCGCATGCGCCCGAGCATCGCGATTCCGAAACCAAAGCGCGGCGGCGCGGATGCCGCGATCGATCTCGACGGGTTTTTTGGGCTGCATCCGAGCCTGGCCCCGCTCGAACCGCTGTTCCACCAGAACCGGTTGGCGATTGTGCATGCGGCGGGTTCACCGGATCCCACGCGCTCGCACTTCGATGCGCAGGACTTTATGGAGTCCGGCACGCCCGGCTTGAAAGCGACCGATGACGGATGGCTTAACCGCACGCTCGAGACTGTGCCGGAGGAAAACGCTTCGCCGTTCCGCGCGGTGGCCATGGGACCGAACCTGCCGCGCATGCTGCGCGGCAGCGCGCCGGCCATCGCGCTTCCTGATCTCAAACAATTTAAGGTGATGGCGCAGTCGCCAGGCACGGGTCAGGTTGTCGAGGGCGGGTTTGAAGCCATGTACGCGCAAACGGTGGACCACGCGCTCCACGGTACGGGCACGGAAACGTTCGAAGCGATCGACTTGCTGCGCAACGCCGATCCCGCGAGATATCAGCCGGAAAATGGCGCCCAGTACCCGACGAGCCGGTTGGGACAAAGCGTGCAGCAGATTGGACAGCTGTTGAAAGCAAATATCGGAGTGGAAGTGCTGTTCGTCGATTGCGGCGGCTGGGATAATCACGTGAATGAAGGCGGCGTGCAGGGGCAACTCTCGAATCTGTTGAAAGATTTGGGGCAGTGCCTCACGGCGTTTCATCAGGACATGGGCGAGCGCATGCAGGACGTGGTGTTTGTGACGATGAGCGAATTCGGGCGGACGGCGCGCGAAAACGGCAACCGCGGTACTGACCACGGCCACGCGAACTGCATGTTCGTGATGGGCGGCGACGTGAAAGGCGGACAGGTTTATGGCAAGTGGCCGGGGCTCGAAGATCACCAGCTCAACGAAGGGCGCGACCTGGCGCTGACGACGGATTTTCGCAGCGTGGTGGGCGAAGTACTCACCAAGCACATCGGTGTGAGCGACCTGAGCGCGGTTTTCCCAGGCTTCGACAACAACGCAAGGAAGTTCCCAGGGCTGATCAGGGCGTAGCTACATTCGCAAAGCCGTCGTGTAGCTTTCGGGATGCTGCGAAGGCCTGATTAACGGGACTTAGAGGTCTGTGGGTGGCAGAAACGCTTCACCAGCACATCGCTTGCGGATTTAGGGTTTAGATCCAATTCTTCCAGCCGCTTAACCACACGGTCGTGAAATTCCTTGGTCCGCGTTACTACGCTTACAACCGAATCATGGCTCACATGCAAGAAAAAGTCGCTGCAGCCGCCGTATGACCAGATTGGCAAATAAAAGCTGTCCCATGCGAATATCATGGGCTGCATGAGCATACCGATTGCATCCGACAGTTCGTCCGCCCGAAAGCGATGTCCCGCAGCTAATTCGAACGCCCGCGGTTGACCGGCACTTGCATTTATACTTTCAACGATGCGATAACCGATGCCTTCGTCAGATAGATTCCAAACGCCCCAGTGGTGATTCCATATCAAAGCTCCGTCGAAGTATTGGTCCCTTTAACCGATTGTGGCGACGCAATGCGCAAAGAACGGGAATCGCTCAAGTTTTGCGGGGTATTCGAGACCGAAGCAATTAGCCTCGGGATGTGTGTAGAACAACCCGTCTTCCCCGGCCTGGACATAATCGGCCCCCGGTTCGAAATCTTCGCATCCTTGAAACCATTTGGCCACTTCTTCGGCACTGAGAACCTGCATCGGTATTCGTCCCTCTCGTAGGCGTCTCGCGTTTATTTTCCAAAGCTCTCGCGGACCGTCGACTTCCGGAAGAGTGTATCTCAACAGTTTGGGCTGAGTCCTGACGAACGCGCATACCGGGAACGCGGATATCCGCGCGTCATTGATCCGCTGCGACGGTTTTCAATAATGGCATGAGGACGCGATCCAACTCGTCGTCCGTCAGCGAATTTGGTCGCACGTCGCGGAATAGCGCCCAGTGCTCGGAGTGTTCCACAGTTTGCCTAGGACGCAAGTCCGTCATTGGTCCAAGGGTTTCGATCTCCAGAAATTCGTTGTTCGTAAATGTCTCGAACGAGCACCCGAAATCCGGATACGTCTTTGCGGGATCTGGCTTGGTGCGTTTCAGGAAGGCTTCGCCGTTTAGCAGATAAGCGCCCCACGTGTCCGGGTTGAACATGCCGAGTTTCTGCGCATCCGCGTCACGGGGATCTTGTCGAAGGGTCAAATATTTTTTCGTGAATTTCCAACGTGAATCGGCCAGGTTCGTGTACGCCCACATCACCAGGGGATTTGTGGCTTCCAGATTTATGGGGTGCTTGCCGCGCGGCGGGAATCCGCTGACGGCCACGCCCCCCGGCGTCATCATCGTCAGTGCCCACGCGGAAAACTGCAACGGAAACAGCCCGCGATTGGTAATGCGGTTGATCACCGTCATCTGCGCGCCGGACTCCGCCATGCGGACTTCAATCTCTTTTCGGAGTTGCGTCGAAGGCTCGACCGGTTCGCGAGCGATTATGCCGGTGGGTGTAATCTGAATCTCGACCGGCACGTTATCGGGCGCCCACGTGGCCACAGGATCTTCAGGGGCCTTCCAAACCCGGTGGCCGCCCCGCAACTGAAATTTTTCCTCTCCGCTCTTCCCCAGCTGGTCGGCAAATTCCTTGAACAAATTCTGGCCGCCGACGAATGCGAAGCGAATGATTCTTGGACCGACATCGCCGGTCACAATGGTTTCGATTTCTCCATTGGTGATGCGATAGCAGTTCTTCCAACCTTTGTATTCGGTTTTCTCCACGCGAACTGTTGCTTTGCTCGGCGTTGCGAATGAGCCGACCAACGCTAAAATCAAAACACTTCGCAACACATGAGCTACCAGTGGCCTCTTCAAAATCAATGAAGCCGGTTTCATAAGTTTTTGCCTCTCCGCGAGTTCACTTAGTCCAAGCCGCGAAACGCTGGTCAACGGAATGCTAACCAGAGTTGTCGGTGAGGATTCTACCTGTTTGGCAGTAACCGCGAACATTCTAAATGCCCGGGAAATCGAGCCACGCAGGCAAAAAAACAAACGGATTTCGTTTTCCGCGTTCGCAGACGCTTCGTAGACAGGCTCGCCGAGAAATCGTGCGGATGGCAAAACGGAGGTTTGAACGAAATTCGTCCTGCTTTGCCCGCGACGTAGAGTTATACTCGCAACATTCGACAACTTGTCGATATCGGCGCATCCGCCGAGAAGGAGGTGATCCAGTGAGGTACGGTTTACGTTGAAGTAGTCGAGGAGGCGCTTGTGAGTTTCCCGAGCGCCTCTTTCCTTTTGGCGCGGCGCAAGAGGTCGTCGAATGGTCCAATCGGAAAATTCGAGGCGCTGAGTAAAAATGCGATCACGGCACTATTTGCGCAGGCGTTCCCCTCTCTTATCTGCGATTGGGCAAATCGCAGAACCCAGAAAAGATATTCGCTGAAACATTCTTGATATAGCGGCGGCGCCGGCATCACGACCAGCTAAGGAAGTCAATCTGGACCGTTCGCGCGGAGCGAAATCGAACGACGGCTTCCGTCCACCCGTTGCGCTACGCTTCGGAGCCTTTGATGCGCATACCGTAGAACGAGCGGTACACGAAGAAGAACGACACGGCGAAGAAAGCCGCAGCAAAAACGTGCGTCAGCGTGCTGCTGTGCTGCTTGTCTGTGAGACTCACCGCCAGTTCGACGGCCAACAAACCAAACAGCGTGGTGAATTTGATCACCGGATTGAGCGCGACAGAAGAGGTGTCTTTGAAAGGATCACCAACCGTGTCGCCAATCACTGTTGCATCGTGCAGCGGCGTGCCCTTCTGCTTGAGTTCCACTTCGACAATTTTTTTGGCGTTGTCCCACGCGCCGCCGGCGTTGGCCATGAAGATGGCCTGGTACAAGCCGAAGATGGCAATGGAGAAAAGGTAGCCAATGAAAAAGAATGGTTCGACGAAGGCGAAAGCCAGCGTCGCAAAAAACACGGCGATGAAAATGTTCAGCATCCCTTTCTGGGCGTACTGCGTGCAGATTTCGACGACCTTTTTGCTGTCGGAGACACTGGCGGCCGCTGCGCTTTCCAATTTGATGTTGGCTTTGATGAATTCGACGGCGCGATACGCGCCGGTGGTTACTGCCTGCGTGCTGGCGCCAGTGAACCAGTAGATCATCGCGCCGCCGGTGACCAGGCCTAGAACGAAGGGCGCGTGGAGGAGCGAAAGATTGTTCACGTTTTCCGAGAGGCCGTGAGTAAGCGCCATGATGATTGAGAAAATCATGGTGGTGGCGCCTACGACGGCCGTACCGATGAGCACGGGTTTTGCAGTTGCTTTGAAAGTGTTACCCGCGCCGTCGTTGGCTTCCAGCATTTCTTTGGCGCGCTCGAAGTTGACGTCGATGTTGTAGTCTTTTTTCAATTCCTGCTTGATGCCGGGAAGTTGCTCGATCAGCGAAAGCTCGTAGACGGACTGCGCGTTATCGGTGACGGGACCGTAGGAATCGACGGCGATGGTAACGGGGCCCATGCCGAGGAATCCGAAAGCCACTAGTCCGAACGCAAAAACAGCCGGCGCGAGCATCAGGACTCCAAGGTTGAGAGTGCTGATGAGATAGCCGATGGACATGAGCACCACCATGGCTAATCCGATGTAGTAGGCCGAAAAATTGCCGGCGACGAAACCAGAGAGAATTCCGAGGGATGCGCCGCCTTCTTCCGCCGATGCCACGACTTCCTTTACGTGGCGGGATTCCGTCGAAGTAAAAACTTTCACCAACTCGGGAATAATGGCGCCCGCCAGCGTGCCGCAGGAAATAATCGTGCCCAACTTCCACCACTGCGTGGGATCGCCGGTCGTGGCGTCGCCTAGCCTGGGTATAATCAAGTAAGAGATCATATAGGTGAGCGCAATGGAAACGATGGAAGTGATCCAGACGAGCGACGTAAGGGGCGTTTCGTAATTCATTTTGTCGGCGTTACCAAATCTTTTTTTGGCAATGAAGCCGTTGAGAAAATACGCCGCGCCGCTGGCAATAAGCATTATTATGCGCATCACGAAAATCCAAACCAGCAATTGCACTTGAACTCTTGGATCCTTCACCGCGAGAAGAATAAAAGTGATCAGCGCAACGCCTGTCACGCCATAGGTCTCAAAGCCGTCGGCGCTCGGACCAACAGAATCGCCTGCATTGTCGCCGGTGCAATCCGCTATCACTCCGGGGTTGCGCGCGTCGTCTTCCTTGATCTTGAAGACGATCTTCATCAGGTCCGAGCCGATGTCGGCGATTTTCGTGAAGATGCCGCCTGCAATTCGAAGCGCCGCCGCTCCCAGCGATTCACCGATGGCGAACCCGATGAAGCACGGTCCAGCGTAGTCACCGGGAATGAACAGAAGAATAAAAAGCATCATGATAAGTTCTACGCTGACCAGCATCATGCCGATGCTCATGCCCGCCTCGAGCGGTGTGTGATAAATCGGATAGGGCTTGCCGCGGAGGGCGGCAAAAGCGGTGCGGGAGTTGGCGAACGTGTTCACACGGATGCCAAACCACGCCACGCCGTAGCTTCCTGCCATTCCGATGACACTAAAGATGAGGATGATCGGAAGAGTAACAGTCGTGGGATGGACGGGAGCCAATGCGCCGAAATAAAGGATGATAACCACGGCGATGAAAAGCCACAGCAAGAGCAGGAATTTACCTTGGGTGAAAAGATAGGTTTTGCAAGTTTCGTAAATGAGGCCGGAAATGTCTCCCATGGACTTATGCACGGGCATCCCTTTGAGGCGGCTGTAAATAGCCAGCCCAAAAATGAGGCCGAAGACACAAATGACGATTCCGAAAAGCAGCAGCTTGTGGCCGTCCATGCCCAGAAAACTCACCTGGGAAAGATCGGGCAACTTTAAATTCGCCTCGCCCCCGGCTTCCTGCGCGCGCGTTGCGACTCCTGCGAGCAGAGTGAGAGCGGCTGCGGCGGCGCTCCATTTAACGAAGTGACCGCCAAACGACCAGGCACGTGTAAGCCAGGTGCGCATCAAAAATCCTCCTGAAAAAACGGAACTTGGGGCATGAAACGCCCGGTACTGTCATTTCCGGCACACTATTTCAACGGAGCGCCGAGATACCGCGCCCGGGGACGGCCTCGCCGGATTTCTAAGGCTCCCACCTCGAGAAGGGACAAAATCTGGGCTTTTGCGTTATTCCGGCAGGACCGGAACCGCCCGGCGCTTTCCCGACTTACTCTGTCCGCGACCAGCGAAAGAACACCCCTGTCGGGCAGGCGCGTGAGCTACGCAAAACGTGTTTTTATAACATTTTGCGGAGTGGCGGGTCAAACGGAAGCGGCGTTCTGGCGGAAGCGGCGAAATGCAGCGGTGCGAGCCGACGAAGGCGTTTACCGGACGGTAGCGCGCGGAATCGGCGTGCGAGAAAGTTTTGCATTCGATGGTAACATTCCTGAAATACTGAGGCAGGGAAATCCCGGTTGAGACGGGGGTACATGCGTACAAATTCTTCGCCGGCTGCGGCGAACAGCGGTGCAAACCTCGCGAGGCGCGAGAATCGTGAACCCACGCAGTCCAGCGCGGAGCCCCGCACTGAGCGTGCCTTGGCGAATTCCGCGCGGCGAGTTCTCCGGTATAAGACCCCGGGGCGCGCGTGAGAAATCACTTCTTCATCACCGGAACGGATGCCGGTGTCGGAAAGACGACGCTTTCGGCGCTGCTGTGCGCGGCGCTCGATGCGGTGTACTGGAAACCCATTCAGACGGGAACGCTGGAAGGTTCGGATCGCGTGACGGTGATGCGACTGGCGGGAATCGGAACGGACCGCACGCTCGATGAAGTGTACAAGTTCGTGCCTCCAGTTTCGCCGGACCTGGCGGCGCGGTGGGCGGGCGTGGAGATTGATCTCGGCCGAATCAATTTACCGACGAGCTTGTTAAACGATTGGCTGGTGGTGGAAGGCCTGGGCGGCGTATTGGTACCGATAAATCAGAAACAATTCATGCTGGATTTAATGGTCAAGTTCAAGCTGCCGGTGATTCTGGCCGCGCGGAGCGCTGCAGGGACGATAAATCACACGCTGCTAACGCTGGCGGCGCTGCATGCGGCGGAACTGCCGGTGCACGGCGTGGTGCTCATCGGCGATCAGAACCGGGAAAATCGCGAGACGATTGAGCGCTTCGGGCATGTGCGTGTAATTGGCGAAATCCCGCGGCTGCCGAATCTGCACCGGACCGCGCTGATGCAAATCTTCATGAACCATTTCGACCGCGCGGCGTTCTCGCAGTAATGGCGCGATGGTCCCGCCCTTGCTTTAATACAATCGGAATATCCGGGGGATGGAGCGGCGCGAGGGACTCTAGGTGTCGTTGAATCTCGACAGTTGGAAGAAAAAAGTTGTAGGGTTTGCGGGTTCGCTCGGCGCGCCTGGGCTTTTCCTGATTTCATTTCTCGATTCGTCGGTGCTGTCTTTTCCCATCATCAACGATTTGCTGCTCGTAGAGCTGTGCATGCAGCGCCCGGGACGAATGGCGATCTACGCCCTGATGGCTTCCGCCGGGTCCGTATTGGGTTGCGTGGTGCTGTACTACCTGGCGCGGATGGGCGGCGAAGCATATTTCCACCGGCGTGCGGGCGCACGAGCACACGCGATTCGCCACTGGGTTGAGCGCAACGGATTTGTGGGAATCCTGCTGGCTGCACTGCTGCCTCCGCCGACGCCGTTCAAGATTTTTGTGCTGGCTGCAGGAGCGTTCGAAGCTCCTGTAGTGGGATTCACGTCGGCGATTACATTGGCCAGGCTCGCGCGGTATTTTCTGGTGGGAGCGCTCGCGGTGCGCTACGGCGACAATGCTTTGATTATGATCAAACTGCATTGGCTGCTGGTATTGATTCTGGCGGCTGCTCTCGTAACCGCGAGTTACGTCGCGTCCCGTTTCATTTTGCGTCACCGGCCGCAACACGAGCAGCTAAAATGAACCCGTAAACGAATCGATACTGCCGGCAAAGCAGGAGCAAGCTCCTCTTCGACAGCGCTCGGGAGGAACCGCACTCCAAAGTTAGCGGCGCAAATCGCGGGCCCAGACGAGTTCTTCTGAAGTGACCTTACTATCAGGATCGAGTTCGATTAAGGCCGCAATTTCGCGCGAGGTTTCGCCCGCGGCGGCGTAACACAAATCGCGAAGAATCACGACGTAGCCGACGTCGGTTTTTTCCACGCTGGCTTTGGGAATCTGGGCCACGGCCAGAAAGTGCTGCGCGGTGCGCGTGTTGCGAGCGGAGTTCAGCAAAGGGGAAGCTTCTGGCTTGTAGATGCGCAGGCTGGCGTCGGCGTCGAAGTTCGCGGTGGAAAACGCGTTGACGTCAATCTGGTTGAGGGCGCTCTCCGTTTCCACGACGCCGTGCCACGTAGCAAGCGAGAGCGGCTCCGGGTAAGCCGCGACGCGGCGCGCAGGTTCCCCATGAAACGAGCGGGATTCGAGAAGCGCCGCGACGTTCGAATGAAGCGTGCCGCGGACACCCACATAAACAACGATGAGTGCAAGTCCGATAAGCGCGCCGGTGCGGCCGCGCGGCTTTCTGGATTTTGCGCCGATCTCCGAGCTCACCAGACGAAGCAGTTCGGGCAGCGCAATGGCGGCGATGAGAATTGCAAGGATCCAGAAATCGAGGGGCGGCAGCCAGTCCGCAGCAAAGCGCTTGCTGCTGAAGGGCCACAGAAGCATGACGCCGCCGGATTGGCAGGCGTCCATCGCGAAGTGCAGCAAGGCGGCGCACAGGGGAAGAACTACAAAATACGCACCCACGCGGCGGAGGAACAACCTGCGCACTGCGGAGGGCTCCTCGGGGAACAATTCGCCTTCCTTGAGTTTGCCAACGTTTGCAAATACTGCCCCATTGGAAGTTGCGGTGCTCGCCATCGTAAGCGCTAGCACGCTGAGCGGCAATATCGCAATCAAGATTGCGCCAAGAATCGAGTGCAGGTACGTATCGCGGAACGTCAATGCTGCAGAGGGTCCGAAGAAGGTCGCGATCCAGTCGATATCAGGAAGGCAGCCCACGAGAACCGCGCCCGCTATCGCGAGTTTTCCTGCGCGCGGAAAAAGACCGCGCGCTACGGCGAGGGACGCCAGTCCATGAGTGACGATATCCACGGTCAGGGTTTGGCGTTCGGTTCGAACGGTGTGGAGCGGCCGCTACTCGGCACGAGCAGCTTCAAGGCGCGCGGCACGATTTTGAATTCGACGGGCAGGCGCGCGAGCGGCTCGCCATCCACCTGGGCGTAGACAGGATTTTTGTCGAGCGGCGCGCAGAGCACGCAATCGGATTTGAAGAACTTGACACCATCGGTGCCGCGGAGTTTGCCGAGCCAGAGAGAAGGCAGATAGCTCAAGTAGCGGAGACCGCTGCGCGTGGAGAGAGTGAGGACTTCGAAGCGGTCTTCGAAGAGATCGGCTTCGGTGGTGATTTTAAACGGACCGCCGTAATTCTGCGTGCGGCCGACGATAACCAGGGAAGCGTCGATCTGGCGGTCCCCGCTGGAGACGCGGAAACGCCGAAATTTGTACCCAAAAACTTGACGCAGGCCGGACCACCAATATGCGAGGATTCCTACGCGCGATTTGAGGCCGAGGTCGATCGAGTAAACGATCGCGCCGTCCGGGCCGGCTCCCGCCACGCTGAGAAAATATTTTTGCTTTTCGGGCTGCTCGAGCGGAGTGGCGAGGCCGAGGGCGATTTCTTTCACTTCGCCGTGCACGAGCTTTTCGGCGGCCTTCGGAATGTCCCAGGGAATATCGAGCTCTTTGGCCAGAATGTTGGCAGTGCCACCGGGGAGCAGAGCCAGGGGAACGCGATGGCCATTCTGGTGGCGCGCCAGGCCGTTGACGATTTCATTGAGCGTGCCGTCGCCGCCGCAAGCGATGACCAGGCCGCGATTTTCTTCCGCGGCGCGCGACGCGATTTCGATAGCGTGGCCGGGCCCGGTGGTTTCCGCGAGCTCCGCGTCAATACCGTGACCGGCGAAAATCTGGCGCGCCTCATCGAGCACGCGGCGCCGTCCGCTGCCGCCGCTCCCGGCGTTCGGGTTGTGGATCATCAACGCGTTTTGCAGTTCCGCGGTCATGCGCAATCCTGCTTATTTGGATGCATCTCGCAAAACATTCATTTTATATAATATCGGGCGAATTCGCGTATAAGTTCCGTACCGATGTGCAGAAGAGAGATTCCTCGCTCCGCTCGGAATGACGCGCGGAGCGAACGCCGAGGGTTTCATGGCCAAAGCCGCGCCTGCCTCCGTTAAGAAAGAGATCGAACAGCTTCGCGAGAAGTTGCGCCACCACGAATACCGTTATTACGTGCTGGACGAGCCGGAGATTTCGGACGCCGCGTATGACGGGCTGATGCAGAAGCTGCAGGGCCTTGAAGCGGAATACCCCGAGCTGGTGACGCCGGATTCGCCGACCGTGCGCGTCGGAGGGACTCCGCGCGAGGGCTTTCAGACCGTGCGCCACGCGCGCGCGATGCTGAGCCTGGACAACGCGTTTTCCTACGATGCGCTCCGCGACTTTGACCGGCGCGTGCGCGAAGGCAGCGGATCCGAGAAGATCGAATACATCGCCGAGCACAAATTCGATGGGTTGAGCATCTCCCTTCAGTATGAAGGCGGCAAGCTGGTGCGCGGCGTAACGCGCGGCGACGGGACGACCGGCGAAGACGTCACGCCCAACGTGAAAACCGTCCGCTCGATTCCCTTGCAAGTTGACCTCGTGGCGCTGAAAAAAGCGAAGCTGCCCGCCGATTTTGAAGTGCGCGGCGAAGTGCTGATGACGCGCAAGGCGTTTGAAGCCTTGAACCGCCAGCAGGAGCAGAGCGGCGGAAAGCTGTACATGAACGCGCGTAATTCGGCGGCGGGGTCCGTGCGCGTGCTCGATCCATCCATTACCGCCGCGCGCAAGCTGGACTTTTTCGCATACTACCTGTTCGTGGACGGCAAAGTTCCGCTGCCCAAGCATTCGGAGAGCCTCGCAGTGCTTAAGCAATTGCGCTTCCGCGCGTCCGACGATTGGAAATTGTGCAACGGAATCGAAGCCGTGGTGGCCTACTGCGAGGACTGGGACGCCAAACGGGAGAAATTGCCGTACGAAATTGACGGCGTCGTGATCAAGGTGAATTCGACCGCAATCCAGAATGAATTGGGATTTACGTCCAAGGCGCCGCGGTGGGCGATTGCGTTCAAGTATCCCGCTCGGCAGGAGCAGACCGTCGTCAACGACATCATAGTGCAGGTGGGGCGTACGGGCACGCTGACGCCGGTGGCGGTGCTCGAGCCGGTGCAAGTGGGAGGCGTCACTGTCAGCCGTTCCACGCTCCACAATATGGATGAAATCGACCGGCTAGGGCTGCAAATCGGCGACACGGTGTTGATCGAGCGCGCGGGCGAAGTGATCCCGCATGTTCTGAAAGTGGTGAAAGAAGGCAAGAATCGCAAGCCGTTTCGCATGCCCAAGACTTGCCCGGAATGCGGAAGCGCGGTGCACAAGGACGAAGGCGAAGTAGCGTATCGCTGTATCAACGCAGCGTGTCCGGCGAAACGGAAAGAATCGCTGCTGCACTTCGCGGGGCGTCATGCGATGAACATTGACGGGCTGGGCGACAAAATTGTCGACCAGCTGGTGGACAAGGGTATGGTGAAAGACGTCGCGGACCTGTACACGCTGAAAGACGACGAAGTCGCGGCGCTGGAGCGGATGGCGGAAAAGTCGGCGCAAAATCTCCTGGAAGAAATCGCGGGGAGCAAGAAGAACAGCCTGTCGCGGCTGATTTATGCGTTGGGAATTCGCTTCGTCGGAGAGCGCACGGGGCAACTGCTTGCGGAGCAGTTTTCTTCGCTCGAAGATCTGGCCGCGGCAAAGGAAGAGCAACTGGTAGCGGTGAATGAAGTAGGCCCTAAAGTGGCAGCAGCCATCACGGAATTTTTCTCCGAGCCTGCCAACCGCCAACTTGTCAAGAAATTGCACAAAGTCGGCGTGCGTCCCACCGCAGAGAAGCGCGAAGTCAAAAGCCAGAAGTTTGCAGGCAAGTCCTTCGTGTTCACTGGCGGACTGGCGAACCGATCGCGGGACGAAGCCGGCGCGCTGGTACAGCAGCACGGCGGAAAAGTGAGCGGGTCAGTGAGCAAAAAGACAGATTACGTGGTTGTCGGCACGGATCCGGGCTCGAAATACGACAAAGCCAAAGAATTCGGCGTCACCATCCTCACGGAATTGGAGTTTGAAAAGTTGCTTCGGTTGACCTAATCAGCCGCCCGTAAGACTAACGGCCCTCTATGCGTAACCCAGCGGGTAATACTCTGTGCCATAATCTGCCGGTGCGTCCCGTACCTCCTCGATATCGCTGGCGCAAGGCTCTCCTTCACTTTCTTCCAGAACGTCCCATTCAGCTTGTGCCATTGTTCGCAGCGTTTTGTTTTGCGGCTTGCCTCAGCCACAGTTGGCTGGTGCTTCCCAATTTCGAAACCGCCGAACGTTGGGGTTTCCTCGATTACAACGAAATTTACCGATGGGTCGTTGTCACACAGGCGTTTTCGTTTGTCTTGTTGCTCGCAGGTGCTGGAGCCTATGTTTGCTGCATCTGGCGATTGGATAATCCATTCAGAAAGTGGATCACCGTGGCTGTTACTCCGGCTATTGTCGGAACCCTTGGCGGGTTGTTTGTGCCGGCTCTCGTTGTCGTAAGCCAGCGGCGCGGATCCGTTCTGGAGAAATACAATTCCAATCCGTTCAGGAGCTTTAGGCTTCCGCCTGGAATGCTGCTCCTCAATATGGGCGAAGGTTTTCGACTCGCGCTTCTTGGACTGATTCTGGCTCTCGCCGCAGCTTGGATGCTTCGCACTAGCGCGGTAACGCTACCCGTACGGTTCAGTCCTCCAACCGGGCAGGCGCCATCCGAGAACGAAGGCGACACCGCGCGCCCTCGTCAAAAGCTCTTCGCTCTATACGTGCTCGCTTTTCCTTGGCTAGCGGCAAACCTGCTCTCTCTGCTGCTCTCACCTCTAATTAATAGATTTTCCAACGGATCTCCTTCACGCGAGGTGAGCCGCAGCGTCGGCCTGTGGACAAGCTCAGCCAACTACTTGCTCCTCGCGCTGCTCTTTTTCTTGATTGCGGCGTCGTGCCTTGCCGACCAGAGAAAGAAGCAGCTTCGCGAGGCCGTCCGCCTTCCCTCGGCCGAAATGCTAGGCATCGCCTCTTTCGTGGGAGTGGCCGCTTTTTTTCTCCCTCACCTTGTAGCCTACGGCATTGATCGCGTTGCCTGGGCCCAGCATTGGAGTGCAACACCAGACCCACCCGTCGCGTCGCAGTATCTTCATGTCCCTCCGCTCGGCCCGCATTTGGTGCTTGTTGCGATCGCTGCGGGTTTGAGCGAATGGTGTTGGCGGGGCTGTGTGCAACCGCAGTTCGTTCGCATCTTTGGCGTCGCACGTGGTCTCTTCTTGGTTGGCATACTGTACGGCTCTGTTCAGCAGATTGCTCTTCCGCGCTTTTTCCCGGGCCTATTCGGGTTCTTTTGTAACTTCGTCCTGATGCTCGTCTCAGGAATAGCATGGTCCGTTGTCTTCGGTTGGCTGACCATTCGGGCCACCTCAGTTTGGCCCGCGGTGACCTGCGCCGCACTGATTGGCGTGCTGGTCTGGGGCTCCGGCGACGACACTCTGGAGCAGATTCCTCGCGCATTCCTCAGGTTAAGCTTATTGGCGTTTGCGATTGCCCTAGTGTTTGTGTTGATCCGCTACCTTCCCCTCGAGGCAGACTCGGAAGGGCCGACAGGCCCCGAAACACCTGCGATTACCGAATCTGCGCGCTGATCCGGTCGGAGTCGCGGTACAATTGAGTTGGCGGGTGAGCCGGGTGATCGCTAGCTGAAGTCGAAGCAGCGGCGTTAAGCCGCTGTTACAAGGCTAAAGCGGGAGGAAAGTCCGGACACCGTCGTCGTAGGCTCGCAAGAGCCGGTGACGATTTAGGGCAACGCGCCTGATAACGTCAGGGGACGCCATGGGGAGCACAGGCTAAAGCCTATGCCACTCAGCGCGTCACGGAAAGTGCCACAGAAAATAAACCGCCGGCAGAGTGCAGCGCGGTGACGTAGAGCAGGGAAACCTGTGAAACGCCCACGCAAGAGTCGGGCGAAAGTCCGGCATCTGCATGCTGTTAGGTAAGGGTGAAAAGGTGGGGTAAGAGCCCACCGGCCCGGTGGTAACACTGGGCGCACGGAAAACCCCGCGCGGTGCAAGGCCAAATAGGAGGGGAGAGCCGGCCCGGCTCGCCGAAAGCGTGGACGAAAGTCTGCGCTTTTCCTCAGCGGTGGCGAAAGCTATTCACTGAGAGCAACCCTCGGGTAGGCTGCTGGAGCCGTGGCGCGAGTCACGACCTAGAGGAATGATCGCCGCGACGCCCAGTTTCTTTCGAGAAATGAAGCGTCGCACAGAATCCGGCTTACAGGCTCATCCGCCTCTTCTAATGGACTTAGCTTGGATTTAACGAAAAGTGTTCCAGATTTGTCGCAAAGAACTCCGCAAGTCCCTGCCCCGTTCCCATAAGCCAGCGAACGCGTTCCCGGAGTTCCCCGACGAAAAGAGCGTAGTGCTTTTCGACTGTCGCGATCTCATCTCCAAGCAGTTTTGCAACGTCGTACGGGCTGGCACCTCTAGCCAGCATGTCCACAGTAAACGTGTCTCGGAACCGGTGGGGATGAACGTCAGCGAATCCAGCCCTGCGTCCTAGGGATTGCATGCGGTGGTAGAGGCGGGGCCTCGGCATCGGACGCCCATTCGAGGGATTGATCGAGACCGGATCGGTCGGTAGGGGCTTGCGCAGCGCGCTTTCCCCTTCGAGCGCGAAAAGGAGCTCCATGTGAATGGGCCCGATCACTAGTTCTCGGCATTTTTGTGTGACACGCTCGATCTCACGGCGGTAGAAATCGATTTCCTGCCATCGCCATGTGACTGCATCCGATCCGCGAAGACCGTCCAACGAAGCAATAAGAAGGTCAAAAGATCTGGACCGGCATGGTCTTTCAACTCACCGAGCTGTTCGGCGCTAAAGGGCTGGGCTCCCCGATCCGGCAAATCGCCTGGGCGGCCTTCCAAGCGAACTGGATTGCGGTCGAGAAACTCCGCGTCGATTGCGATTCTGAAGATGCGATGGAGGATAGCCGCGTCCAATGAAATACTGGTCGCCTCGCGGGAAAATTTCCTCGTCAGAATGCGTCCAGACCGCCAGACTTTGAAACTTTCCACCAAAGGGCGCGTGATATCCAACAATCGCGTCACCGCTTTCTCGCTTAGAAACATTCCGAATTCGCGAGCCGTTTGCCGATATCGTTGTGCGGTTGAGGTCGCCAGTATCCCGAGTGCGACTCGTTGACGCATCTCCGTTTCGAACATCGCGTTTAGTTCGGCTCAGGTTGGGACCGGCTTTTCTACGGGAGCTTCGTAGTTAACGACTTTTGCCAGAAGAGAAAAGGTTCGAGGCGGTAGCGTCTTTTCGAGGCTGGGCCAGAGAGCGGAATCGGCGCCTTCAGTAAGGGCGCGTTCAATACGATTGCTTAGCCGACGCGCGGCCTCTTGATGGCGCGTGCCGAGCGATACACGAAAGCGACTGCCGGCGGTCAGGCCGTCGGCGCGGTACACGTCTCCTCGCTTGCAGATCGTTAGAAAAGTCTATTGGTCTGGCGCGTCTCGATGTGACGCAAAACTGAGGAGGCGATCACTTTCTTGCCTCGCTTACCGGGCATAGCGAAGTCGATCACGGGCGCGTCTACAGCACACAGTCTGTTATGCACCGTTCCGCGCGAACAGCGTCAGCGCTTTGCCAATTCTGCGATTGAGAAGAAATCTTGACTTGCTGAACGACGTGCCAGCCTTTCGCGACCTGTACTCTCCGGCAAGTTGAACAAAGCTGCGATCTCAGATACGGACAGTGTTTCGTGGGCTTCCATGAGCACCTCTAACCGAAACAAAGGTGCATTAAAGCGAGGTTCGGCGATTCCGTCCAATACCTGGTTGCTTTTGGCCTATAAGCTGTTTGACCTTTCGGTCACAATTTGCGGCCATCCACCACCATTAATATTACGTTTTTATAACGGCGCGATCCGCTAGACGACGTGCCCAACTCTGGGGCATGGTCTACCATGCTAAAGTTAGCCCGTGAGACCCGAAATCGAGCAGGTGCTGGAACTGGTCCAGCGCAAGGACCCGAAGTCCGTGGAAGAAGCGCTGGAATTGCTTCAGAAAACAGTCTTTTCCTTCAGCATGAAAGTTTGCGGGCAGCGGCAAGATGCTGAAGACACCATGCAGGAAGTGCTTCTCAAATCGGTTCACAACCTGCCTAAATTTGACAGCCCCAAGGCCTTAGTGGTTTGGCTTTATAAGGTAGCCAAGAACCGCTGCCTGATGAGCCGGCGGAAGAGCAAATTTGCTCCCAAGCAAGACCTGTCCCTCGAACAATTGATGCCCGACCGTCAGGAATTGCAAAAGCTATCGGGCAGTTCCGATGGAACGCCGGAAACTTCCTTGCTGCGTCGCGAGGATGCAAAGCGCTTGCGGGAAGCAGTGCAGAAGCTTCCCGCCGAGTACAGACTCATTCTTGTTCTGCATGACATGGAGGAGTTGTCCGACATGGACGTGGCCGAAATCACTGGCCTCCGGCCAGGGACAATCCGCGTGCGACTGCATCGGGCGCGACTCTTTGTGCGAAAGGAACTGGCCAAACAAGATCGGCATCGTGTGCGTCGTCAAACGGCGAAACCCGCAGGAGAAATACACTCCCCCGCACTACCGCGCCAACGGCGCTGCAAGGAAATGTTCGCGGAACTCTCCAACTACCTGGATGACGAGCTGGATGATTCTCTTTGCGAAGAGATGGAAAAGCACATGGACGGCTGCGAGCCCTGCAAAGCTTTCCTATCGAGCCTGGAGAAGTCGATCCAGCAGTGCCGAATAACACCAAATGAGTCGCCCGACCCGCGCATCGCGGCGAAACTCAGGCGCGAGTTGTTATCCGAGTACCAGGGGCTAATGGCGGATATCACTAAGCGCGACGCAATGAACACAAGGCAGATCTAGGGTTTCTCCAGACTCCCCTTCATCCAACCCGCATTTTCCAGTAACAAATTCCAGTTCCTTGCATTTATTGGTGTGGCTCCGATCTACCGGGGCCTATGAGAGGCACCCATGATCACGGCTAAAGTCCTGCTAACTCAACCACTTAAGGCGGATCGCCAATTTGCTGCGACGACCGGCAGCGAACACCACATGCTACTCGACGACGCGGCCGGAGGCACTGGTCCCAAGCCCATCGAGCTTGTGGCCGTGGGGCTGGCGGGCTGCACAGCTTTCGATGTCATCACCGTTCTTAGGCAGAAGTTCCACCAGAAGGTGACGGGCTACGAAGTCCGAGTGGAAGCCGACCAGGCGGAACGCCCGCCACAAGTCTTTACTTCAGTCGGGATCCACCATGTGGTCACCGGTCACGAAATAGATGCCACTGCAATCGAGGAAGCCATCCGGCTGTCCGAGCAAAAGTATTGCTCGGTAGGAGCGATGGTGAAGCAAACGGCTAGTCTGCACACCACGTACGAGATCGTCGAAGAGAAGACGCAGTGGCTCACGCCGACTCCAGCAACTGTGCACGGGTGAGAACCGTCCATGAGAATGCGCGGACGACAGACCGGTGAAAAGAGTCAAAACCACCAAAAGACTCTTGTGCGATCAGAAGGCGTATCTCGCTTTGCAGGGAACAGCTTGTTGATTTTGCTTCTTGTCTTGTCGATTCCGGGTTTCCTCTGCGCACAAAAAGCACAACAGCCCACACCGATTACTCTCCAACAGGCGGTCAACATCGCGCTAGAAAAGAACCCGGAGCGCAAAGCAGCGCTCGCTGACACAAGGGCCGCTTCAGCTGATGTTAGGGAAGCTCGGTCGTTCCTCCTGCCACACGTCACTTTTTCCGAGACGGCCACTCGTGGCAACGACCCTGTGTATGTATTTGGCAGCAAATTGCGGCAGCAGCGGTTCACGACGGCAGACTTCGCGCTGAACGTCCTGAACACGCCAACGCCGTTCGGCAACTTCGCGACACGCTTTGGCGGTACCTGGAATCTCTTTGATTCTTTTGGGACCTGGCGCGCGGTCAACCGCGCGGAGCGCGTCAAGGACGCCGCCGGGCATCAGCTTGAACGCACGGACCAGGAAATCATCTTTCGCGTTGTGGACTCCTACTACGGTGTGTTATTCGCGAAGAAACAACTGGAGATCGCCGAGGCAAGCATGAAGACCGCGCAGGCCATCCAGAACAGAAGCAAGGATCGCTTCGAAAGTGGTGTGGTCGTGGAATCCGATTTACTGAGCGCCCAAGTACGACTCGCGACTCGCAAACAGGAATTCATTCGCGCCCAAAATAACCTGGCACTGGCCCGGGCGCAATTGGGCACTTCTCTTGGGATCGCGACGGAAAATGAGTTCGATCCAGCCGAGGCCCTCGCCGAAAGAAACCTCCCCACGACAACGCTTGAAGAAGCGGAGAAGAAAGCGGTGGAACTCCGCCCAGATCTGAAACGCATTCGCTCGGAAGAGGCGGCACAGCAACAGAGCGTATCGGCCGCGAAGTCTTCCTTCGGGCCACGAGTAAACGCGTTTGCGGGGTGGGAGGCCGATAACCCGACGTTTCTTGCAGGAGGTGGGGGAAATAACTGGCTAGCGGGAATCGAGGTCAAAGTCGATCTTTTCGACGGCGGAGCCAAGAAGGCCCGGCTTTCCCGAGAGCGAGCAATGCAGGAAAAAGTTGCGGCTACGAAGGAAATGGCCACCGATGCGACACGGCTCGAGGTTCGTCGCGCCTACTATGAGCTGGACTCCGCTCGTCAGCAGGTAGAAGTCGCTCGCGCAACGATTGCCGCGTCCCAAGAAAGTTTGCGGATCAATCAGAACCGCTACGACTCCGGACTATCGACGATTACCGATTTGCTCGCGGCGGAAGAAGCGGCCCGGCGCACGCAAGCCGAATATTGGGAAGCCGTCTATCGCTATCACACCGGCTACGCGAACCTCGAACTGGCCAGTGGAACTTTGAATCCTCAGTCTCCCTTGGTGACGCCATGAATCGCAGAAATCAAGCACTCACATTTCCAATTATCTTGTGTTTGGTCGCAAGCGGCGGGCTATCCAGTTGTTCGAACGAGCGCCACACTCAGGCTGCGGCGCCAGAAACGGTGAGCAACGTTTCCGTGATTGTCGCGCAAACGACGGCCGCACCAGACTGGCTGGAAGCCGTCGGAACGGTGCGCGCCACGCAAACGAGCCAGGTTGCCAGTCAGATGATGGGCGATATCGTGGAGATTCGTGCGCATGAGGGCGACCGCGTGCAAAGCGGTCAAGTGCTTGCGGTTCTCAATGACGCGCAACCTCGCTCCGGAGCGGATCAAGCCACTGCTGCCTTGAATGTGGCGGAGAAAGAAGTCTCGGCCGCTGAATCGGACTTTGCTCTCGCCGAAGCAACACTGAAGCGCTACCAACAACTTTACGAGAAGAAATCCGTCAGTCCGCAGGAATTCGACGAGATAAAAGCCCGCTACCAGTCGGCGGAAGCTCGCCGCGATATGGCGCGGGCCGGACAAGCACAAGCAAATGCAAGTCTAATGCAGGCTCAAACTTCGCTTGGATATACGCGCATACTCGCGCCGTTTGCCGGCGTCGTCACGGAGAAAAAGGCCGATGCAGGCACATTGGCCTCGCCCGGCATGCCCATGTTCACCGTTGAAGATACGCGAAGCTACCGGCTGGAAGTGGCCGTCGACGAAAGCGACCTCCACCTTGTCTATGTTGGGCAGGTCAGTCCAGTTACGATTGACGCGCTAGGGAATGTCCCACTGCCCGGTAAAGTCGTGCAAATCGTTCCGGCGGCCGACCCGGCCAGCCGTAGCTTCCTCGTGAAAGTCGAGTTGCCCGCTGATGCGCGTCTCCGCTCCGGGCTCTTCGGGAGAGCCCGATTCCCACGTGGTGATCGGCCGACGCTGCTCATTCCACGCACTTCGTTAGTAGAACGCGGCCAACTCCAGGGAGTTTACGTGCTCGACGCAAACCAAATCGCCGGACTGCGTTACGTCACGCTTGGCAAGAGTGCAGGAGAACAGATTGAAGTTCTCTCCGGACTACGAGGCGGAGAAAAGGTAGTTGCTGTAGCAGGAGACCGCGACTTGAGCGGCAAGCGAATCGCAATACGGCCATGAGCGATCCGTCTCCCAAACCGGGCAGCTCCACTCACATCCTGCGACTGGCGGGCCAGATTGCGCGCCTTTTCATCCAATCGAAGCTGACACCTTTGTTTATCGTCGGTGCTCTCCTTTTGGGAACTTTCAGCATCCTGCAGACGCCGCGTGAGGAAGAACCGCAGATTGTAGTCCCCATGCTGGACGTCTTCGTGCAGATGCCGGGGGCGTCGGCAGAAGAAGTGACGCAACGCGCCACCGTGCCCATGGAAAAGCTGCTCCGCGAAATACCGGGAGTCGAATACATCTACTCGATCAGCCACCCCGGCCTGAGCATGGTGATCGTGCGCTTTTATGTAGGCACGAAAGAAGAAGATGCGATCGTAAAGACCTATAACAAGCTTTACTCGAACTTCGACCGCATCCCCCAAGGGGTCTCGCAGCCGATCATCAAGGCGCGTTCAATAGATGATGTGCCCATTCTCGCTCTGACGCTCTGGGGCAAGAACTACGACGCATACCAACTGCGGCGCATCGCGGGAGAATTGGAGCATTCACTCAAGCAACTGGATGACGTTTCCGAAACAACTATCATCGGCGGGCAGCCACGCAAATTGCGCGTTGTACTTGATACCCAACGGCTCGCAGCCTATGGGTTGACTCCGAGTTCCGTTGTCATGCAACTCGGAGCCGCGAATACGCGCAGTCAGGCGGGGAGCTTTGCGCGCGGCAACGAGGAGTTTCAAGTCGAAGCGGGCAACTTCTTTATGCGCCCGGAAGAACTACAAGAAGTCGTGGTGGGAGTTCACGCCGGGCGGCCGGTATACCTACGGGATGTAGCGGAAAAGATCCTAGACGGCCCAGCGGAACCGGACAGTTACGTCCTGTTCGCCAGTGCCAAAGGAACAACTGGAAGCACGGCGAATGCAGAGTACCCAGCCGTAACGATTACCCTGGCCAAGCGCAAGGGCGCCAACGCCACGCTCATTTCTGAGAACGTTCTGCAAAAGATTGACTCTCTTCGAGGTAACACGCTGCCAAGCGATTTGAACCTCACCGTCACACGCAATTATGGAGAAACGGCCAAGGACAAATCGGACGAACTCCTTAAGCATCTCTTCCTTGCCACGCTTTCCGTCACGCTACTGATAGCACTGGCACTGGGTTGGCGCGAATCAGGCGTCGTGCTTCTGGCCATTCCCGTAACCCTCGCACTGACTCTCGCTATCTTCTACTTGTTCGGGTACACGCTGAACCGCGTGACACTTTTCGCATTGATCTTTTCCATCGGCATCTTGGTGGATGACGCCATCGTCGTGGTCGAGAACGTCGTTCGCCATTTCCGGTTGCTCGAAAATCGTGGCCGCTCACTCGCTAACGTGGCAATTGAAGCCGTGGATGAAGTTGGCAACCCAACGATCCTGGCCACTTTCGCTGTGATTGCGGCCATTCTCCCGATGGCTTTTGTGCGTGGCCTGATGGGGCCGTACATGCGCCCGATTCCAGTGGGCGCTTCCGCAGCGATGTTGTTCTCGTTGATCGTTGCTTTCGTAGTTTCACCTTGGGCGGCTTTGCGCTTGCTGCATCATTACGTCGATCGTCCCGAGTCCAGGCACGAAGCCGAAGGGTGGACGACGCGGTTCTATCGCCGCTTGATGAATCCACTGATTCAGAATTCAGGGCGGAGGTGGTTCTTCCTCGCCGGTGTAGTCGTGCTGCTACTGATGGCGGTAGCGTTCGTTCCGCTCAAGTGGGTGCAGGTCAAGATGCTCCCCTTCGACAACAGGAGCGAATTTCAGGTGATTATCGACATGCCCGACGGATCTCCCCTGGAGCAGACGACGCGTGTAGCGCAAGCTTTGGGGAGCTACTTGGGCCAGCAACAGGAGGTCATCAATTACCAAATTTACGCAGGGACTTCGGGACCCTACAACTTCAACGGGCTCGTGCGACATTACTTCTTACGCCGTCAGCCGAACCAAGCTGATATCCAGGTCAACCTTCTATCTCGACATGACCGCAAAGCGCAGAGTCACGAAATTGCCCGGAGATTGAGGCCAGAACTAGACAAGATTGCTGTGCCGTTTGGCGCGCGCATCAAAGTCGCCGAGGTTCCACCCGGTCCGCCGGTGCTGCAAACACTCGTTGCTGAAGTGTATGGGCCGGACTACAAAGGTCAGACGGAACTGGCGGCAAAGATAAAGAAGATTTTCCAAGCGACTCCGGGTGTGGTGGACGTCGATTGGTATGTCGAAGATCCGCAGAAAAAGTACGACATGAAAGTGGACCTCGACAAGGCTGCGCTGCAAGGTGTCTCAGCCGCAGAAGTTACGCGAACGGTCCAGATAGGTCTGAGCGGAGCCTCAACTGGGCTGCTGCACGATCCCGCATCACGAGAAGATGTCCCCATCGAAGTGCGTTTGTCCCGGCCCGATCGCTCCGGTATCGAGGATCTTGAAAACTTGAAGTTGCCTGGACCCTCGGGCGCACAGGTTTCCCTTCGCGAGGTTACCAGCATATGGGAGACCGCGATTGACCAAGGCATTTATCGCAAGAACTTGCGGCCCGTCGTGTATGTTACCGGGGACGTTGCCGGAATCGTGGAAAGTCCTGTGTACGCGATCCTTGAGATGAACGAGTCAATCAAAAAGCTCCGACTGCCAGACGGCGGGAATGTAAAGCTCTATTCGGGCACGATACTCCCGGAAAGCACAAGCCAATACGCCATGAAATGGGACGGTGAGTGGCACATTACGGTCGAGGTATTTCGTGACCTCGGTTTGGCGTTCGCCGCCGTCTTGGTGTTGATTTACGTATTGGTGGTCGGCTGGTTCAAGTCTTTCAAGACACCTTTAGTAATCATGGCCCCGATTCCGCTGACGCTCGTCGGCATCTTGCCCGCGCATGTACTAATGGGGGCATTTTTCACTGCCACTTCGATGATTGGCTTCATTGCCGGCGCTGGAATCATCGTTCGAAACTCCATCATCCTAGTAGATTTCATCGAATTGCGCCGGTCGCACGGAATGTCGCTGGAACAAGCAGTGGTCGACGCTGGAGCGGTGCGCTTCCGTCCCATGCTGCTAACAGCAGCCGCCGTGGTCGTAGGGGCAAGCGTGATTCTGTTCGATCCAATCTTTCAGGGGCTGGCGATTTCGCTTATGGCGGGAGAGGTCGCCTCAACGGTTCTTTCTCGAATGACTGTTCCTGTTCTTTATTACCTGAGTGAACGCGGCGGGGCAAGAGCTTTGCCGCCCGTTGACGACGATCTCGTACCTGCAGCAGATTGAAAAAGGAGAAACATTATGAATGTCGATCGCTACTTAAGGATGATAGCGGGAGCTTTCGTCCTGGCTTCCCTCGCATTGGGATATTGGGTAAGCCCGTACTGGTTTTTCTTTACCGCTTTCGTCGGGCTAAATCTTTTCCAATCCGCATTTACAAACTGGTGTCCAATGATGACAATCCTTCGAAAAGTAGGCGTGAGGGCATAGGGCCTGCGCATTAGTGCGCGTGGATCTTTGCAAGTGCTGCTTGATAAATGGAGTTCACTGTCAGACACACCTATGTAGTGGCCATCACCGCATAGAAATCTGTACTTGGCCAACCGTGTTCTGGAGTAAGCGTCGTCTCGAGGCCGTCTTGACGGCGGATTACGTTAAGGAAGCAGTTTCTGTGGCGGGGGTGAGGTTCCAGGGCAGGAGTTCGTCGATGTGGTTGACGGGGTGGTCGGCAATGCGCGTGAGCACATCGCGCAAGTAGGCTTCGGGATCGATGCCGTTAAGTTTGGCGGTGCCGATCAGGCTGTAAATTGCGGCTGCACGTTCGCCACCGGCGTCGGAGCCGGCGAACAAGTAGTTCTTGCGGCCCAGGGCCACTGTGCGCAAGGCTCGTTCCGCCGCGTTGGGTCAGGTCATCTCGTGGATCGCCACGATCTCACCGGCTACGCGCAGTTCGTGCACGAGAACTTCAATGGCAGCAATTCAAGGAACCTCGAGCTGAATCACATCTACCTTTATGGCTTCGAGCCGACCCTACGCAGCTAAGCCAGCGGAATTCGGCGATGAACGGAACATTTTGGACACCGATTGGAAGGTGCTGCATCCAATTGAATGGCGGCAACTCGTCAGGATTGTTCTTCGCCTTAACTAATGGCGTGATTCCGTATAGGTCGCGTTTCGGATCAAGGCCCTGGTATCGTGGACGGACCACCACCTCCCCGAAAATTTCGCGGCCGGACAAGTAGTGGCGGTAAGCCCTGTTGCGAAGTCGCGGCAAGCAGCGCTACGGATGACGTGGATCGCACTGGGTCAATATCATGGTGCGGAGCGAAGTCCAGCTCGAGATCTTTTTATGGCGAAGACTTACACAGCCCCAAGCATTGATGAATACCTGCGCAAGCGGCTGATGCCGGTCGAAGGGGTGATTCCGCACGTACAGGGAATCGAAATGTACGGCAGTTCGATCCCGGCCGGGACGGTCGGCGGCGACCTGTTTGAGTACATCAATTTCCAGCAGCGCTATGACTTGGACGCACGTATCCAGCGGGCGTTGAAGCGTTCGAAAGAATACCTTGAGAAGTTGCCGGCCGGTGCGCCACCGCGCAATTCGGTAGACGATCACCTGAAATGGCTGAAAACGCGGCCGGGCTACCAGCCGGAAATGGAACCCGCTTACCGCGAGGCACGCAGTTCGGACCAAGTGCGAGTCGCGGAGGATTTGCGGCAGTTGTATAGCACGGCGGGCGTGTTGCTGGTGGATGCGCAGGGCCACGGAATCATTTCTGCGAAGATCGCTTCAACGGTGCACGACACGTTTCACGCGCTCATGCTCTCCGAACTGGATCATCGCGGGAAAACGACGCCGGAACTATTCGAACGGATCAACCTGCGGCTGGCGCAATCCGTCACCGCGCGAAACGCGCTGGGCCGGAGTGAAAATGAAGACGCGCAGGAAATTGCGACCATGCTGTATGGTGAAGTGCGCCCTTACGGATATTTCCGGTTTGTGAATTTCGGTCACCCGCCGCCATTAGTCTTTTCCGCCGAATTCCGCAAATTCATGGAAATTGACAAGAGCAGAATGGTGCAGTTTCTGCCGCTCGGCGTGCAGATTCCGGAAGACCATCCGGACCGCAACAAGTATTTCTCTCTGGATTCTCGCGAGGAGCGACGGAGCCCTTCTGTTGTCGCAGAACTCACGCTTCTCAGTCCGGGTGACATTTTCTTTCTCTATACTGACGGAGTGTACGACGGCAGCGATAAAGGGGAGCGCGAGAAACTCGAAGCAGTGATGCGCGACTATTATCGGCAGACTCCAAAGGATATCTGCAAGGCATTGCTGGACTATGCGACGAAGAAGGACGATCGCCTACGCCAGAATGGCGAAGAGGACCGCATCGATGACAAGACGGTGTTCATCATCAAGCGGAGCTGAAGCAGACAGACGCCAATGACCCCGCTGTCAAACGGCAACCACGCGCATCCGCAATCTTTGTACGTCAGCCAATCGGAAACTTGAAAAATCCACGTAAGGAAGTTTGATGCGATGGCGGAAATTATGGAGCAACTTCGCAGCAACGTGGTCGTCTTGTCCGCGGAAATTTGCTAGAGAGAGGGGCAGTTGGTCACGACGCAATAACGCCCGGCCTTGCCAGAATCCACTCTTGCAAGGCCGCTACTTCGCGAAAAGTCTTCGAGTTTATCTTCCAGGGCATGGTCACCCAGTAGACGGTGGCACTCTTCGTCAGGCTGTCAATGCACATGCGATCCTCGGCTTCGGCCGTCGCTCTCTTCAACCGCACGACAGAGCCTTCTTCAGTTTCTTCCGCCGCAACGAACCCGCCTTCGCGGGCCGCACCTTGAAATTCTTGAAGTTTGTCCATGGTGTTCCCAGTATAGGCTCATTCCCAGGCAAGGTGTTGGCTAAGACTTGACAAGTTCGAACGTACAGGTCGAAGGATGAGCACTTGGTGTAGAAACGCTAAACCCAGCGGACGCTGATTCAGAGACTCCAAGGAGGTTCGCCTATGCAGGACATGTATTTCATCGGCCGGGTTGTGCGCAAGCGGATGACTAGTATTCGCAGGCTGGAGGCCAACACGACGCGCTGAAGCAGCCAAACACGCTGCACCGGCGCTCCCCCCGAGCGTGTCGGCGGAGCTTCCGCCCTCTTGACAAAGTCCTATCATGGAAGTCGCGTCACCGGACAAGTGAAGTGCTGCTCGCGTACCGCGCAATCTGGCGCGCTACGAACTACTAGTTCGTCTTGCTCTCCAACTTTCCCGGTGAGAACGCGTGTACCATTTAATCCGCTTGGCGTCCGCGCCCGCTACAATTCATCCGGCTACTTTTTTCGCTTGCGCCTTAAAGCGGGCCCAACGCTTCTTGGCGGCTCGCGAAATCTTTGCCCTTCCGGCGGCTGAGAGTACTCGCTTCTTCGCGCTTTTCAATTCGTGGCCTGCTGAATCTCCCAATGCCTTTGCCGCGGTTCTTACGCCATCGAGTCGTTTCTGCAACCCGCTCAGTTGCTTTTCCAGCTTTCGCTCTTCACGCTTGATTGCCGCCAGGATATTCATTCAATGCCTCCGCATCGAAATCTAACTGAAACGCCCGCGTTGCACTAGATCGTATTTCGTATGACAAGTAACTCGTACCGATCTGATTTCTCGCCGTCACATTCACCACCGCCTTTCAAGCGCAATCTGTCTGTCATTGGTCAGGCGGCGTTAGATATGAAACCACCCGTCAACCACTGGCAGCGATTCGCGCAAGTTGGCCAGGTCCCGTTGGCAATGTAAACCCAGCCTTGCAGCGTGTGAAGCCATTGCTGGTCAAAGGTACTCGAGACCTTTCGCAAAGGCGCGCGCAGTTAAGCAAGCGAGGGCGTAGCCTTACCCTACGTCACGGTCCTCTCGCGGCGAGCGCGACAAGAGCAGCGAGTTGCGCAAGAGGCAAGGCTAGCGGGATTGGCCTCGCTCGTCGTTCCTATCATCGGTTCGTAGTTTCACGCCAGGCGATCCCTCTTCGCGTCAATGAGGTTTGAAGGTCTTTCCGGTCTCCAGCAGCGTTTTGAGGCGCGAAAGAATACGGGGCCATCCATCGGCGCAGGCTGCGTACGTGGGGTCATCGTCGGCCCACTCGTCATGTGTCACGGTTACTTTCGTGGCTTCGGTCTCGGGAACCAGTTCGATCGTCGCGCGTGAGGTCTTATCGTTTTGGCCCATCGCGAACGTGTACTGAAAGACTCTTGGCGTCTCAAACCGCAGAACCGTCCCGCGAACGTAGGTCACAGTCTTGCCATCCGGTCCCGGGCCGACCCATGCGAGTTGGCCTTCCGGCTTAAAGTCCGCCTGAAACTCAGCCCCGGCGAAGATGATGCGGTTCGATTCGCGCGACACGAAGCCGTCCCACACTTTCTCCGGAGTGGCGGCGATATAAAAGATGTACTTAAGTGGTGGTTGATGCGCCACGATTGCTCCCGACTCTTCCGTGCCATCTTTCCACAGGTAAAAAACCAACAGCCCTACCGCGGACTATTTTTCTAAATACTCTGCAAACCGGAGGTTTGGAGCCTACCCGGTTGTCTCCAGAACTCTAGCCTTGATTGGAACTTATGACGCGGCTTGCGCCGAACGCTGTTTTTCGACAAGACGCTCGACTACGCTATCCAAGTCAGGATAGCCTGCGCCGAAACTTCGCGTGAACCAGTTCCCACCGCGCTCCGCAATTTTCTCGCCGTCAGCGATCACGTCGAACTGCCCGGTCTTGCCAGGCTTGCATACCGCCTCGATGTTCAAACGCTGCTTGATTTGGGTCACGAGACTCGCGACCTTGGCTTCGTTGTTCTCTCACGTTGGGCAGTGAACGATTTCTATTTTCATTCCGGGTCCATTCTATTCGCCGCAATCCGAGACCAAGACCGATTTTTCCAGTATCTGTGTCACCTTCGAGCTAAATCCGCAAATTCGCGCAGCGAGCTACGCAGAAAACGGTATTCAGGGTTGTTGTCCCAACTGCAGTGAAGCCAGCGCCTTGCGCACGCTCTCCCCCTCGGGACTCTCCGGCTTCTCCGTTAAGAACAGTTGAAACTGCGTAATCGCGGCTTCGCGATGATTTTGCATGCTCAACACCTTACCGGCCATGATGTGCACTTCCGCGAACTGCTGGTGATTCCGTAGCTCGTGCATTCGCTGCACGTCTGCCAGCGCCTTGTCGTATTCCTTGTTTGCGAACTCCGTGCTCGCGAGCAGCGCCACAGCTTCTGGCAATAATGGATTCACGGCGATCGCTTTCGTCAGCAAGGACTCCGAATCCGCGTAATGTTGGTCTTGCAGATCCATGCGCGCCAGATCCACGTAGGCAGGCACGAAAGAATCGTCCGCCTGAATGGACTTCGCGAACAACTCTTTAGCCTTGCTGCGATTCGCGCCCTTTATTGCAATCACTCCCAGCATGTCGTAGGCGCGCGCATAGCGCGCATATTCGGCGATAGCCCTTTCGAAGTGCGCCGCGGCCTTCTCCATGTCTCCCTTGGAGTACGCTTCCAGCCCTTTTTTCATCTCCGCGCTCGCCTTTTTCGGAGTATTCATCTCGCTGACGGAAATGGTGTTGGGTCCTAGCGCCAGTTCGCCGGCCATTGGATCTTCCGGCGGCCTCACGTGAACGGTCTCCGAGTGCACCATCTCCAGAGAATTAATTTCGAAATACGATGTGGTGACGGCTTCAATTCCCGTTCCGGTCACCGTCAGCCGGTAGGTCCTTCCGTTCATGACGCGAAATCGCGCGGGCTCCGCGCCGACCGTGTGGACAGTCGCCAGCCTTCCTTGCGGACCAAGAAGGTCCACCTGGATTTGCGACTCGATGCTCCGCTCGTCGCTGGTGCGCACGCTCACCAACAAATCACAGTTGGTCCCCGAATCCATCTGTGCCGCGAGAATCGGCGAACACAGCAGCAGGAACAAAGCGGACGCGAGGGATCGCGCGATAATTCCTCCCCCATCAGCAATTCTGACTGCAGATGTTTTCTGCGCTGTACTGCCGCGAGCTCAGGGAATCGCTACGAGAGCGCGGATTTGCCAGCGTTCTGCGCCTGCTGGCAATCTTCACAGCCACTATTGTGGCCCTGAATCGCAGCGAGTTCAACGTACCAGTTCTTAACCTAGAACCGGCGCTCGATACCCACAAGCCGAATGGAGTCCAACTCCACCGTTGCAGCTAGCGGTGCGTCGTGTTCCATGCTGCCCTCGGCCGATGGCGCGTGGGTGTAGATTCTAAAGCACGGGCCAGACCAAGAGCCGCTACAGTTGGATCGAGCGGCGGCGTATACTACCGGCATGGGCCGATTCTCGGATACAAACCTTGATTTCATGAGCAAGGAATCGTCGCGTGAGTCTGCGGCGCCGCCCGCGCACGTTGTGCCCTTCGGTCCTCTCGGTGCCGGTCAGTGGACGGGACATCCGATTGGTCTCGTGATTGTGTTCGGTTTCATCGCCATGGCGCTCGTTGGCATTCCGGAGTCGCGCGGCTTTTTCGCGATTTCGCTCGGTCTCGGCGTCGTAGTCGGATGCGCGCTTTGGCTTTGGCACCGCTCGCGAAGCAAGTTCTAACCAAGGACACTTCTCTCTTCAACAACTTCTGTATTCCAAAGGAAATCGGCGCTAGAATCCTCGCGCAATCCAGTCGAGGAGCCGATAATGAAACGCATTCATGTAGCGCTGTGCGGCGCGCTGGCCGTTGTCTGCAGCCCGCTGGTCACCTCCGCACAGATAGACACGCGCTGGAAAATTCACGACATGGACCGCCCGGTCCCGCCGGTCATCACGCCCGGCACGGCGAGCACTCAGGAAATTCCCGGCAAGCCGCCCTCCGACGCTACCGTGTTGTTTGACGGCAAGGATCTTTCCAAGTGGCAGCAGAAGGATGGCAGCCCCGCAAAATGGAAAGTCGAAAACGGCTACGCCGAAGTCGTGCCCAAGACCGGCTACATCTACACCAAGCAAGCGTTCGGCGATTGCCAGCTTCATGTCGAATTTCGCGAGCCTACTCCTCCCCACGGCGAGAGCCAGGAGCGCGGCAACAGTGGAGTCTTCTTGATGGGCATCTTCGAAATTCAAGTGCTCGATTCCTACGAGAACCGCACCTACGCCGACGGCCAGGCTTCCGCGGTTTACGGCCAGTATCCGCCGCTGGTGAACGCGGCGCGCCCGCCGGGCCAGTGGCAAACGTACGACATCGTCTTTCACGCGCCGCGCTTTGATGCTGGCGGCAAGCTCCTCAAGCCTGCGCGATTCACCGTCTTTCACAACGGCGTCCTGACGCAAGACAACGTCGAGCCGGTTGGTCCGACCGAACATGGCCAGCGCCCGCCTTACAAAGCCACGCCGGAAAAACTGCCGCTCGCCTTGCAGGATCACGGCGATCCCGTCCGCTTCCGCAACATCTGGATTCGCGAACTGAAACCCGGCGACTGATCCGCTTTGAGTCACCGACTTACCGCTGCATAAAATCGTGCGTGCAGACTCAACTCGCGTGCTTTGCTAGGCGCAAAAGGTGGCGGTCGTGGAACTCGTTCAGTACAGCGCCCGCAGATTGCTCCGTAACCGATCCGGGTCGCCATCCCGCAGCAGCGCCTCCACGGCCGCGTGAGTCTTTTTCCACGCAGGAACAGCGCGGATCAGAGCCCTTCGTCCCTTCCCCGTCAGCGTCATCAGCCGCCCGCGACGGTCGTCTGGATCCGGCGCGACTTTCACTAGTCCGCGTCGCCGCAACGGCTTGAGCGCCGCCGTCAATGTAGTCCTATCCATCGCAAGCAGCGATGCCACCGCCGTCATCCGCGCCGGCTTCTCCCGGTTCAAGGACATCATCAGCGAGAACTGGCCATGCGTGAGGCCCATCGGCCGTAGCGCTTCGTCGAAGCGCCGCGCCAACGCTCTCGCCGCTCGCTGTACGTGCAGGCACAGGCACGCATCCCGCACCAGATGCGTCGTCTCGATCGTCAGCTTCGCCGCGGCACCCATGTTCAAATAATATGAATATCAACCTATCTTGCCAAGAGGACGTAGTCTATGATATGTTGATATCAATTTATTTAGCGCCGCGCGCAGGACGCCATCGCCTTCATCACGGGTGGGACATCATGACGCGAAAAACAGCTAGCACTATCGCACTTCGAACCATCGCCGCGGCGATCATCCTCTGTGCAGCGCGGCCGGCCAAGGCGCAGGACATCAAGACGCCGTATCCGGCCATGGCGCCGCTCGAACAGTATCTGATGCCCGATCGCAACGCCGAAATCGCCCTGGCGCGCAGTGCCGCTCCGCCTTCCATCTCCGGCGACGCTGAAGTCCTGGTCCTCGCGCGGCACGGCTACGAATCCGCCGTTCCGGGAAAAAATGGTTTCGTGTGCCTCGTCGAGCGATCCTGGACTGCCGGAATCGCGAATCCGGACTTTTGGAATCCTAAACTGCGCGGGCCCGTATGCGTGAACGCCCCTGCGGCGCGGTCCTACCTTCCCCGCACCATCAAGAAGACCGAACTGGTCCTGGCGGGACAGTCCAAAGCGCGGATGTTCGACGCTATCGCCAAGGCCATCGACAACAAGGAATTGCCCGCGCCGGAACCTGGCGCGATGTCCTACATGCTCTCGAAGCAAGGTTACTTGGGCGACGAGGCTGGCGGACCCTGGCTTCCGCACCTGATGTTTTTCGCTCCCCCAACCGATTCCAAGGAGTGGGGTGCAGATCTTCCCGGTTCGCCGATTATCACGTTTCAGAACCATGAGGAGCACCTTACCGTTTTTCTGATTCCTGTCCGCCGCTGGTCGGACGGGACTCCTGCTCTTCCCCAGGCTGCGCACTAGCGTTTCGTCGTGAACGCCTTTTCGCCATCTGAGGAACGCAGCCGGGCCTTGAATTTAGGAATTTTGCAAGAGTTTCTGGTTTGTTGCAGACGGTACTGAATTTAGGCAGTTTGCACGAGCGTTCGCTTTATTGCAGTGCGTAACGATTCCAGGAACTTTGCGGGAGGTTCAGCTTTTTCGAATCCTGCATCGCAGCCAGCGCGATTCCATAGCTTTGTAGCGCATGGCCCACACCCCGGGCCAGGGCAGGAGGCCGTAAGAAGTCGAGGTGATCCCCGGCCGGCCTCCTGCCCCCCCCGCCAACACACCTTGAAGTTAAGCGCCAGCCCCCACTCGGAGCGCGCTTTATCCTGGGCGCAGTCGCAGGGGAACCTCCCTGCCGCAGGCGGGCCCAGTTCCCGCTTTGCCTTTTCTGTGCCGGACCATCGCTCCCGCTTTTCTTTCGCCTCACGCCACAAAATTCCAGGCCGCGGCAAGTGAGTCAAAACCCGCAGCCTGAAAAACCGCAGAATGCGCCACTTGGCGGTTTGTCATGATCTCGCAACACGCGGCCCTGCCAGAATCCACGCTCGCATCGCGGATGCCGCGCGAAACGCCTTCGAGTTTATTTTCCACGGAAGTGTCGCCCAGTACACCGTGGCACTGTTCGTCAAACTGTCGAGACAAATGCGGTCTTCGGCTTTCGCTGTCGCTTTCTTCAGCCACAAGACCGTGCCTTCCGCGGTTTCTCCGACCACAACGAACCCACTTTCAAGGACTGTGGTTTGAAATTCTTGAAGCCTGTCCATGATGCTTCCAGTGTAGGCTCCTCCCTACGCTCTTGGTTCCTGCTCTTGCTAAATTGATTTAGTCCGAAGAAGAACCTCAGCTTCTGTCCGTTTTCCGCGTTTGTCGAGAACCTATTTCAAAACTGGGTACAAGGTATTGAACGGATGATGGTTAGTTTGCGACGAATGCGAGATAAATCTAGGCAGCAGCGCCGAGGGAGGACCGATGGCGCGATACGGTCGACTGTTGACCGACGCCCAATGGGAGAAAATCCGTCCCTTGCTTCCGAAGCGGCCCCGCCGTCCGCAGGGCGGCAGACCACCGGC
>Ga0209166_10000606_pt1 | contig 36821 bp, 30 predicted proteins | sample Coa_R1_3_FD_187151 | JGI IMG/M metagenome (GOLD analysis project Ga0209166, IMG submission 187151) | Surface soil microbial communities from Centralia Pennsylvania, which are recovering from an underground coalmine fire - Coalmine... | ecosystem: Environmental > Terrestrial > Soil >...
GAAAGGGTGAAATTCGGAGGAGCGGAGACGGTGAGAGAAAGGGTAGTGGTGTTCGACAAGTTGCCCGAGGTGCCGGTGATCGTGAGCGTGAAGGTACCAGTCGCGGCCGTGGTGGAGGCGGACAGCGTTAACGTGCTTGAGTTGGTGGTGTTGCTGGGAGCAAAAGAAGCGGTAACACCGCCAGGCAGGCCGGAAGCAGACAAGCTGACATTGGAATTGAAACCGTTTTGCGGAGTGACGGCAATCGTGCTTGTGCCGCTCGCTCCCTGAAGGATGCTGAGGCTACCCGGTGACGCTGAAACGGTGAAAGTCCCTGTTGGATTCACGGTGAGGTTCAAGTTGGTCTGATTCGTTATAGTCCCGGACGAACCTGAGACGGTGATGGTGAATGTGCCGACTGCGGCTGCGGCGCTTGAGGTAAGCGTCAAGCTGCTCGCGCTGGCGGTGTTGCTGGGATTGAACGACGCCGTCATACCGCTCGGTACACCGGAAATCGACAAGCTGACGGTCCCGGTAAATCCATTTTCTGGAGTAACTGTGATAGCAGTGGTGGCGGTGGCTCCCTGGGTGAGCGTTACACTATTCGGCGAGGCTGACAGTATAAAATTCGGTCCAAAGGCCGGCCAATTGTTCACCAGATTGGCGGCGTTCACAGTTCCAATTCCGGTCGCGAAGTCCCAGCCCGTTGTGGTGCCATACGCGGGATTGAATGAGCTGTTAGAGGTCGAAAGTACGCCCACGGAGCCGTCAGCCAGGTAACAATTCGCATTACCAGTACAGTTCACATCCATGTCGCCGAGGGTCACGTCATAGAAAATGCAGCTGCTGGCGACGGTGTTGCCGTTCGAAGAGTTACAAGCACTGCTGCCCGCCGAGCCGTACTCGTTCGCGGCGAGTTGGTAATAAAGAGGGTTCGGATTGCCTTGGGGCCCGCCCGCCTTCTGATTTACGAGTGCCTGAATCCCGGCCATGATGGGGGAGGCGAAGGATGTGCCACCGGCACCTGACCAACCACTCGGAGCGCCCGTGCAAGCCGCTCCGCCATTGGCTGTGTCAGACCAGCAAAACACGTAGAAGTGGCTCCACAAACCGTCAGCGGCGAAGAGAGACACGTCCGGCGTGTCGCGAACATTGTCATTTGGATTTCCGAGCATGGACTGCCAGGAAGGCTTCGGCCATCCCTGGCAGGTCCCACTCACGATCTCGCTGTTCGAGGGCGAAGGGGATCCAGTCGCGCAGCCACTCGGGCCGCCACCGCCGGCCACCGTAGTCTGGAGCAAGGAACCAAAACTGGGATCATTGCACAAACTTGTCGAGCCGTAAGTTGGGCTATAACCCAAATAGCTGGATATCAGTGCGCCAGCGCAAGAATTGTTCCACGGAGTTTCCGGGATGTAAGAAATCGCCGAACCGAAGGCGGGCGTGTTGGTCGAATTCCAATAGGTAGCATTGGTGCCGGAAAATGTGTCGCTGAAATCCGTGCCGCCTACGGCCACGTTATACGGCGTGGAAGCGAAAGCGTTTGCGCCGATGCCGTGCGTTGCTTCTGAAGCGCTGTTGTCGCAGGCCGTGGCGCCGCTATCGCCCGCGGCTACGAAAACGGAAACGCCCTCCGCGGCGGCTTGCTGGTACGCTGAGTTATAAGCCGCATTGGCCGCAGCGCCGTTCACGGTTTCGCATTGGCCGTAGCTGATGCTCATGATGGCGGGAGGTTGACTGCTGGCGTTGATCAGGTTTTGCACAGCAATCAGGCCGCCGAATGTCGTGCTTGTATCCGCACAGGTCGCCATCACGATGGCAGCGCTAGGGGCAGAAGCGCTGGCCCATTCCGCGTCCAGAATGGCTTCCGCGTCGTTAGGCGCGATGATTCCTGGGGAAGCGCAATTGTTGGGTCCGGTGGAAGGCGCAGGGTGCACCGTCGTAAAGGAGCCCGAGGAATACGCGGAAAGGCCGAGCGTCGAGCGAAAGGTATTCCAGTCAGCGGCGCTGAAGACATCTGTGTCTTCGATGACCACAATCGTCTGGCCCTGCCCGGAGTAGCCTGCATTGAAAAGCGGGTTCAGGTTATAGATGGTCGCCAGGTCGGCAGGGACTACCGCAAAGCTGTCGCCGCCGGAGCCGTCCGGGAAAGTGTACTGAGCTCTTGGCTGATGCATCTTGTACATGGCGCGAGGCCGGAAGTCGTGCAAGGAAACGATGCCGGAGACAGCAGGTGCGAGCGCGGCTGGTATCCGGGGATTGCCGATGTTGGCGATGTGCCTCTCGCCTTTAACTTCTAGATGATGGATCTCCGTTTGGAAGGCTTCACGCACCTGGCCGGCGGTTCCCGAAAAATCTATGAGCATGCCGTTGGGATAAAGCACATTGATTTTGAAGCCGTGTGACTTTAGCCAGTTGGTAATCGCATCGAGATCTTCTTTCGCCAGGCCAAATCTCTCTCCGAACTCCTGTGCGGTAATCCAGCGGTGGTAGCTTGGCGATCCTGGAGTCTGCTGTTCATCGATGAACTGCTGAAGGGCGCGCTCTTGCTCAAGCGAACGCTTCAATTGAAGCTGCATGTGCTCCACGGGAAAGCTTTCGGCGACAGCGCCGCGGTCATTGCCAGGCGATGCTTCGGGACGCGTGTTCCCAGGGAGAGTGACGCGTTTAGTTTCATCAATTTTCTGCGTGACTACGGAACGAGGACGCGGCCATGAATCAATTTGCTGTGCGCGCACGAGGGCGGGGCCCAAACAGCAAGCGAGGGCACTCAAGAAGAACGAGGCGATTCCCAGTTTGCGGGGCATGGGCATCCTTTCCGCAAGATGAACTTGGCCCCAAAGAGGGGCGAGGGGACTAATGGCCGCGGTCTAAGAATTGCGGACGGCGCTGCTTGTCAGCGAGAAAGAGTACTGGTCCGGATGGCAGTTGTCTGCTTCCTCAAAGCGCCACCCAATTCCTAGGAGACAAAGGCTTAAGGGACCGCGATGTATGGATGATTAATAATCGAAAAGGGCGGGGAAATCAACGGTCGAAAGGACAGGTTTGGAACAGGCGTCTGGCGGGGACCCTAAGTCCAAGTTCGGGTTCGAACGAGAGTTCCGAGATCCGCCTGCGCCAAGAGGGGAAGCAATGTCGAAAGTTCTCCAGAAGCCCAGGGGCACCTTAACTGCCCAGAAATGAACGCCTTCGCAGGTTTGCGGCAATCGGTGAGTGCGGGTCCCTGTTGGCGGTGAGCTGGAATGAGTATTTGCCTCCACAACCTGTAGGCGCGGGTAAATTTTCCCGCGTATCCCTTCCGAGTTGCGATAGTGTCAACCGTTTAGCGGCCCAGGCGGTAAGAATAGTCCGGCACCGGGGAGTAGACTGGTGCAACTGGCCGAAGGGCGCGAGCTATAAAGGCCCGTTCGACGAAAGGACGTTAGAGATGCTACGGCGAGATTTTGTGAGGTCCGCACTTGTAGTCGGAGGGGCTTCTCTCTTGCGCTCAAACGGAAGGGGCTCGCTGCTTCAGGAATCAGGAACGCACATCGCCCCTGATCCAGAGGTCAAGCGCGTCCTGGCGATGTTTAAGTGCCATTTCGACGCGGGCTTCATCGACACACAAGCGAAGGTTGTTCACCGGTACTTCTCTGAATTTTTCCCGCAAGCCATCCGCGTTGCGGGGGAGATGCGCCAGCGCGGAGAGCACCGTTACGTCTGGACCACAGGTTCGTGGCTACTCTACGAATACCTCGAACAGGCGACTTCGGAAGACCGCAAGAAAATGGAGCAGGCCATCGCCACGGGAGACATCGCCTGGCACGCACTTCCTTTCAGCTGGCAGACTGAGCTGATGGAAGAGTCCATGATCGCCGGAAGTCTTGCCTTGTCGGATTCACTGGACCGTCGCTTTGGCATGAAAACCACCGGTGCCAAGATGACCGATGTCCCTGGCCACACACGAGGCCTGATTACTCCGCTGGCGGTGCATGGAGTGACATTTCTCGACATCGGAGTAAATGGTGGAAGCAGGCCGGCAGTGGTTCCACCTTTGTTCGTGTGGAAAGATCCGCGCGGCGCGAGTCTGGCGGTGATGTATCACCACGATTATGGAGATGTGATACGCGTACCAGGATCCGATCTAGGCATCGCGATCATCGTTCGAGATGACAACAGTGGACCTCACACCACCGAGGAGATCGACAAGATTTATGCGGACCTGAAACAGCGATTCCCAAGCACGCACGTCACCGCCTGCAATCTGAGCGAGATCGCAAATGCGCTGAAGCCATACCACGACAAATTGCCCGTCGTAACGCAGGAGATCGGGGATACATGGATTTACGGGATTGCCAGTGATCCGTTGAAGGTCGCGCGATATCGCGAGACCGCAAGGCTGCGCCAGAAATGGATCGCCGACGGTAAATTCCAACTGGGAGATACGGTCGACGTCGCTTTGCTTCGTCACATGCTGCTTGAAACCGAGCACACTTGGGGAACTGATACGAAAACCTGGCTCGACTTCGAACATTACGCGCCGCGAGAGCTGAAGAAGGTGTTGAACACAAAAAACTATGAAGTCGTCCAATACAGTTGGAAGGAAAAACGACAAGACCTGTTTGATGGGATCGACACGCTCCCCCAGGGATTGCGGGAAGAAGCAAAATCGGCACTCGCTCGGCTTACGCCGGAAGAGCCAAAACTAGGAAATAGTTCTCACCATCCAGCAAAGAAGGAAATCGAAACCGCCCACTTCATTCTCGGTCTCGATCCCCTCACCGGAGCAATTCGCCGGCTGCGCAACAAGAAGTCCGGCCGCGAGTGGGCTTCCGCAGACCATCCTCTTGCTTTGTTCTCCTACCAGACGCTATCCGAAGAGGATTATGTCCGCTTCTTTTCCAACTACATCATCAGCGAGGCGGATTGGGTCGCAAAAGATTTTGGCAAGCCCAACATTGGGCGATTCGGAGCGAAGAGCGCCACATGGCTTCCGACGCTCTCAAGCCTCGCCATCTCCGCGGATTCCGAGGGCCATCGCCTGCTCGCAGCTTTGGAAATTCGCGATTCCGCAGCGCTGGAGTCCGGCCGCGCCGCATTTCCGCAGAAGATGTATCTGGAGCTATTTCTTCCGGAAAGTGAGCCAAGCATCTCTCTCGATTTCTACTGGTTCCAGAAGCCGGCGACGCGATTTCCAGAAGCGCTCTGGCTCACCTTTAATCCCATCGTAAGCGCTCCCCAAGGTTGGATGCTGCATAAGTCGGGCAAGCAGGTCTCGCCATTTGACGTTGTTGCCGCAGGCAGCCGGCACCTGCACGCCCTCTCAACCGGCTTCGCCTATCGGGACGAAAAAGGTGCATTCGAGGTGGAGACCATTGACGCGCCGCTGGTGGCCGTGGGCGAAAAATCGCCTCTGAATTTCTCGCGATCCCAGCCCGATCTCTCCGGCGGCATACACTGCAACCTCTTCAACAATGCATGGGGAACCAACTACATTCTCTGGTTCAGCGAAGACATGCGCTTCCGGATGATCCTTCGGGCTTGAGGCAAATGTTCGACTGGAGTATCACGGCGGAAGAGTTGTAAAGAGAGCGGCGCGCTAGAGTGCCGAAACGGTGGCCAGATTCGGCCCGGCACGCGATAGACTTTCCCTCCTGAAGCTAGTACAACTCCTTGGCTAACCGAGCCAATGAATGGCTTACTCTAAGAGCTGATGGGAGCTCGTCCATGAAAACAGTTAAGGGTCCAGGTATTTTTCTCGCACAGTTCGCTTCGGACTCACCGCCGTTCAACACTTTCGATTCGATCTGCGCCTGGGCCGCAAGTCTCGGTTACGTAGCGGTTCAGATGCCCTCCTGGGACGCACGATTGTTCGATTTGAAGCGAGCAGCTGAAAGCAAGGCCTACTGCGATGAGGTTCAGGCCGTGGCTGCGCGCCACAAGCTTGTTATTTCCGAGCTTTCCACCCACCTTCAGGGACAACTCGTGGCCAGCCACCCCGCCTATGACGAGATGTTCGCCGGTTTCGCGCCGGCCAATCTGCGCGGTGACCGCAAAGCCCGCCAGGCCTGGGCCGTCGAACAGTTGCGTTTCGCCGCGCGCGCCTCGGCAAACCTCGGACTGAAAGCCCATGTCACTTTTTCCGGCGCGCTCGCCTGGCCTTTCATCTATCCGTGGCCGCAGCGTCCCGCCGGCCTAATCGAGGCGGCCTTCGACGAACTTTCGAAACGCTGGCTTCCCATTCTGAGCGACTTTGACCAGGCCGGAGTCGATTTATGTTTTGAAATTCATCCCGGGGAAGATCTTCACGATGGCGTAACCTTTGAAATGTTCCTTGATCGCGTTCACCAGCATCCCCGCTGCAACATTCTTTACGATCCGAGCCACTTCGTTCTCCAGCAACTCGATTACCTGCAATTCATCGATATCTATCATCCCCGGATCAAAATGTTTCACGTCAAGGACGCGGAGTTCCACTCCACCGGGAGGCAGGGCGTTTACAGCGGGTACCAGCCGTGGCTGAACCGCGCCGGGCGCTTCCGTTCGACGGGTGATGGCCAGGTGAACTTCCCGGCCGTGTTTTCAAAGCTTACTCAATATGATTTTCCAGGCTGGGCGATTCTCGAATGGGAATGCTGCATAAAGAGCAGCGAACAGGGCGCGAGAGAAGGCGCACCCTTCATCCGGCGTCACATCATCGAGGCAGCCACAAGTTCATTCGACGATTTTGCCGGTTCGGGCGCAGATCAAAAAGCTTTGCGCGGGATTCTCGGACTCATGGGGGAGTGAGCTCAGAGAAAGTCCTGCCACGCCCGCATGCGGGTCGCACGAGATACCTATTTTTTCTTGTTCCACAATTCCCAAAACATTTTCACGGTCGCCGGGCCATGCCCCGCGTAGTGGTTATTCGCGAAAGCAAATATTTTCATATTGCGCGCGATAAATTCCCTGAAAATCTGTATCCAATGCTCCATCTCCGGACGGCGATCAATAACCGTCTTTTCCCACGTCTTCGTTTGCGCCTCGATGCCTTTTCGGTCGCCGAGCCAGCGGATATACGTAAAGTCCGCGGTCAGCAGGTCAAATTTGGATTTTATTTCCCACGGTCGAGGCATCCACGACTGGTCTATAAGAGTCAGAGCCACGCCGTTCTCGCGAAGCAGTTCTGCAAAGCGCGCGTCCAGCCAGTACTTGTTTCGAATCTCGACGGCGTATTTGTAATTCTTCGGGAGCTTCTTCAGGAAAGGAGCGAGCCGTGCGAGAAAGTCTTGTCCGGTCTTGAAGGCCGTTTTATTGAAATAGCCAAACTGAAAGAGCAGGGGTCCAAGCTTTTCTCGTAGCGCGTCCATCGTTTTCAAAAAATGTGTTAAGTCGTCTTCGCAGTCCACCAAAACTTTTTCGTGCGTGATCACCTGCGGTACTTTCGCCGCGAAAACAAATCCCGGCGGCGTTTTCGCGTACCACCCCTGAACTGTCGAGAGGGCCGGCGTTCGATAGAAGGTGCTGTCCACCTCGACCGTATCGAACTTCGTTGCGTAATAGCTGAGATAGTCGGCGGGCTGCATGCCGGCGGGATAGAAGCTTCCTTCCCATCCCGCGGCCGTGAACGCCGAGGTGCCCACTCGGATTTGCGCGTTTACTGTCATCGCGGAACGAATTCTACACCGGAGTCCCTGCCGGCCTATACTCAGGGCCGCGTACGACAGAGCGCTGCGGCCCCGGCAATGCCGGCATTCTCGCCGTACTTCGCAAGCACCATGGGAATCTCCGCAAACCTCCGGTTCACGCACCAATCCGACAACTGTTCCTGGATGCGGCCGAAAAATGCACTCATCAGCTGTGCTACGCCGCCGCCGAAAATAAAAACGTCCGGTTCGAGCAGATCGATGATATTCCCAGCCCAAACAGCGAGGAGATCCGCGGTCTCCTGCAGCACGCTTGCAGCCAGAGAATCTCCCTGACGAAACGCTTCAGCCACCATCGCAGCGTCCACGGCGGCCAAATCGCTGCCCGCGAGCCTCCGCAACGCCGAATCCACCGCAGGAAGCACAGCAAGTCGCTCTCGCGCTCGACGCGCGATCGCCGGACCGGAACAGAGCGCCTCGATGCAACCACGCTTTCCGCAGCCGCAAACAGGTCCGCGATAATCGATCGAAAGATGGCCGCCCTCGGCCGCGCTCCCTGTTCGCCCGTGATAGATACGCCGATCGAAAACGATTCCAGTCCCAATGCCCGTGCCGAGGGTCGCATAGAACACGTTCCGGTAACCGACTCCCGCGCCCCATATCGCCTCTGCCAGCGCGGCTGCGTTTCCGTCATTGTCCACTTTTGCAGCAACTCCGAAGGTGCGCTGCACCTCGGCCGCAAGCGGGAAATTGCGCCAGCAGGGAAGGTTCGGCGGGTTGAGGATCACTCCCGTGACAGGGTCGAGTGGACCTGGAGCGCAAATCCCAATGCCTGTGAGGTGGGATCGCGCATCCGGATGGGCGTTGAGAACGGCCTCGATGGCTGATCGTACTGCGGCAAAGCCTGCTTCGGCGCTATCGCGAGCGGGCATCGCCACTCGAGTCTGAAACCGGATGGTGCCTTCGGCGTCAACGAGGCCGGCGGCCACTTTGGTTCCGCCAATGTCCACACCTAGCGTAAAGTTTCCGGCTGCATTCATTCCGTGAGTCCGGGACACGACTGACATTCACTCGATGCCAAGGCGATGCTGCATCTCCTCGAGCGAATGGCCTTTCGTCTCGGGGTAAAAAGCAAACACTACGAAGAATTGAAGCACCATCATCGCTCCGAAGAAAACAAAGGGATAAGCGCCGGAAGATTTTGCCAACTGCGGAAATGTGTAAGCGATGATGGCGTTCATGATCCAGTGGGAGGAACTGCCCACGCTTTGGCCTTTGGCACGCACGCGGTTTGGAAATACCTCGCCAATATAAACCCAGATTACAGCGCCCTGCGAAATGGCAAAAAACGCAATATAGACGATGAGGAACCAGAGAAGGGAACTCTGATGGCTATGAGTGAAGAACACCCAGGAAACGCCAAAGAGACAAGCCGCGGTCCCGACGGATCCAATAAGAAGCAAAGACTTGCGGCCGAGTTTGTCTATCACCGACATGCCGAGGAGAGTCGCCAGCAGGTTCATTCCGCCGACCGCCACTGCTTGTAGATCGCCAGATATTTTGCTGAAGCCCGCCGCGGCAAAAATATCATTGAGGTAGTAGAGAATTGCGTTGATGCCCGAAAGCTGATTGAACATGCCGATGGTAATGGCGAGAAAAAGCGGAAACCGGTATTTCCACGAAAAAAGCGGCTCGGCGGTGGCCAAGCGCTCAAGATGAATGGAATCGACGATTTCCTTGAGTTCGCCTTCAGGATTCTCCGCGCCCATCATCACGAGGACCGAGCGCGCCTCCTCGACGCGTTTCTGCGTAACCAGCCAGCGCGAACTGGGCGGAATCCCAAAAAGTAAAACGAGAAAAAGTGCCGCTGGGATCGCGGCGATGCCAAGTTGCCAGCGCCATTCGGTTGCGCCGAGGCCAAGCCGTCCTATGCAATAGTTAGAAAAATAGGCGAGCAGGATGCCGATGACAATGTTGATCTGGAAAGTGCCTACCAACCGGCCTCGCGTTTTCGCGGGCGCTAATTCCGCGATGTAAACCGGTCCGAGCACGGAAGAGCCGCCAATGCCAAGTCCGCCGATGAAGCGCGCCACGAGGAGGGCATCCCAGTTCCACGCGAACGCACAACCCAACGCCGATATCACATAAAAGACGGCCAGGACGCGAAGGGTTTCGCGGCCGCCCCATTTTTGACCGGGAATTCCCGCGGACATTGCGCCGATCACCGTGCCCACGAGCGCCATCGCGACGGTGATTCCCAAATCCCGCGGCGACAAGCCATAGGCGATGGTGAGCGAATGAGTGGTGCCCGAAATGACGGCAGTGTCGAAACCGAACAGAAGGCCGCCCAGGGCGCCGACGGCGGTAGCTTTTGCGAGATTGGCGTTCATCCTCGTTCGCTCGAAAAGGGAACTGTCATTTGCCGCCCACCTGTGGATTGAGCGCCGTCACTGCGCGTAGAAAACGCCCATGGCGCGATAAAAATTCCAGACGTCCACTTTGGAAGACATTTCGAATGGTGAATGCATCGATAGCAGAGGCACGCCGAAATCAATCACCTCCATGTCCTCGCGCGACATGAAGCCGCCGATCGTGCCGCCTCCTCCAACGTCCACCTTGTAAGTGTGCGTCTGCCACGGGATGCCGTTGCGGTCGAGCATGCCGCGCATCTTTGCGGTGAACTCCGAAGGCGCATCGAACCCTTCACCATAGAGCTTGATAGTCACGCCGTAACCGAGGCGCGCGGCATTGGTGGCTTCGGAGGTGGAAGGGAAAATCGGATTGAGGCTGTCATTGGCGTCCGCGGAAATGACCAGCGAATTGTGCAGAGCGCGCCGCAGGTCCAGGTCGTTGTAGGAGCTCCCGCGCTGCGCGCCGATGAGACGCGCAATCGTGGAATTCAGAAATTGCGAGCCGGCGCCGGTATTGTTCATGGAACCAACTTCTTCGAAGTTGGACAGGTAGGCCAGCGCCGTAAATTTGGGCGTGCCCTTGAGGTCGATAATGGAGCGCCCAGCGCAAAACGACGAGAGACGGTCATCCTGTCCATACGCGCCAACCAGTCCACGGTCGAAGCCGACGTCGGCGGGGTGCGCGGCCGGTACCAGAGCAAGCTCCGCGCTGACGAGATCTTCTTCCTTGATCTTATAGGTGGACGTGAGGAGCTGCGTGACTTCCACGCCGACCGATTCCTTCTCTCCTGGTATGCTGCCGATCACTGGATCGAGTTCTTCGCCCTGAAGCACGTTGGTATAGGTGCGGCTGCGCAATTCGGCGTCCGAATGCGGCGCGCTATCCGGAATTACAAAAACAGGCTCGCCGGGATTCAACCCGATCGAGACATCAATCGTCCGCCCATCGGTAGTGTCAATCCGGCCGACGAGCGCAAGCGGAAGGTTCGACCATTGGTATTTTTTGATGCCACCGTAGTATTTCGTTTTGAAGAGTGCAAATCCGCCAGCCGGATAAATCGGGCGGGCCTTCAATTCGATGTGGGGGCTGTCCTGATGCGTGCCGACGACGCGCGAGCCGTCCACAATTGGGGCCGAGCCGATTACGGCGAGGATCAGGCTGCGATCGCGGTTCGGAATGATCAGACGCGCGCCTGGTATGACCTGCTCGCTTTTCGTGAAATCGGTGAATCCTGAAGACCGCGCGCGGCGAAGGATCTCGCGTGTGGAACCCAGCGCTGACCTTGCGACATTCAAGTAGTTCTTGTAGTCCTCGGAAAACTCTTGAACTTGGGAGCGCTGCGCGGCAGTTATCAGAAGCCAGGAAGATTTCTTTCGGGACCAGGCATCACCTTCGTCCTGCGCAAAGAGTTGCGCGGAAACTGTCAAGCTGAGCGCAACCACGACACACAGAATAAAAGCGCGACGTTGAAATCTCACCATGATGGTCAGGCCTCCAGCGTTCGAACTCTGCTTTATAGAGAGTGGGATGGTACACCAAAACTGGTCTGCGCAAACGTTAGTCACCGCGCAAGGCGGAAGCAGCCTGCCACGACAGATGCAGGTGGAAGGAACTGCTGAGCTGCCATCTTCTGCCCGCGATTCCGCCACCTGCCGGGGAGGGATACCCAGCAGAAGAAAAAAGAGATAACGTACGCAACATGCCATGTGCTTCTAATTCCTATGACAGCGTCCCCTATCCGAGCCTGGCTTTTTTGCAGACGCACCCGGATCGGCTGGCGGTCATGGGCACGCTTTTCGGAATGCATCCGCCAGCAGTGGAACATTGCCGCGTGCTTGAAATCGCTTGCGGCGACGGGAGCAACCTGATTCCGATGGCGTACGGCCTTCCTGGCAGCAAATTTGTGGGCGTGGACCTGGCCAGGATCCCGGTGCAGAGCGCTCGGGAGAGAATTCGGCGGCTGGACCTGACGAACATTCGAATCGAACAGATGGACTTGATGGAGATCACTCCGGATTTTGGGGCCTTCGATTACATCATTGCTCACGGCGTTTATGCCTGGGTGCCGGATCCCGTGCAGGAAAAAATCCTGGAGATTTGCAGCGCGAATCTCAGCGCCGATGGCGTCGCGTTCGTCAGTTACAACACGAATCCCGCCGGACAGGTGCGCCGAATCCTGCGAGAAATGGTCGAGTTCCACGAAGCACGCGCCGCCACCGCTCCGAATAGGGTTAAAGCCGCCAGGAATTTTCTGGAGTTAATTGGCGCGGCAACAGATCAGCGCTCGCCCTGGAGGATGCTTTTTCAGGAAGAGCTGAAACAGACCTTCGGCCGCGATGAAAGCGTGGTGTATCACGACGATTTAGCAGAGCATTTCTCGCCAGTATCCTTCGGGGATTTTGTCGCGCGGGCGGGACTCCGAGGTCTGCAATTCTTGTGCGAAGCTCAGCTTAAGGAGATTCTGGAGCCAGACTTGGACGCGGAGGCCTTGTCGGTTCTGAACGAACTCGCGGCGGGCGATCCGATTGCCTACCAGCAGTATCTTGACTTTGCCCGATATCGAAGATTTCGACAAACGTTGTTGTGCCACGCGGAGGTTTCTCTCAAGCGCGGGGAAGTTCTGGAGCGCGTAGCGAGGCTCCGACTGGCCTCGCCGATGCGCGTTTCGGACCAAAAAGCGGATGGTCTTGTTGAGTTTACAAATATCCGGGGCGCGGGCACGCTTGGCACAAAAAGTCCGCTGGTGATCGCCATGCTCCGGCGGCTCGAGGAAATTTGGCCGCGCGCGGAGAAGTTTGTGATCCTCGTCGATTCCATGCTCCCGCTTGTTCCTCAAACAGATCGGAACGAAGCATCCACAAAACTTGCAGAAACAGCGTTGAAACTGGGAGCCGGCACACTTATTGATCTTCGAACTTACGATCTGCCGCTTCCGAGTGCCGTACCCGAAAAGCCGACGGCTAGCTTGCTCGCACGTGTCATGGCGCGTGATGGAGGCATGGTGACGACGTTGCTCCATACGCACGTCAACCTGGAGGATGAGCAGGGAAGGCGGTTTCTGGAATTGCTGGATGGCACTCGCGACCGGCAGGCCCTGGCCGATGCTCTCGCTGCCGGAGCTCCCGGAAGTTCACGCGAAATGGTCTTGCAGCAAGTGGATGACAATCTCGTGAATTTCTACAAGATGGGGCTACTAGTGGCGTAGCCAGATTCATGCCCCGGCTCCCCGCGGGCCACGAGTGGTCGCGGATTTGGGAAGTGACGGGCGATTCTGTATCATTTCAGACCGTGAATATTATTCTGACGGACGTGGAAGCGAGAGTCCTTGGGTGTTTGGTGGAGAAGGAGATCACCACGCCGGAATATTATCCGCTCTCCTTGAATGCGTTGCTGCATGCGTGCAATCAGAAATCGAATCGCGATCCGTTGATGAATCTTGATGAAAGCGATGTGCGGGGCGCTTTGCGTGCGCTCGGTGAACAAGTGCTGGTGCGCTCGGCGGGCGGAGACAGCCGTGTGGCGAAATATGAACACCGGCTGGCGGATACGTTCAACTTCACTCGCCCGGAAACGGCGATTTTGTGCGAGCTGCTCTTGCGCGGCCCCCAAACCCCGGGCGAACTCCGCAGCCGGGCCGAGCGCATGCATCTATTCGAAGACTTGAGCGTGGTGCTTACGACCTTGAAGCATTTGATGGAGCGCGAGCCGCCACTGGTTGCGCTCTTACCCCGGCAGCCAGGTATGAAAGAAGCTCGCTACGCACACTTGCTCTCAGGGCCGGTGGACGCACATGAGACACAGGCCGTACAACCAATTAGTGAGACAAGGCTATCCAACAACTCGATGGATGCGGCGCAAATGGAGCGGCTGACTACCGCATTCGCGGAATTGCAAAAAGAGATTGCAGATTTGAAGCGCCAGTTCGCGGAGTTCCGGAAGCAGTTCGAATGAAGTGCAGAATTGAGCGAGAACGCTCCGGAGAATTATTTTGAACGAAGAGTTGACAGGCAGGCCCGCGAGTTCATAACATAATGCTTCATCGTTGGGTTACCTAATTTGCTTGGGCGGTTCGAAAGTTGTGCATCTCGTTTCAAGAAATAAAAATCCATGATCACAGTTAAAGAGCTTACCAAGAGGTACGCACGCAACACGGCTGTCGACCAAATCTCTTTTGAAATCCAAAAGGGGCAGATTGTCGGGTTTTTGGGTCCGAACGGGGCCGGCAAAACGACCACGATGCGGATGTTGACCTGCTTTTTGCCGCCGACGGCCGGCACGGCCACGGTGGCCGGCTTTGACGTGCTCGAAGAGCCGATGGAAGTGAAGAAGAGGATCGGCTACTTGCCGGAAACTCCGCCTCTATATCCGGAAATGCGTACCGGCGAATATCTGGAATTTGTCGGAAAGTTGAAAGGGCTTTCCAAGCCGGAGCTCGGAAAGCGCGTTGATTATGTTTGCGAACGCTGCGCCGTGGCCGACGTCCGGGACAGGCTGCTCAGCAAACTTTCCAAAGGCTACCGCCAACGGGTCGGCCTGGCTCAGGCAATCATTCATAACCCGGACGTGCTGATTTTGGACGAGCCGACGGCTGGCCTGGATCCCAAACAAATCAACGAGACGCGGGATTTGATCAAGAGCCTTGCGGGCGATCACACCATTATTCTGAGCACGCACATCCTTCCCGAAGTGGAGCAGACTTGTGAACAAGTCATCATCATCAACAAAGGAAAAGTGATCGCCACAGACTCCGTCAATAATCTGCAGAGTCGTGCACGCGGAGCCGAATCCGTGATCGTGGAAGTGGCCGGCCGCAACGGCGCACTGGATTCGGCGGCGATCCAAAGCCGCCTGGAAAAGGTTTCAGGCGTAAGCAAAGTGCTCTTTAAGGAAAAGCGCGACGCGCGAAATATCTTCGAGATTGAAGGCGGGAAAGGGCGGCTGGTGCGGGGAGACTTGGCCCGCGCCGTGGTCGAAGCAGGCTGGGATCTCAACGAATTGCGCCCATCGGCCATGAGTCTCGAGGAAGTTTTCTTGCAGCTCACCGGAGATCAGGCAGCCAAGGGTGCAGTCACTCCCAAGGAAGAAATTGCCGCGAAGGGAGCGATCAAGTGAGAAACGTCTGGATCATCTGGCAGAAGGAATTGCGCAGCTACTTTGTTTCCCCGATCGCCTATTTGTTGCTTGCCATGTTCGCGGTCATCTTTGGATTTTTCTTCTGGAATATTGTGGGTTATTTCGTGTTCACGGGAATGGAATCGCAGATGCGCGGCGAGATGTTCCCCATGAATGTCAACGAGCAGGTGATTCGGCCGCTTCTTTCGAATGTCGGCGTAATAGGTTTGTTCTTCATTCCGATGATCACCATGCGGCTTTTCTCGGAAGAGAAGCGCAGCGGCACCATCGAGTTGCTGGTTACGTCGCCGGTCCGCGATGGAGAAATCATTCTTGGGAAATGGCTGGCAGCGCTGTCGCTTTACAGCGTGCTACTCCTGCTCACGGCACTGAATTTTGTTTTTCTCTTCAAGTACGGCAATCCAGACTGGAAACCCCTGGCCATCGGCTACCTGGGGCTTCTGCTGCAGGCCGGGGCGCTCCTGGCAATCGGGATGTTTATCTCGACGCTCACTAAGAACCAAATCATCGCGGGAGCTGCAACCTTCGGTGTTTGCCTGCTTCTCTGGGTCCTGGAATGGGTCAGTGGATACGAAACGGCAACCTGGGCGCAGGTGCTTTCCTACATTTCGGTCGTGACGCACATCGGGTCTTTTTCGAAGGGGTTGCTGGACTCGAAGGACGCCGTGTATTACGTGAGTTTAACTTTTCTCGGGATTTTTTTCACGGCGCGCTCGCTTGAGTCGCTGCGGTGGAGGTCTTAGGTGAATACCGAGTTGTTGAAAGCGCGGCAGACGAAATACGCAGCTTACGCGACGCTGTACATACTCGTGACGCTTTCCGTTGTGACGGTTGTCAACGTTTTGGCCAATCGCTACGACAAGTCTTACGACGCCACATCGAACAAGCGCTACAGTTTGTCCGATCAAACCGTGAAGGTCGTGAAAGGGCTGAAGCAGGACGCGTACATCACTGACTACGACCAGTCCAGCCGTTTTCAAAGTGCGAAAGACAAGCTGGACTTGTACGCGAATCTTTCCCCCAAAGTGCACGTCGAATACGTGGATCCTGACAAGAAGCCGCAATTGGCGCGGGAAGCGGGCATCAAGAGTTACGGCACCACCGTCGTGCAGATCGGTGCCAACAAGAACGAAGCAAAGAGCACGAGCGAAGAAGACATTACGGGGGCGTTTATACGCGACCTGAAGCACACCGCGCGTACGGTGTGCTTCGTGACCGGGAGCGGAGAGCACCTGATAGACGATTCGACTCGGGAAGGGTATTCGCGCTTCAAGGATCTGCTCGGTAAGGATGATTACCAGGCGAAGTCGATCAGTCTATTGGAGAAGGCGGAAGTGCCATCCGATTGCACCGTAGTCGTCGTCGGAGGCCCGAGCGGCGATTACCAGCAGCCGGAAGTCGATGCGCTGAAGAAATATGTCGAGGATGGCGGGCGCGCGATGTTTCTGCTCGATCCGCCGCTGAAAATGGGTCACGGGGACATCGCTGATAATGATGTGCTTGCCGGACTGCTTTCCAGTTGGGGCGTGACTCCGAACAAGGATTTGATCCTGGATATGAACCCGATTGGACAGCTCGCCGGATTGGGACCGCAAGTTGCGCTGGTGACAAAGTACGAATCACAGCCGATCGTCAATGAAATGAAGGGATCCGCGACGGGATTCCCGCTATCGCGTTCCCTGGATACCAAGAACGCGGACAAGACCACGGTGGACAAACTGTTCGATTCTTCAGAGAGCAGCCTGGCCACCACCAAACTGAATTCTCCCAGCGTCGATCCCAATGACCCGAAAAACAAAAAGGGGCCGCTGACGCTGGCTGCCGCTGGAACTTACAAGACCGGCAAAGAAAACTCGCAGGGCCGTTTTGTGGTGGTCGGCAGTTCGCAGTGGGCCGCAAACTCCTTCATCAATTTCAACGGGAACCGCGATTTGGCCCTGAACGCCATGAACTGGCTTTCTTCGGACGAGGATTTGATCTCCATCCGGCCAAAAGAGCCGGAGGATCGCCGGATTACGATGACCAAGGCGCAGATGAATTGGGTACGCATCACCAGCCAGTTTCTATTTCCGCTGGCCGTGGTGATCGCCGGATTTTCGGTTTGGTGGCGGAGAAGATAGCTCGAATCCAAACCGTCGTCGAGCAGTGCATAAAATGTCGGGGCAATTCCAATGAAAATGAATAGTTTGCTCGTGGCTGCCATCGTTTTGGCGGCCCTCTCTGGAGTCTTGTATTGGTCGAATCACAAGAAGACTGCTGCCAGCGACGTAAAGGTGTCCACCGATACTCCCCCTACGATTCTCACGCTCACGCAAGCGGATATCGTGAAAGTGAATATCAGGAAGAAGGGCGGAGACGACGTGGAGCTTGCAAAAAACGGCGGCGGCAAATGGGAGATGGTGACCCCGAAAGCGTGGCGTGCAGACCAAAATGAAGTGTCGAGCATGCTTTCGACCTTGTCGTCGCTGAGTTCCGAGCGGCTGATCGATGAGAAAGCCGCCAATCTTTCCGAATACGGTCTGGGACAGCCTTCCATCGAAGTTGATATCACTGAGAAGAATAACAAGTCCCAAAAACTCCTGATTGGGGACAACACGCCAACGGGGAATGCATCCTACGTGGCGCTGGCCGGCGATCCGCGCGTTTTTACCCTGGCAAGCTATAACAAAACTAGCCTGGACAAAAGCGCGAAGGATTTGCGAGACAAGCGCTTATTGGTATTCGACCAGGACAAATTGAGTCGTGTCGAACTGCAAGCCAAAAAGCAGGACATCGAATTCGGCCGCAGCAAGGATCAGTGGCAGATTGTGAAGCCCACGCCGCTTCGCGCGGATGACTCGAGCGTGCAGAACCTCATTCGCAAGCTGGCGGACGCTAAGATGGACTTGAGCGTTTCAGACGACGTCCAGAAGAAAGCGGTTGCCGCCTTCAATTCCGGAACTGTGGTTGGAATCGCGAAGGTTACGGATGCATCTGGAACGGAGGAATTGCAGGTACGGAAAAACAAAGACGACTATTACGCGAAATCGACGGCCGTCGATGGTGTTTATAAGGTAGGAAGCGATGTCGGCTTGGCGCTCAATAAAACGGTCAGTGATTTCAGGAACAAGAAGCTGTTTGATTTTGGCTTCAGCGATCCGGACAAGATCGAGCTTCACGACGGAGAGAAGTCCTACTTCCTGACCAAGGGCGGCTCCGATTGGTGGCTGGCCGATGGCAAGAAGGCCGACGCGATGGACGCGGAAACGTTTGAAGAGAAGGTGCGGGATCTTGCCGCGAGCAAATTCGTGGACTCGGGATTCACCGCACCCACAATCGAAGTGACGGCGACTTCGAACGGCGGCAAAAGCATCGAGAAAGTGCTGATCTCGAAAAGCGGCGACCGGTATATCGCGAAGAGAGACAATGAGCCGGCGTTGTATGAGCTGGATTCATCAGCTGCGACGGGGTTGCAGAAGGCCGCTGCGGATCTGAAGCCTGCTGTGGAAGCGAAGCCCGCAGCCGCGACCGGGAAGAAGAAGTGATAAGGACTAAGAGTTTCTCGCGCTGAGGTGCATGGCGCCGTCCAGCGATAGTTTTTCTTCTGGCGTTAGCGTGCGGACGCCGGCTTTTGGCAGGTCGCCTAATGCGAGCGGACCGATCGCGACCCGAACTAGTCGCAGAACTTTGATGTCTAGAGTTGCCAGCATCCGCCTAATCTGGCGGTTTTTCCCCTCGTCCAGAGAGAGTTCGAGCCAGGAATTGCGTTCGCCTTGACGCAACAGGGAAGCGCTTTTTGTGCGCAGCAAGTCTCCTTCCTGTGTTCGAACGCCGGCGGTCAGTGCTTCCATTAACGCGTCGTCCGCAATTCTTGCAATCTGTACGTGATAAGTCTTTTCCAGGTGCGTTTCCGGAGCCGTGATGCGGGCGGCCCATTCCGTATCATTGGTTAGAAGCAGCAGACCTTCGCTGGCCTTGTCGAGCCGGCCGACGGGCCCAACCCACGGAAGATCATCACCGAGAAGTCTATAGACGGTGTCACGGCCTTGTTCGTCGCAGGCGCTGGTGACGATGCCGCGCGGCTTGTTCAGCATGAGATAGACTTTCTTGGAAGGAGCGATGGACTGGCCGTCGACCTCGATGCGGTCCTTGCCCAGCCGGACCGGAGTCTCCGGGTCGCGGCGAAGTTCGCCGTTCACGCGAACTTTTCCCGTGCGAACGATTTGAGCGGCTTGCGTTCTCGAGCAGAATCCGAGTTTCGAGAGGGCTCTGGCAAGCCCCACTCTTTTTGGCGCAGGCTCATGCGATTGTGAATGGCTTGCGAGGCGCAATTAGCCCTTCGTGGGCGCGGCTGGCTGTGCCGGTGTGGGCGGCGGAGCCGTGGCTGGCTCGTGCTTCACGGGGCCGTAGCGCGCAGCCAGCCAGGCGCGTAGCTGATCAGGCTTGTAATCAAAGGGGCCCATGCCGCCACGATACGCAACGTGTCCGGACTCGTCGAGTACGTAGATGCGCTCGGGCCACGCAGCGTAGGCGTCGTTCGCGGCGTTGCTCATCTCGTCGATACCGAAGGGCACCGGATAATGGAAGCGCTGAATGAAATCATTCGCGATGGCCACTCTCTGCGCAAGTGTTTTCGGCTGCGCGTAGCACACATCTTCCTTCACATTCGATTTCATTTGCCATTCGTCGGTGGGATGCGCTTCGCGCACGTAGACGGTGAGGAAATCGGCGTGATCTTTGTAGTCGTTGTAAATTTGCGCCACGTCGCCGACGTGGCTTCGGAAGGGCGGTCAAGTGTAGCTGCCAAAGATGATGACGAGCGGGCGGGCGCCGATGCGCTCGCGGATGTGAAATCGAGTTGATCCGTCAAGAGCCACGAGGCGCGCGTCAGGCGCGTCATCACCGGGCTTGAGATTGCCACGACGCATGTGCGGCAGGGCGTAGCGCACCATACCGTAGACGTCTCTGGGGCTCCCCGCCATTTTGCAAAGAGCGAGAAACCCGGCCAGCAATAGAACCAGGAAAACGGCAATCGTCCATTTCCAAAAGTAACTCATCTTTCGCTGCTCCACTTAGTCATCGCACTTTGAACTTGAAATCCATTTCGTGCAAGGGATGGCCTGCCAGATCGAGGATCAGATAGCGTGGCCGTGAAAACTATCAGGGCTGCACGCATGGGTGAATAGTATTTTTGCATTAGCGGCCGCGTTCGGCAGCTATTATCGCGCATCCTTGGCCAGAAGTTGCTCGCGCCCGGTCCGATTGCGCCAGCGAATGTTCGATCACCGTCAGGGCAGGGTAAGCGGGGTGGATTATCTCCGACATTATCGCCGGGAAACAGCTTCCTAACCAAAAGCGTATTCAGACAGCCGAAGGTTGGGAGGAAGGCAACTCTCGCCGCTTCGCCCAAAAATAAATGGCGAAAGCGATGGCCACGAGCGGCAGCACGCAGCCAAATTCGTCGATAAACCACGCTGTTTTGCCCGTGTTGCGTGTCAGCGGCGTAAAAATCCCCTGGATGTAAAGGTTGTGGGAGCCGTGAAGAATCGCACCAGTCCAAAGGCTGCCGGATTTAAGACGCATCCAGGCGAAAACAAAACTCATGGAGATGACCATCACCGTAAAGCAGGTGAGTCCGTACCACGTGGGAGTTCCCGCATTGTAATCGCCGTAGATGAGGATGGGATAGTGCCACAGCGACCAGATGATCCCGCTGACGAAGGAGGTCGTCGTGAATGACGTGGTTTTCGATAGCTCTGGAACCAGGAATCCGCGCCAGCCAATCTCTTCGCCAAGCGCGTTGGAAACGCTTCGAACCAACCCATAGGTTCCAGTGAGCGCGATTCCGAGCACGACAGAAATCCAGCGCGGCCCGCCCAGATTCATCGATTTCACAAGCGAATCGTAAAATTCCGGGTTGCCGAACGCGCCGAAGCGGAAAATCCACACGATTCCGTAGGCAATGGAGGCGTACAACAGAGGAATATACCAACTGCGGACTTGATATTTCGTCTCGCCCCATTTCCAGCCTAAGTCGGCGATGCTTCGGCCATTCAGCCGTAGTGTGAGCATCCCAGCAAGCGCTGGACACCACATCAATCCAAGAACGTACATTCCTCGCCCATTGCCCAGGCTGCCAGAATGGAGAATTAGGAAATAAAAGAAGGAACTGAACGCAAACACGATAACGAGATAGGTGAGCACTTGAAAGCGGGAACGCGAAGACCGGGCCATGCCTGCCTCCTGAAAGAGGGCAGGACCATACAACGGGCCAAGGTGCTAAACAAGAGCCTTAAGGGTCTAGGCGCGTGCCTTTTCGATCATCTCATCCCAAATTCCTTTGGATTTTAGGATGAGCTCGACCACTTCGCGGATTGCCCCTCTCCCTGCATGCGCCCGCGCCACGTAATGCGCCGCCAATTTAACTTCGAGAACCGCGTCTCCGACAGCGACAGCAAGCCCCACTCGGCGCATGATCGGCAAGTCCGGCAGGTCGTCGCCGACGTAAGCGACCGCTGACTCGGGGACGCCCGTTGTTTTCAAGATTTCCTCGAACGCAGGAATTTTTGTTGGCTGCTTTTGGTAGATAAAATCCATCTTCATTTCGTGGGCGCGGCGCAAGAGGGCGGAGCTTTCCCGTCCCGTGATGACTCCAGTGCGGAGGCCTGCTGTACGGGCGAGGGTAAGACCTTGGCCATCGTGAGCGTCGAATGTTTTGATTTCCAGCGCTGTGCCGTCGGGTTGCGAGAGCAGTGTTACGGAGCCATCCGTCAGCGTGCCGTCTACGTCCATCAACAACACCTGGATTTGTTTTGCACGCTTCTTCAGGCCCGCGTTGATTTTAATCATGCCCTTTGCCAATGTTCGCTCCCCTTCAAGCGACGAGGAAATTGCGAAAGTGTGCCTCTGCCTCTAAATCAGTTCCAACGTCCACAGATCATGCAAATGCACGACCCCAAGAACTTTTCTCCCATTGTCGATCACGACCACGGAAGTGATTTTGCGCTTCTCCATCAGATTCAGCGCTTCGCTCGCCAGGACGTGCGGCCCGAGCGTTTGAGGATTGCGCGTCATCGCCGAGCCTGCCGTCATTTCCAGTGTCGCGCCTCGATGTTTTTCCATCAGCCGCCGCAAATCGCCGTCCGTGAGGATCCCGGCAAGCCGCCCGTCCGTTTCGAGGACTGTCGTCATCCCCAGGCCCTTTCGGCTCATCTCGTGAATGACTTCCGGCATCAGAGCATCCACCGCGACGCGGGGCAGGGCATCGCCCGCGTGCATCTTGTTTTCAACGCGCAGAAGTTTCGTTCCGAGGCGGCCCGCCGGATGAAGTTCGGCAAAATCTTCAGGCTGGAAGCCGCGCCTTTCGAGCAAAGAGACAGCCAGCGCATCGCCGACAGCCATCGCGACTGTGGTGCTTGCCGTCGGGGCGAGGTTCAGCGAGCAGGCCTCCTCGCGCACGCTCACGTCGAGCGCCACCTCGCTGGCTTTCGCGAGCGTCGATTGAATCTTGCCGGTCAGCGTGACCAGCGGAGCCTCGAGACGTTTTAGGGCCTCCAGCAATTGGATGATTTCTTCGGTCTCGCCACCGTAGGAAACCGCCAGCATCGCGTCGCCCCGTGCGAGCATCCCCAAATCGCCGTGCAAGGCATCCGCGGGGTGGAGAAAAAAGGATGGTGTGCCGGTACTGGAAAGAGTCGCGGAAACCTTTCTCCCAATCAGACCGGACTTGCCCATACCGGTAACGACGACGCGGCCCTTGCAGGCGAAAAGTATATCCACCGCCTTTTCAAATGTGTCATCCAGGCGGGCAAAAACGTCTTGAAGCGCTTGCGCTTCGATTTTCAAGACGCGACGAGCGGTGTCAAGGCTCAACGGCCCCCCTGTAATTTCGTAAATGTTGCATGTAAAGGACTTATTGTTTTCTTAAGTCTTTTGTTTGCAACAGTTACACGGAATCTCCTAAGTGTTGCATCTAAGGGGGTTAAGTTCACTGTAGGGGCGGACTTGTGGCGGGGGGCGTGGGAGGTCATTGTGTGCTCCAGTTACGGACTAGGGTGGAAAGCGCTTTCAGCCGTTTGAGTAGGGCGGGGAGTTGAGAGAGAGGGAGAGCGTTGGCGCCATCAGAGAGCGCTTCCGCCGGGTTGTCGTGGGTTTCGAGGAAGATGCCGTCGACGCCGGCGGCTACGCCTGCGCGCGCCAAGGGCTCGATGAACTCCGGCTGGCCGCCGCTGGCGTGGCCTTGGCCACCGGGGAGTTGGACGGAGTGGGTTACATCGAAGACGACCGGGTAGCCGAGCTTCTGAAGTATTGGAAACGATCGCATGTCAACGACCAGATTTTGGTAGCCGAAGGAAGCGCCCCGCTCGGTAAGAATGATGTTCTGGTTGCCGGTGCTGGCAATTTTCTCGACAACGTTGCCAATGTCCCAGGGCGATAGAAATTGCGCCTTCTTGACGTTCACGACCCGACCCGTTTTTCCCGCCGCTACCAGCAAATCGGTCTGCCGCGCGAGAAACGCGGGAATTTGCAACACATCGCAAACTTCCGCGGCCGGATGCGCGTGGGATGGCTCATGAATGTCGGTGAGAATTGGCAGCTTCAGGTCCGACTTGATTTTGCCGAGGATGCGCAGACCCTCCTTGAGGCCAGGGCCGCGGAACGCTTTGACGGAGGAGCGATTGGCCTTGTCGTAGGAGGCTTTGAAAATGTAGGGCAGGCCACAAGCAGAGGCAATTATGGCGATACATTCGGCCATCTTGCGGGCGTGGGTTTCGCTTTCGATGACACAGGGACCAGCGATCAGGAAGAGCGGATTCCCGCCGCCGAGGCGGAACGAGCCGAGAGAAATATCGTGAGCAGGGTTCATCGAAGTTATCGAAGATAGCACACACACGGCGTGGATTTGGAGGATTGCTCGATTGCAGAGGTTGGTTTTTACCGGTAGGCGATTTCCCTGATAGGTCTTTGTAAAGAGGCGAAAAACTCTCCCGACGCGCCTCGGAGGAGCGCGAGTGTAAATCCTTTCTGATTCTTCGCGGCGTGCGTTGGCTGCTGATGAAAAGAAATTGGCCAACTTTGCGTTGGCGATGGAAGTCTTGCTCGTACCGTACGTTGGGGTTACCAAGAGCAAAAAGGGGCGCTGGAGCATTGACTACCTTGAGGCAACCTGCTTCGACTCATTCCGCGGAGCATTCGTTTGCAATACACGAACGAGATGGCGGCCCGTTGCGGGAATGGCTACTTTGTTGCCCAGCAAGATGGCTCTTGCCGTAATCTTGCGGCCGTAAATCCGTGCGTTTGCTTTGTTGTCCTGGCGCAGAGTGGAGCCCTCCAGGGAAATTCCGGCAAACAATCCGCGGGAGCGCGAATAGCTGAGGATCTCTGCACGCATCCAGAGATCGGTATCCGCGGAAGCGTCGCGCCCTTTGGGACCTGCGGCGGCGGATGCGTCTCCACCCAGCTTGATCTTGCTGCTCAAAATCGAAGCCGCACCTTTCTGGTTCATCACCAGAAGAATCAGATCCGTGGATTCGCCGCCAATTTGCATTCCAATGCTATCGCCTTCAAGCGCATACATCGCCGGCGCACCCCAGGGTCCATTGAAGTCCCTACCGGTGCGGCAAACCATCGCTCCACGGCCGTAGTCTTTGCCCATTCCGAAGGCTAGCTTCAATACGGAGGGGAACACGATCACACACTCGGCTTTTGCCAAAACCTGCTGAGGTAGGTTATCCGGGATGCTCAGAACTTCCTGCATGACAACGCCGCAATTTTCGAGACGCTTTTGTTCCTTTGTTGCCGCGTAAACCGCGCTCGCGGCAAACGAGAGACATGCTGCAATTACCAAATATCGTTTCATCACCCACCTCCAGGACCAGAAATGCGTTTGCAAACGTTGACCGTCGGCGGAATCTCCGACGGAACACTCCTCACGGGCAGACCCAGTCCAACTAGGGCCTCATGTTGCATCGCCCTTGAGATCGGGGACTTTCGGCCGTTCATGTTGCATCGCCCTTGAGATCGGGGACTTTCGGCCGTTCATGTTGGATGACAGTTGATCCTCAGAACAGGGCTTGTGCAGGCCCAGACCATGAACCTGAAGCGGATGAACCAGCCAGCACCACAGTTGTCATTCGGCATGACAATTCTGGGTGCTGCTGAGACTGGTGTCTGTTCACTTGTACACAACTTCGCAGTTTGTTTGCGCAGAGATTGTCTCTGGTATTGCCGGCGAACGAATATCGAGGATTAATTTGCTTGTTCTTTACTGGACATCATTTCTCGAGGGTTGAGAGCAAGATTGGGGTTCAACCGGAGAATCGTATGCCTGTAACTAGAAGTGTCGTATTGCTCTTATCTCTTCTTCTGTCTCCGGCACTTCTTCGGCCCCAGACGACTGTTTCGCACAAGCAAAGCGACCCCGTGCCCGAGCAGCAGAATCAACAGACCGAAAACGGCGGAGCTTCGGCAATGCAGCCGAACGGCGGAACCCAGCCTAAGTCCGAGCCGCCGGCGTCTACTCAAGCGCTTGTCGCAGCCCCAATCGAGAAGAAGAAAGATGATTCCGAAGGCAAGCAGACCAAACGCATGTTCGGGGTTATTCCAAATTTTGCGTCCGTGAGCGCCGACACCGAGCTTCCTCCACTTACCGCCCGGGGTAAATTTTGGCTGGCAACACAGGACAGCGTGGATTATTCGTCGTTCATCTGGGCTGGAATGCAAGCCGGCCAAAGCATGGCTTTGAATTCCTATCCCGAGTTGGGCCACGGAGCCGCTGGGTATAGCCGCTACTATTGGCGGGCTTTTGCGGACCAAGCGTCTGGAGCTTATTTCACGGAAGCAATCGTTCCGGCGTTGACGCACGAAGACCCCCGTTACTTTACCCTCGGCCATGGAGGGTTTCTCCGCCGGGCACGGTACGCGTTATCCCGGGTCGTCCTGACCAGGACTGATTCCGGCGGCACAAGCTTTAACTTCTCGGAGATTATGGGGAATGGAATGGAAGCGGGGTTAGCCAACCTTTATTACCCACCGCAGGAGCGTAGCTTGCACAATACGGCAGTGAACTGGGCATCACAGCTGGAAGCAGCCAGCCTCAATAACCTCGTGAGAGAGTTCTGGCCGGATTTTCGCCATAAGTTTCTTCGGCAGAAATAGTCAGGCCGTCTTCGCCCGTAAGTAATGTGGAAGTGTTCTCCTTCAGCACCTTTGTGTGTAAGCGCGCACATTTCTGAGCTATGGCTCGAGACTGACCATTTGGAGCGACTAAGAGTCTCATTCACTTCTTCTACTGATAACCGTCCACAGCAAGGCATCCCACAGACGAATGTGCCGGATGTCTTCTTAACGCTGCTTGTTCGACTGGAAAACTCTCCACTGCTTTTAGTTGCTGGCTCGCACGCGTGAGTGAAGGAATAGGAGATAGATAGGGAGCTGGCGTGCCATGAGCGTTGGGGCGGAAAGCGATCTTGCACGTCGAAGCGCGAGATAATCGTTTCGAAATTCAGGCCAGTCATGCTGAACAGTGGGGGCCGCGAATGGTGCCCCTATAAGTATTTGAGATCAGGCGTTAGCGCGAGGCGTCATACCGATCGCTTGAGGGCGCTGCTGCCCAGTTGCGGGACGCGAGAGAATCTTTTTGTGCTCTATGGCGGCCCCGATAAAAGCCGCAAAGAGCGGGTGCGGTTCAAGCGGTTTGGACTTGAACTCCGGGTGAAACTGGCAGCCCAGGAACCAAGGGTGATCAGGAGCCTCTATAATCTCCACGTAATTTTCATCGGGAGTACGGCCAGTGATGCGCAAACCGGCGTTCGTCAGAGTTTTTTCATAGTCGCGATTGAATTCGTAGCGATGGCGATGGCGCTCGCTGATTTCGAGCTTGCCGTAGGCTTTGGCGGCGAAGGACCCGGGCTCAAGTTTGCAGGGCCAGGCGCCGAGGCGCATGGTGCCGCCCATTTCATCCACCCCGAGCAGTTCGCGGAGCTTATAAATCACTCGATGGGGAGATTGCGGATTGCATTCCGTCGTGTCCGCCTGTTTCAATCCGGCCACGTCGCGCGCGTATTCCACAGTGGCACACTGCATGCCCAGGCAGACGCCGAAATAGGGTGTCTTGTTTTCGCGGGCGTACTGGATGGTGTAAATCATGCCCTGAAGTCCCCGCTTGCCGAAGCCCCCCGGGACCAGAATGCCATCGTACCCGTGCAATCGCGCGGCGGCGGTCGCGACCGAGTCGATTTCCTCGGCTTCGATCCATTCGAGAATGGTCTTGTGGTTGTGCGCCAGGCCGCCATGCAAGAGGGCTTCGCGCAGGCTCTTGTAAGCGTCTTCGAGCTGAACATATTTGCCGACCACGGCAATGCGGACTTCACCGACGGGATTGTGGATGCGATAGACGAGGTCGAGCCAGGGACGCATGTCCGAAGGGCGCTCCTCGAGTTTCAAGTGGCGGAGGATTTGCGCGTCCAGGCCTTCGCGGTTGAGCTCAACTGGAACCGCGTAAATCGTGTCCACGTCCTCCATTGAAATCACGCAGGCTTCCGCTACGTTGCAGAACAACGCGATTTTTTTCTTGAGTTCGCTAGGAATATGGCGGTCGCTGCGGCAAAGCAGAATATCCGGTTGAATCCCGATGCCGAGCATTTCCTTTACGCTATGTTGCGTTGGCTTGGTCTTCAGCTCGCCCGCGGCGGCGATGAAAGGCACCAGTGTCACGTGGACAAACAGCGTGTTTTCGGCCCCGAGTTCCAGGCGCATCTGCCGGATGGCTTCCAGGAAGGGCAGCGATTCGATGTCGCCAACTGTTCCGCCAATCTCGACGATCACCACATCCACATTGTCGGAGACTTTTTTGATCGTGGCTTTGATCTCGTCCGTCACGTGCGGGATGACCTGCACGGTTTTGCCCAGATAGTCCCCGCGCCGCTCCTTGGTCAAAATAGTTTCGTAGATGCGGCCAGTGGTCCAGTTATTGTCGCGGGAGAGCTTTGCGTGGGTGAACCGCTCGTAATGTCCCAGGTCGAGGTCTGTCTCAGCGCCGTCCTCCGTCACGAACACTTCGCCGTGCTGAAAAGGGCTCATCGTGCCCGGATCGACGTTCAGGTAGGGATCACATTTCTGGAGGGTGACTTTGAAACCGCGACTTTCGAGGAGACAACCGATGGAGGAAGCTGCAACGCCCTTTCCGAGCGACGAAACTACACCGCCTGTAACAAAAATATATTTTGGCGCCATCCATGCAGCCCGCGTCCGGGATTTCCCGGTTCGCCGGGCTTATCAGCCCTCCCAAAGAATGACGTACAAACAATTATCTTCGGAATGCGCGTGGCTGTCAAATGGAACCATTGCTTCCCGAAATTCGTGGATTCAACTCGTGGAGGATGCTGAGAACGCCGAACGGGTCTCCAAGATCGTCAGAAACTTTTCCACGGCGGGCGGGTTTTACGATAGCGGAAGAGTGTCATGACTCTTTCGCAGCGTGGAGCTGTTATCCGATAGGTCAAATTAAACATGCGGGGGAAACCGTTTTGCGCGCCGCACTCATCAAATCAGTGGGGATAGCGCGTGGCCGGAACTACAGCTGGCTGGCGCTACTCGGATGGATTCGCGGGATGCCGTTCGAAGGTGGGGAAGGGTAATGAAACCATATCATCGACTGTCTTTGTGCGGTGCTCTGTTCGCAGCCGCTATGTTGGCGGCATCTATTACTGGCGCACAGCAAAAACCTGCTCCAGTTCCACATTCCAATACTTCTTATCAGTTGAGCCGCGAGACTGCTCTACAAGGTGCCGTAATTTCTTTCACTACAAACTCCCAAATCTCGCCGCCGGGCGCACATGTGACTATCCAGACCGCCTCCGGCGCAGTGGATGTTCATCTCGGCAATGCGAACCTGCTGGCAGCCAGTCATTTCACTCTGAGCCCTGGCGATGCAGTTCGCGTCGTTGGTGAGACGATTGCGACCGGCAAAAGTTCGCAGTTCCTCGCTAGAGTCATCCAGAAGGGCGGACAATCGCTCACAGTGCGAAGCGTACGGGGCTTTCCGTTGCGGCCGGTAGCGGCGGACTTCGCCAATCGGCCGGGAGGTGTGCTGTGAGACGGCTACTCTTCTTGCCAATCATTGCGTTGTCCTTGCTCACTGTTGCTTGCAGTGGGGGAGCCAGTGACGGAACTCCGCCTCCCAAGGTCGGCACCTTTACGAATTCCAATCTGCAGGGTAACTACGCTTTTTCCATGTCCGGTCAGGATGGCAACGGCGCCTTCATAACCAGGATCGGCAGCTTCATCGCGGACGGTAGCGGGAAGATCACCAACGCCATTGAGGATCTTGACGACGGTGGAGCGATTTCGACCGTTTCTTTCACACAGGGCGGAACCTACAGCATACAGCCGGATGGAACAGGCACCATGACTTTGCAGACTGCCGTGGGAGGGCTCCAAATGAGCATTTCCCTGGCCGCGCCCGCCCCCGCCGGCAAGGGATTCCTCATCCAAACGGATCTCTCCTCCACTTCGAGCGGGACCTTCGTCCAACAGAATACTGGCACCTTCGCCCAGCCATTCGCGGCTTCGGCGTATACGTTTGGTTTCAGCGGCACCGATACCATTGGTGCGCCAATTTCTTTCGTGGGAAATGTCCTACTGAACGGCTCCGGCGGCGTAGGCGCTGGACTCTTCGATCGCAACGATGGCGGGAACCCCAACGATCCCTCCGGCCCGCTGGCCATCAATGCCGGAGGTAGCTACGTGCTGGACAACAGCGCGGGCAATGCCGCCAATTTCGGCCGTGGCACGATTACGTTTGCAGGCCTTAGCTTCGCATTCTATCCCGTCGATCAAACGCACGCCTTCTTGCTCGAAACCGACGGAGGGAGTTTCACTTCCGGCGATGCCTTTCAGCAGACCGGCATAATCCCGACGCAGAATTCCGGGTTTACTTCGAGCTACGTCAATCTCGTCGGCGGTGGCACCTTGAATGTTCCAGGCGCACTCTCTCGCGCTGTGCGTTTCACACCCGATGGAAACGGCAATCTCGGCTCCATTCGCCTTGACCAGAACAATAACGGCAGCCATCTGTGCGTTGATCCCAGCGACTCGGCCTGCTCGCCGCAATCTACGGGCACTTACACGATTGGTCCCAGCGCGGGCCGGGGAACTCTTTCGTTTCAGATCCAGGGCCAGCAGGAAATCATCGACGACGTATTTTATATGGTCTCTCCCTCCTCCATTCTGATCCAGGATACCAGCGCGAATGTGATTGCCAGTGGCAGCATGCTGGCCCAAACCGGCACGCTGTCGAATGCTTCCTTGGCGGGCATGTATGTTTTCAACTTGACCGGTCAGGTCCTTCCGAGCAACGGCAATGTCGGATTCGAAGAGGATTTCGTGGGGCAATATACCCTCTCGAGTTCAACCACCAACAACATCACCGGCGTTTCCGATTTTGTCGAGCTGGGAACCACCTCTAACCACACTCCCGCATTTTTGAACATACCGATTACTGGAACTCTGAAGGTCAACGGCGACGGAACCATGAGAAATGGCTATCAACTGGTTACCGGCAACAGCCCTTCGACGACCATCAACTTCACGGCTTACGCTATCAGCCCCGCTCAGGTTTTTCTTATTGGCACAGATACCAGCAGAGTCACTGTCGGCACAGTTTCGTCACAAGTAGCTCCGTAGCCAGAATTGATTTCGCTTCGCTAAACCACGCCCAGCCGTCTTTGGCCAGGCGGGCTCATCCCTGGAGAAGTTTTTCCACGCGTGCCACGTCTTCCGGAACATCCACGCTCACCGCGTCGTGTTCCACTTCTGCCACGCGAATCTTCCAGCCATTTTCCAGCCAGCGCAACTGTTCGAGCTGCTCGATGCGTTCAAGCTCACCTTGGGGCAGCGTTGGATATTCGAGCAGTGCGTCGCGCTGGAAAACGTACAATCCCAGATGCTTCAAGTGGCGCACCTGGATTTTGCTCGCTGTGTCTCGAACCCATGGAATCGGCGCCCGCGAGAAATAAATCCCATTGTTGTCGAAATCGAGGACCGTCTTCACGACGTTCGGGTCCATGATGTCCGCTGGTGTCTTAATCAGCGTGGCAACAGTCGAAATCGCCGCCGCGGGCTCTTCCAACAGGGCATCTACCGCCGTATCGACCGCCACAGGATCGAGCAGTGGCTCATCTCCCTGAACGTTCACAAACACGTCCCCTTTCTCATGCGCGGCGACCTCCGCCACTCGCTCCGTTCCCGTGCGATGGTCTACTCGCGTCATGCGCGCTTCGCCGCCAAAACTTTCCACAGCCTTCACGATGCGTTCATCGTCGGTTGCGACAATCACTCGGCTGGCCCGGGCCGCCATCATGGCCCGCTCATAAACGCGCTGGATCATCGGTTTGCCCGCCAGCGAAACGAGTGGCTTGCCGGGCAGCCGAGTGGCGCCAAATCGCGCGGGAATAACGATGACGACCTCTGCATTTTCTAAACTCATGCGATTGAGTCTCCCACATTGGGAATATTTACTCACTACTGGAAGTCAATGTCGAGCGGGCTTGGCCGCCGAACGTTTCTCGGTCCCTATCGCCCGGCGAGGAGCACATGACTTCCCGTTGCACACATTCAAGGCATGACCGCGAGGACCCTCCCGAGATCGGTTCTGGATTTGCCTTGTCTTCGCTTCCCCGAGTGGTAGAATCTCGAATAGTCCCAGCCGCGCGGCCATTCCGAGTTACCGGGATGATGGGGGTGCCGTGAAACGCGATAGTGACGGGTTTCGCGTTTTTAGTTTGACGATTGTAGCCTTGTTATTTGCCTGTCTCGTTGCCTCCCGCGCAGCACTCCTGGCCTCGCCCCGGGCGCAGTCTCCTCCCGAAGAGAGCAAGCAGAGCCAAACCAAACCCAAGGATGATGTAAGGAAAAATACGCCCGGCCAGGTCATAAAGCCTGGACAGGCGCTGAAAATGGACGTTGACCTTGCGCTCGTCAACGTGACCGTCACCGATCCCTACAATCGCCTTGTCACTGGTCTCGACATGGAGAATTTTCGCGTTTTTGAAGACAATGTCGAACAGGAGATCGTCACCTTTTCGGCGGAAGACGTGCCGATTTCCATCGGCGTCATTTTCGATTTCAGCGGCAGTATGTCGAACAAGGTCGGCAAGGCTCGGGAGGCCGCCGTCCAGTTTTTCAAAACCGCCAATCCGCAGGATGAATTCTTCCTGGTGAGTTTCAACGAGCGCGCCGAGTTGACCAGCACCTTCACGAACAGCGTGCAGGATCTCCAAAGCAGCCTTATGCTCACCTCCGCAAAAGGTCGCACCGCTTTGCTCGACGCAATTTATTTGGGACTCAGCCAGATGCGGGGTGCACACAACGCCAAACGTGCCTTGCTCATCCTATCCGATGGAGGTGATAATCATAGCAGGTACAACGAAAGCGATATCAAGCGACTGGTGCGAGAAGCCGACACCCAGCTCTATGCTATCGGGATTTACGACTCGCTTGGCTATCGCAACCGTACCCCGGAAGAGCTGAACGGCCCATCGTTGCTATCTGAAATTACGGAGATGACCGGCGGCCGAGTTTTCTCAGTCGAGAAACTGGATGATCTTCCGGATATCGCATCAAAAATTAGCATGGAGCTGCGAAACCAATATGTCCTTGGATATAGGCCAAGCAACAAAGCCCACGATGCTCGTTGGCGCAAAATCAAGATCAAGCTGCGGGCTCCGCGAGGACTGCCGCCGCTCAATGTTTACGCAAGGACCGGCTACTACGCGCCAAGTCACTAGGTTTCCATTCTTGGGGAGTGGTGCGTTCTCCCGCTTCCTCCTGCTTTTGTGCGCCGTCTCGCTTGTCGCTCCGCATTGCCTTGCTCAAATCCCTATCCAGCCGCCTCAACCTCCTCCTCCCGGCCAGGATTCGAACGCTAACCGGCAGGGCTCTACCATCAAGGTCGACGTTGGACTCGTGGTGCTGCACACCACCGTACTCGATGATCGCGGCAAATTCGCGGACGGCCTGAAAGTCGAAAATTTTCGCGTTTTTGAAGACAAGGTCGAACAGAAACTCACCACCTTCAAGCGCGAGGATGTTCCCGTGAGCATGGGCCTGGTGATTGACAATAGCGGCAGCATGCGCGACAAGCGGCCTCGCGTCAACGAAGCCGCCATCACTCTCGTGGAAGCCAGCAACCCCCAGGACCAGGCCTTCGTCGTCAATTTCAACGATGATTTTTATCTCGATCTCGACAAGGATTTCACCAGCAGCATTCCCGAGCTCAAAGAAGCTCTCGAGCGCATCGATTCTCGCGGCAGCACCGCCCTCTATGACGCGATTATCGGTTCCCTCGATCACCTCAAGAAAGCCACCAAGGACAAGCGTGTGCTTCTCGTGGTCACCGACGGCGAGGATAATTCAAGCCACAACTCTCTCGAGAAAACTCTCCGCGAAATCCAGAAGACCGACACCGTGATTTACACCATCGGCCTTCTAGGCGACGAAAAAAGGAAAGAAAAGAACAACGCTATGCGGGCTTTGAAGCGCATCGCCGAAGCTTCCGGCGGCCTGGCGTTCTTTCCGGAAAGCGTCGATGACGTGCATAGCATCTGCGAGCAGGTGGCCCACGACATCCGCAACCAGTACACCCTGGCTTACTACCCTTCGAACACCAGAAAAGATGGTACCTTCCGCGCCGTCAGCGTGCAGGTAATTCCGCCGCGCGGTCGTGGAAAGCTCGTCGCCCGCACCCGCAACGGCTATTACGCGCCGGGGAGCCCCTCGACTGCCGCGGCAGGGAACTAGATCAAGTTCGAAACGGTCGCGGCCCTACTTCGGCGCATCCACTCCCGGTCCCTGGAAGTATCGTTCCGCAAATTTCAGAAACGTCGGCCAGTTTGGCCCGGGAGTATGTCCACCGCTATGTTGCCGGTAAGCGATGTCTCCTTCAATCAATGCCGTTTCCATCGGCGGAAATTCCGTCGTTCCCAAATCCTTTTTCCCTAAGAGCCGGTACACTGGTCCCGCACCCACAGCCGCCATAAACATTCCATGCGGGTCCACCCAGCCGTCGCCATTGACTGCGCCCGCCCCGATAAACACCGGCCGGGGTGCGCACAGCGCGATCAGTTCGTGTGAATCCACAGGCAACTCGTTCGGCGTCAGCGGCCCAGCGTATTTCAAAAAATTTCCGGCCATCCAGTGATACTCCCCGGTCCCCGCGACGTTGCCGATCTGCTCGCCGAAATTCCGGCGATAGAGAGCCGCTCCGCCGGCCCCCGATGAGCTGATGTATCCAATCGCAAATCTCTTATCGTAGGCCATCGTCACCAGCGCCGCTTTTCCGTATCTCGAATGACCTTCGATTCCGACATGTTTCGAATCCACCGACTTGTCCATCTCGAAGTAATCCATCGCGCGGCTCGCGCCCCACGCCCACGCGCGTAAGGCGCCCCAATCGTCCAGCTTTCGCGGCTGCCCCTTGTTGACTAGGCCGATGATCCCGCTCGTTAACCCGTCTCCCTTGTCCGCCTGCCAGCTTGTGGGAATCAGCACCGCATATCCCCAGCCTTTTGCCAGTAGCTGCTGCTGCCACGTCGGCCCTTTCTGCGACGCCGCTGTTAGTTCCGGAAAGCGCTTGGCGATCGCCGCCATGAATTCGGGACTGAAGCTGAACTCCACCATGACCGGCACAGGCCCCTTCGCGTTCGCCGGAGTCGACAGCGTCATATCGATATTGACTTGGATCGCCGGATAGCTCGAATTGCCCACATGTCCGACCAACTTCTTTGCAATTACGGGCACATCTCCGTTCATTTCCCGCGTTGTGCTTGTCACCTCCCAAACGACTTTCGGAGTTTCCCGCGGCTGTCGCCCATAAATCTCGCGGTCGAAATCCTCCACAATTTCCGGCCGCCTCTTCTCCCACCATTCCTTGGCCGTCTTCACCTCCTTCCCGTTATTCAATCGCAACGGGTCCGGCAGTTTCGGGTCGGGTTTCGCTTTCGCCTCGTCATAATTCGCCGCGTTCGGTGACTTGGGGTCGCCATCCGCCCCCCTCCGCAGCGCCGTAAGGTGCAGCAAATCCATTAGCCTCTGGTGATCCTGCTCCGCTGTCAGATGAACTGGCTGGGGCTCGGCATTCGCGCCTTGATGCTCCGCGCCGGTCCCGCTCCTCACTGACTGGAACAAATATGCAAGTGCTGCGGCACCACACAACCATCGCGTCCACTTTGCCGTTGCCACGATTGTCTCCTTAATTCATTCAACGATTTCGATCCTGGACGGCGGCAAATCTCAGCCCCTGCCTGCCCCGAGATTCGGATACTCCTCGCCGTTCACTGCCCGCGGCCCAGTTCCTGCAGGAAGCTCTCCCCATGCGGAATTTTCCCACCAAAATTTTCCGCCACCGTCTGTCCCATATCCGCCAGCGTCGACCGCACGCCAAGGCTGACTCCCGCCCGGATGGTTGGCGAATACACCAGGATCGGTACATACTCCCGCGAGTGGTCCGTTGTCGGCCAGCGGGGATCGGGATCGCATCCGTGATCCGCGGTAATCATCAGCATATCCGCGGCGTGCAGCAGCGTCAGGAATGGCCCGAGCATTCGGTCAAATTCTTCAAGCGACTCCGCGAAACCCTCCACATCTTTTCTGTGCCCATACAGCATGTCAAAGTCCACCAGGTTGCAGAAAATCAATCCGCTCTTTCTCTCGCGCAACGCCTCTGCGATCTTCGCCATTCCGTCGGCGTTGCCGGTCGTCGTCACGTATTTCTCCACACCCCTTCCGTTATAGATGTCATGAATCTTGCCGATTCCAAATACCGGCACGCTCCGTTCCACAAGCACGTCGAGCAGCATCGGCTTGGGCGGATCGACTGCGTAATCATGCCGCCGTGTCGTCCGCTTGAAATTTCCCGCCGTTCCGGCGAAGGGGCGCGCTATCACCCGCCCCACGCGGTTCGGCCCGTCCAGCAGCTTTCTCGCGATCTCGCACATCCGGTAAAGCTCCGCGATCGGTATCACGTCTTCGTGCGCGGCAATCTGAAACACGCTGTCGCCCGAAGTGTAAACAATCGGCTTGCTCGTCCTCACATGTTCTTCGCCAAGTTCCTTGATGATTTCCGTGCCCGATGCCGGTTTGTTGCCCAGCGTTCCACGCCCGATCTTTTTCTCGAATTCCGCAATCAAGTCATGCGGGAATCCATGTGGATAAACCGGAAACGCTTGATCCAGCCAAACGCCGGCCATCTCCCAATGACCAGTAGTCGTATCTTTTCCCGGCGAGCGCGTCGCGCCCTTCCCGTACGCCCCGATTGGCGAATCTGCCGGAGCCAAATGTTTGAGGGGCGCAATATTGCCCAGTCCCAGCCGCAGTAGAATTGGAAGAGCGAGCGGCCGCGATTCGGCGATATGTCCCAGCGTATTCCTTCCCACATCCCCGTAATCCCTAGCGTCGGGAAGCTCACCGACTCCCACGCTATCGAGCACAATCCAGATCACTCGTTCAAAACTACGCATGGTAAAACCTCGTTCTTGCGCCTCGTTCCCGGTTCGTAGACCTCGTTGGACGTTCCATTTCTTTGCCGCACTCTAGCCCGGATTTCTCACCAGGGTTGAGCAAAAGAGGCTTGATTTGAAGTAGAAAAAGGCCGCTTTCTCAGGCATAACTACGTTGTCTAGGCGAAGTAAATGCCAAGAGAAGGGCGGCCTTTCTAAT